>Ga0335075_10009721_pt1 | contig 14630 bp, 15 predicted proteins | sample Lox_Sample_24_FD_206723 | JGI IMG/M metagenome (GOLD analysis project Ga0335075, IMG submission 206723) | Soil microbial communities from Loxahatchee National Wildlife Refuge, Florida, United States - Lox_Sample_2.4 | ecosystem: Environmental > Terrestrial > Soil > Wetlands | place: USA...
GGCGCAAGCGGTACATTTTCGACGCACTCACAATTCGTGTTCTGCTGCTCGGCTTTGGTCACGGTCAAGTTCCCGCCCGTGAAACTCGACAAGAAAAACACGTATTGGGTTGTGGTGAGCGGCAATGGTGCCCATAGCGGTCGTGTCGGCTGGTTCGGTCAAAGCGGCAATTGGACCCAATTCCCGAACGGCGAGGGCTACAACGAAACCGGCTCGACTGTGGTCAATCTGACCTACAAGACCTTCCGATCGGGTTACCACGAGACGGTCCACACGACGTACCACACCAGCACCGGCGGTTGGATACATACTAATTCGTATACCTACGATGAGCAGCCGGGGGCATTCAGCGTCAACTGAGATCGGCGGCCGGGGATTATACCCGTCGCGTTCTTTCATCAAAGGGGGTTACACCATGTTCAGAACGACGCTTTTGACGACCAGTGCGCTGATAGCTGCGACTTCGCTGGCGATTGCTACAGGCCAGTTCGAAAAAATGTCCCACGCCACACGGATGGAAATCGTGAAGGAAGCCGTGCGCCGCGCTTTCGAAAGGAAGATGCCCGGGGTGATTTTCGACCGCAAGAGCGGAACGCCGATGGCGATCCAGCTGCCGCTCGATCCCGGCAAACAGGGCAAGGGCGGCGACGCCAGGGTCGTTCCTCGCCGGAAAGTGGACAATTTCAGCAAGAGCAAGAAATCGCTTTACATTCCGTGGTTCGGCTGGTTTGCAGGCAATGCCGACATGCAATACGGCCCGTCCACGTACAGCTACTGCTATTCGTATTCTGCGGGCGGCAAGTGCGTCAGCGGGTACTACGAGAAGTTCTCCGAGAAGGTCAACATCGCCCAGAGTGCTGCCGAGCCGTTTACGGGCTTGGATAGAGCCAGATCGGTTACCATCGCCGCTGCGGCGTATAGCGGCGCCGGCGACGGGAGAATAGCGATCTACGAGTCAGCCCAATGCGCCGCGTCTGCCGCTTCCTGCCCGGGGACGGCGATTCCAGGTGCGAGCGGCACATTCTCCTCGGCGCCCGCCTACACCGGGCTCTGCTGCTCGGCGGTGGAGGCGGTGAACTTCCCGTCCGCAAGACTCGACAAGAAAAAGACGTACTGGGTTGTGGTGAACGGCAAGGGCGAAACCGGCCCGGACCACCTCATCTGGTTCGGTCAAAGCAGCAATTGGACCGAGATCCCGAACAGCAACATCATGGCCTACAACGAGTCCGGTACGACCGTGGTCAACCTGACCTACAAGACCTTCAGATCCAGTTACCACGAAACGATCCATACGACGTATCACAGCAGCACCGGCGGCTGGATACATACTACTTCGTATACCTACGAGGAGGAGCCGGGGGCATTCAGCGTCAATTGAGATCGGCGGCGCAGGGGTTTCCCTCGCCGCCTTTTTCTCTGGGTGACAGACGTGGGTTAAGGGTTCGTGGCTGAAACGAACTCTACAACGCGTGCATGACCAATTTCTTGCGCCTGGAATCTTCGGCGCCGGTTCCGATCCATTATAAGGGACCGCGCGTCCGCAGATTCATCGCAACCGCCACTGACAAGGGGGAAACGACAATGACGTCCATGAAAGCGCTGCGCTTTGCGAAATATGGGCCGCCATCGGTGCTCACTTTCGCGGCCAGCGAATTGCCCCGGCCCGGACCGGGCGAATCCCTGGTCGAGGTCCATGCCGCCGCGATCAATCCCAGCGATGTCAAGAATGTTGCCGGCGCCTTCAAAACCACGCTGCCGCGCATACCGGGCCGCGATTACGCCGGCGTGGTCGTGGACGGGGCCGGCAAGGGCCGCGAGATCTGGGGCAGCGGACCAGCTTTCGGGATCGCCCGCGATGGCTCGCATGCCCAGTTCATTGTCATTCCGGAACGCTGGCTGGCCGACAAGCCGCGAAATCTTTCCATGGCCGAGGCGGGCGCGATTGGCGTGCCGTTTCTCGCGGCCTGGAACGGACTGGTCGATGCCGCCGGCGTCAAGGTCGCAGAGACGGTTCTGGCAACGGGTGCCGGCGGCGCCGCGGGACGCACCGTGACCCAGATCGCGCATTGGAAGGGCGCGCGAGTCATCGGCGCCGATATTGTGGATCAGTCAACGGAGGCGGATGTATTCATCAATACCAAAATGAAGGATCTCGTGACCGAGGCGAGAGCCGCGACCGGGGGCGGGGGTGTCGACATCGCGTTCGATGCCGTGGGCGGCGCGCTGTTTGAGCCATGTCTCAAATCGCTTGCCATAGGCGGGCGCCAGATCGCAATCACCAGCACGGGCGAGCGTCGCGTGTCGTTCGATCTGCTCGATTTCTATCACAACAGGCTGCATCTGATCGGCGTGGACACGCTGAAGCTCGACGGTCCGCAGATTGCGCGCATTTTCGATGCGCTGAGACCAGGTTTTGAAGTTGAACAACTCAAACCCTTCAAGGTGCAGACCTGGCCGTTCGACAAGGCCGTCGATGCCTATGTCGCGGCCGCAAAGGGCGGCGCCGTTAAGCACGTGCTTCTTCCGCAACAATGACTGGAATGGCCAAATCAGGATTTTGCGCGGCTCGCACGCCTGCGCTGGCGACTCTCTCGTTCGCCGGTTTTGTCGCGAAGCCTGACATAGTCGGCCCATTCCCCGCCGGCCTCGTCATTTGATCGTCGCTTGTCTGCGTAGTGCATGCGCTTGCGCATGGAGGCGTTGGCGGCGGGGCCGGGTGCGAGTTTGAAATGCTCACTGTCGAGAACCGCGCCGCTCGCGCGGTCGACCAGCACAGGATCGACGTGTTTTCCCGTTTCAGCATCGGCAAGCTGCGTCGCGATGCCTTCGCGGGCAAAGTGGCGATTGCCATAGGCCATCAGTGAAACCAGCACCGGCCAGAAATCCCGGCCGCGCGAGGTCAGCACGTATTCGTATCGCGGCGGATGTTTGTTGTAGAGCCGCCGTGCGAGAAGCCCTGCTTCGACCAGCGCCTCCAGCCGTCGCGTCAGCATGTTGGGCGCGATTCCGAGACTGGTCTGGAACTGGTCGAAGCGGGTCAGCCCGTAAAAGGCGTCGCGCAGGATGAGAATGCTCCACCATTCGCCGACCCGCTCAAGGGTCCTGGCGACCGGACAAAGCATGCCCCCGAAATTCTTGCGCTGCATGCGACTAATGTAATGGATCGCTAGCAGAATGCTAGTCGCCCAAGCCCTTCCCGCGCCAGACAATGGACGCACGCGAAGACGCGGAGAACGCGGAGGAGGAAATTCAACACGAAGGGCACAAAGAGCACGAAGGAACAATGGCGCGCCTTCGGCGTGCAACAAGTCTTTGTGCCCTTCGTGGTCTTGGTGGTGAAACAGCTCCCCGTTCTCCGCGTCTTCGCGTGCAAATTCTTCATGCCGCAGGTCGACGAAACACGACGAGCTGTGATTTCAGCGTTTGGACGACTTCGTTGTTCTGATTCAGCGTCCGGGTCATGGCGATCACACGGCCGCGATCGGCGCGCGAGCGTGATGGAATGATTTCCAGCACCTCGCTTTCGACGCGCAGCGTATCCCCCGGCCGCGTCGGCCGCGGCCAGGCGACTTCCGCCCCCGCGCCTATGAGGCCGCTGGCGAGCGGCAACCCGCCTTCCACATTGAGCCGCATCGTGACCGCCGCGGTGTGCCAGCCACTTGCCGCCAGGCCGCCGAACAGGCTCGATCGCGCGGCCTCGTCGTCAAGGTGGAAAGGCTGAGGGTCGAACTCGGCCGCGAAGGCGCGGATGCGCTCCGCGGTCATCACATAGCTGCCACTCGAAAAACGCTGCCCGACGAAAAAATCTTCGAAAAACAGGGGCTTGCGCTCTGTGGCGGGATTGCTGTCGCTCATGCCGGCTACCTCGGGGAGAATTGAAACGTCAGCGGACATAGTTACTTTCATCATGATAGTCACTAGGCCGGAGACGGAAGATGGATGCTGTCGCTACCGACATTATGACGCGCCGCAGAGAAAAGCCCGCGCTGGCGTCCGTCAACCGGAAGAAGCTGCTCATGATATCCGCCGGTGCGCTGATCGTGGCGGCAGCGGCTTTCTACGGCCATCAGTGGTTTGCGGTCGGGCGCTACATCGAGAGCACCGACGATGCCTATGTCGGCGGCGATGTCACCGCGATCGCCCCCCATGTGGCGGGGTTTGTTTCCAAAATTGCCGTGAACGACAACCAGTTCGTCCGGCGCGGGCAGCTGCTCGTTCGTCTCGACGATCGCGATTTCCGCGCGGCCGAGGATCACGCCACCGCAGTCGTGGCCGGGAAACGTGCCGCGCTCGCCGATCTCAAGGCGAAATATCTGCTCCAGCAATCAACGATCCGGCAGACGGGCGCGAATCTGGCCTCGAAACAGGCTGCGGCTGCCTTCGCCCGTGCGGATGACGCGCGTTACCGGAATCTCCTCCGCGCCGTGGCGACCTCCGAGCAGGCCATGCAGAAGGCGCTCACGACCGATCAGCAGGCCCAGTCCGATGTCACGGCGGCGCACGCGGCACTCGCCGGCGCCAATGAACAGCTTGCCGTGCTCGCGGCGGATATCGCACAGGCACGCGCCGATCTCGCACAATCCCAGGCCGATCTCCGGACGGCACAACTCAATCTCGGCTACACCGAAATCCGTTCGCCGATCGACGGCTATGTCGGCAATCGCGCCATCCGCGTCGGCGCCTATGTAACCGTCGGCTCTTATCTGGTGAGCGTCATTCCCGCCCATGGGCTCTGGGTGGATGCGAATTTCAAGGAGGATCAACTTGCCGATATCCGGGCGGGCGAGGCCGCGAGAGTCGTGGCAGACGTTTTGCCGGGCCGCGTCTTCCATGGACATGTGGCAAGTCTCGCGCCCGGTACGGGTGCCGTATTCAGCGTCATCCCGCCCGAGAACGCGACAGGCAATTTCACCAAGATCGTTCAGCGCGTGCCGGTGCGCATCATCCTGGATTGGACTGATGCGACGCTCGGCGGATTACGGCCCGGCCTGTCCATCACCGCGTCCGTCGACACACGCTCGGAATCCGCGCGATGAACGAGGCGAACGCCGCACCGCATTGGCTGCGCGGGCTTGCGCCGTTCGTAGTCATGTGCATCGGCATGTTCGTCGCGCTGCTCGACATCCAGATCGTTGCTTCCTCGCTGCAGGATATTGGCGGCGGGCTTTCGGCTGCGCAGGATGACATCAGCTGGGTGCAGACCTCCTATCTCATCGCCGAGATCATCGTGATTCCGCTGTCGGGCTGGCTCACGCGCGTGTTCTCCACGCGCTGGCTGTTCGCAGCGTCCGCGGCCGGGTTTACGGTCGCGAGCATGCTGTGCGGCATTGCCTGGAACATCGAGAGCATGATCGTCTTTCGCGCCCTTCAGGGCATGCTCGGTGCCTCGATGATTCCGACGGTCTTCACCTCCTCGTTCCACTATTTCGACGACCGTCGCCGCGTCTATGCCGCCGCGGTGATCGGAACGATCGCTTCCATCGCTCCGACGCTTGGTCCTGTGATCGGCGGCTGGATCACCGATACGTTGAACTGGCATTGGCTATTCTATGTCAATCTGGTGCCGGGAACCGCGGTCGCCGTGCTGGCCGCGCTGCTGGTGAAAATCGACGAGCCAGATCCCGCCCTTCTCAAGGACGCCGATTACCCCGGCATCATGCTGATGGCGCTGGCGCTTGGCACGCTCGAATATGTGCTGGAGGAAGGCGCGCGCTGGAACTGGTTCGACGATTCCACGATCAGGGCCTGCAGCTATATTTCCGCGATAAGTTTCGTCCTGTTCTTCGTCCGCAGTCTGACGTATGCCAACCCGGTCGTCGATCTGCGCGCCTTCCGCAACCGGAATTTCGCGCTGGGTTCGTTCCAGTCTTTCGTAACGGGCGCGGCGATCTTCTCGCCCATCTATCTCACGCCTTTGTTCCTCGGCTATGTGCGCGGCTACGATGCCTCGCAGATCGGGCTCGCGGTCTTCTCGACCGGCGCAGCCTCGCTCATTGGCGTGCCCGTCTATATTGCACTTGCCAAACGCGTCGATCTGCGCTGGCTGATGATGGCGGGGATTGCCTCTTTCGGGTTCGCGATGTGGGGTTTCGCGTACATTACCAGCCAGTGGAACGGCGTCGAGCTGTTCCTGCCGCAGGTGTTGCGCGGTTTTCCGCAGGTCTTTGCGGTGGCGCCGGCTGTCACGCTCGGTCTCGGCAGCCTGCCGCCCGCCCGCCTCAAATATGCAAGCGGATTGTTCAACATGATGCGCAATCTGGGCGGCGCGGTGGGCATCGCGATCTGCGGCGCCGTTCTGAACGACCGCACGAATTTCCATTTCGAGCGCATCGCGTCCCATCTCACTCCGGCCAGCACGGCCGTGAATCAATTTCTCGCTGCCGCCGCAGAACGCTACGGCGCGCTTCCCGGCGCGGTCGATGGCGGCCAGACGGCGGCGCTGCGCGCGCTCTGGCAGCTGGCCTACCGCGAAGCCTCCACCATGGCTTATGCCGACGCGTTCTACGTGCTGATGTTTGCGTGTTTCGCCGCAGCGTTTGCCGCGCTGCTTATGAAGAAAGTTCCACGGGTGCAGCCTGCAACGGCGTCGGCGCATTAGGCGGCGACTGCCGACGTGAATGAAGTGGCGCGAATCCCGGCCGGACAGATTGCCTGTTCCGGGACATTCGTCTTCGGGCTATGGTGCCGGAGGCCGTGGGCGTCGATGGCTTCGGGAGGACGAGAGATGTCCGCAAAACATTTTTGCGACCAGGACAAATTTCACGCCATCCGTTCGGAGGAGGTCGAGTGGAAACCGTTTCCTGCCTTTCCGCCGGAAGCCCGGCTCGCAGTGCTGGTCGGCGATCCGGCTCAGGCCGGGCCCTATGTGATCCGCGTCAAGCTGCCCATGGGCACGCGCATGATGCCGCACAAGCATCCGGAAGACCGGATCTATACCGTTATTTCCGGGATTTTTTACATCGGGCTCGGAGAAACCTTTGACGAACATCAGCTGACGGCGTTTGCGCCCGGAAGCGTCGTTGTTCTTCCCGGGGGACAGGCGCATTTCCATTGGGCCAAATCCGGCGAATATATCACCCAGGTGGAGGCAATCGGCCCATTGGGGCTTGAATATGTCAGCGCCGGCGACGATCCGCGCAGCAGGCGTTGAATTTTCACCGCGCATCGTTTCGCACGGCGCTCCCGATTGTCGTCCGGCCGAAATGGAGAAAGTCCTTTGAGCGATTCCACAAGCGTGCAATTCGATTTGACGCCGCCTGCCAAAAGCCAGTTTGAGAAGCTGGTCGAGGGCCTATCGCCGCGAGAACGTGCCGTGCTGCTCGAACACGGCACGGAAGCGCCGTTCTGCGGAACCCTGCTCAGCGAGAAGCGCGAGGGGATATTTACCTGCCGCATGTGCGGACTGCCGCTGTTCAGGGCGGGCACGAAGTTCGAAAGCGGCACGGGCTGGCCGAGTTTCACAGCCCCGTTTGCCGCGGGGCATCTTCGCGAAATTCGTGACACGAGCTACGGCATGATCAGAACCGAAATCGTTTGTGCGCGCTGCGGTTCTCATCAGGGCCATGTTTTCCCGGACGGCCCGCCGCCAACGGGGCTGCGCTATTGCATCAACTCCGTGTCGCTCGCCTTCACCCCGAAGGGCGAAACGCTTCCTGACAAGCTTGGACGAGGTGCGCCCGAAGGCGAGGTCTGGCGGGGCTGAAGCGCGCTGTCAGCGAAATTCAGGCGGCACTTTTCGCAGCAACTTCCTGGCCTGCGGGCAGGCGCAGCGGGATTTCGATTTTTGCACAGGTCCCCCGGCCATCTTCGCTCTCGATAATCAATGTTCCGCCATGTTTCTCGGCAAGGGAACGAACCAGCGCCAATCCAAGCCCTGTACCGGCCTGCGCCGAAACTGTTGCCGTCGCGCGTCTGAGCTGGACGAAAGGCACTCCTAACCGGGGCAGATCGTCGGCAGGGATGCCGATGCCGGTATCGGCGACAGCGAGGACGAGTTTGTCGCCCCGCGTTGCCGTTTTCACCGATACCGCGCCGCCGGCCGGCGTAAATTTGATGGCGTTGGACAACAGGTTGAGCACGATCTGCTTCAAGGCGCGGCGGTCGGCGATAACCCGCTCAGGTCCGGCGAGTTCCATCCCAAGGCTGACCTCCCGCACGGCGGCACGTTCGCGCATCAGCTCGACGCAGTCGCCGACAAGTGCATTCAGCTGCAACTCCTCGCAATGGATTTCAAATTTTCCCGCTTCGATCTTTGACATGTCCAGGATCTCGCCGATGACTTCGAGCAGATGGTGCCCGGCATCGTGGATGCTCCCGGCATATTCACGATAACGCCCGTCTCCGAGCGGACCGTAGATCTCGCGATGCATGAGATTGGAAAATCCGATCACGGCATTCAGCGGCGTCCGCAGTTCGTGACTCATATTGGCAAGGAACATGGTTTTGGCGCGGCTTGCGGCCTCGGCTGCATCGCGTGCGACAACGGCTTCCTCGCGCGCCTCGGCAAGGCTGCGCTCCAGTTTTCGGCGCTGTTCGAGGCCGGCCCCGACGATGACGATCGTGAAGCTGATCACCGCCGTATAAAGCTGGAGAAAGAGCAGGTGGACTCGCTGATCCGACGCCGACAACGTGCTGTGAACATCGTCGACGTTACTTGCCATGTAGAGGCCAACGAGAAGGAGTGCGATGGCACCTCCTGCGAAGCCGCGCTGGAAAGTGATCAGCACAACCGCCGGAAAGAAAAGAAAGCCGAACGGATAGTCATGGAACACCGCGTTGATCGCAATCGTCCCGGAAACGACGCCGAGCAGCATGAGCGTGCCGGGCAGCATGTTGCGCGCGAAAATCGCCCTCAGCGCTTCTCCGCGTACCACCATAAGAGGAGGCACGAGCACGACCTGGCCGAGAACCGTCGTCATATACCATTCCATCCACGCCTGCTGGAACGGCGCACCGGTCAATCCATGCAGGACCGAGGCGCCGAAAAAGCCCGGCAACATGGTCGCCGGGCCGAGAACGAGTGCGTAGAACACCGCGAGCGTGCGCGGATGGGCGAAATCGCCGTCGAGCCGGAATGCGCGCAGCGGCGCCGCAACCAGGATCGCCTGGATGACGTCGATTGTAGGAAGCAGAATGCTCCGCGGCACGGCGCGGCCGATAGTGACCGCCGCAGCGATATTGGCGAGCCAGCACACCGCAACAATCGAAGGCCAGGCATGGCGTGGTGTGCGCAAGAGCCAATACACCACCACAGCCGTCCCGAGCCAGATGGGCAACAGGACCCCAGGGATCGAGCTGAAGGCCACGCCTGCAAGCGTTGCGCAGTATACGGTGAGCGCGACCCTTGTCAGCAGGCGCAAGGTCGGGCTGTCGATGGGATGAGCGCGCACATCGGCGGAAAGAGCGGCTACCATCCTTTGCCCTGTTCGATTCCGGTCTCCGGGATGCCTCCGGAGACATTACCGGCGGTCTTAACCTCGGGCGCCATAAGAATGCGTTAACTGTTGCTCTATGGCGGTCCCATTGGCGGGGCAAGCTTGCCGCCGCCTTTGCACGTCAGCGTGTCGCCGCTTCCGCGCGTGCGAGAAGCAATGAGGTGACGCGCATGGAGGCCGTGTGATGAAAATCTGCTTTACCGGCCCGTCGCCGCGATCACGGCCTCCCTGATCTTGGCGATGGCGTAGTGGCCGGCCTGTTCGAGGTCGATATGCGGCATGTTGGGCATCTCGTCGGCCGCGACAACGCAATCGACGATCGCAGGGCCATCCGCCGCCAGGGCTTCGGCGATCGCGCCGCGCAGTTCGTTTGGATGCTGCGCCTTGAATCCATGGCCGCCGCAGGCCCGCGCCAGCGCGACAAAATCCGGATTGGGAAATTCAATCGCGTCGCGGAACGCCGGCAGACCCTGGCCTTCGGCCTCAAGCACGATAAGTCCAAGACTCGAGTTATTATACACAATGACTTTCACCGGCAGCTTGTGATGCACCGCCGTGAGAAACTCGCACATCAGCATGTTGAAACCGCCATCGCCGGTAAGCGCGATGACCTGGCGCGACCGGTCAAGCGCCTGGATGCCGTTGGCCCGGCCGAGCGCGGTTCCGACCGCGCAATTGTTGAACGAGGCCAGGACCCGCTGTGAACCGCTCTGCCGGATCCAGTTGCCGGACCAGAGGGTGTTGAGACCCGTGTCGATGAGGAACACCGCATCGCGTTTGGCGAGGTCGCTGACGGTGCGTGCCACCGCCTGCGGGTGGATGCGGTCGCGGCTGCGTTCGAGATCGCCTGTTTGTCCAGCATCGCGTTCCACTCGTGGCGTTCGCGTGTCACATGCTCGAAGAAACTGCTGTCGCTCTTCGCCGTGACCTCGTCGAGCAGCAGCTTCACCGTCGGTTTGACCGAGCCCGTGACGCCGAGCGCGGTTGGAGTGCGGCGTCCGAGCGCCTCCGCCCTTTCATCGATCTGAATGACAGCGCCTTTCTGGGGCAGGAATTCCGAGAATGGATAGTCCGTGCCGAGCATCACCAGGAGGTCGCAGCGCATGATCGCATTGTAGTCGGCTTTGGTGCCGATCATGCCGATGCCGCCCATCCAGCGCGGATCGTCATACGGCATGATGTCCTTGCCCTTGAACGAATGGATCAGCGGCGCTTTGAGCCGGTCCGAAAGCGCGCGCAGTTCGTCCGCCGCGCCATGACACCCATTGCCGCACATGATGACGACATTTCCGGCCGCATCGATCATCCGCGCCATTGCGGCAATGTCTTCCGCACTCGCCGCAAATTCGTCGCGCGGCTTCAGCATCGTGACGCTCGTGACATGGCCTTCGGCCTTCGCACCAAACACATCCAGCGGGACCGTCAGATGCGCGACGCCGCGGCGCCCATAAGCAGCCGAAATCGCCTGATGAATGACGGACGGGGCCTGCGCCGCGGACGTAATGGTTTCGGTATAGAGCGCGACGTCGCGGAACAGCAGATCCGGCTCGGTCGTTTGGAAATAATCGATGCCGCGCAGCTTTGTCGCCATGTCGCCGGAAAGCGCAAGCACCGGCGCATGGTCGCGGGCCGCCTCATACAACCCCGCCACCAGATGCGTGCTGCCGGGGCCGGTCGTGCCCGCGCAGACGCCGAGGCGCCCGGTCAGCTTGGCCTGTCCCGCGGCGGCGAGTGCCGCGCCTTCCTCATGCCGCACGCCGATCCACTCGATCCTGCTGCGGCGCACAGCATCTCCCAGCGGATTGAGGGAATCGCCGATCAGGCCGAAAATCTGCCGCACCCCGATTTCTTCGAGCACGTCGACCAGGACGTCTGCCACCATGTGAGTCATCTGTCACTCCTTCGCCGCTGCGGTCGCCCCCAACCCTGCGGCGGCCAGGAAAGATCACTATACCACGAATTGGCGCGCGTTTTGATTCAAGAGACTGCTTCTGGATTGCCTCTCTGCGTTCAATGAAGGTGAGCAGATCGATGGATCGCATTTGCGATATCGGGGTGCTTGACATGGAAGCCATCGCCGCAACGAGCATCCTTGCTGCAGTGATAGTTCTGGCGCTGTCGATCGACGGCGGGCTGCGGCGAGTCCGGCAGAACCACGCAAACGCGAGTGCCTGAAGAATCGGATCGTATGATCAGGTGGCCTTGCAGGGATCGAACCAGCGCGTCGACGATATTGAGGCCCATGCCGTGGCTTGCTCCGTCCATGCCTACGCCGTTATCCGACACCGTGCAGCGCCATTGACCGCCATATCGCAACATTTCGATGCGGACCACTCCGTTGTCGCGACCGACAAAGGCATATTTGCTTGCGTTGAAGACGAGCTCGACAATGATGTAGCCGAGGCGTTCGCAAACCTCGATCGGCAGCCGTCCGCCGTCCGAAGATACTTCGCAGCCGATATTCGCCGGGCCAAGGACCGCGCGGGACAGGGCGCGACCGAGACTCTCGAGATGGACGTCTATGGCGACATCTTTGCCCGCGGGCGTCGAGGAAACCGTCCGCAGCAGCGCGCTCGCCGCAAGGATCTGGCCCTCGAATTGCGCCGCGGAGTTGCGGACGCGCTGGTCCTCGAATTCGTAGAAGCTGCGCCGAAAGATGGCCAGCAGCGTGCCCAGCAGATTCATCATGCGATGATTGGCTTCCCAGGCATCGAGCCCGTCCTGGTCATACTCTCGCGCAGTTCCCATCTCCGCCTCCGTCAAGACGCCATGGTTCTAACGCACGCCGGATTCTGCTTTCCTGAACAATCTTGCCGTGCTGGAACACCTTTGCTGCAATCGGTGCGTCAGCCTTGCCGCCTTCGGAATTGGCCGGGAGGGATTCCGGTCATCTCGCGGAACCTGCGGGCCAGATGGCTTTGATCTGCAAAACCCACAACAAGAGCGATTTCGGACAGAGGAAGATCCGTTGTCGTCAGAAGCTCGCGCGCCCTGGCGAGGCGGCGCTCCAATACGAACGCGTGGGGCGTCATTCCCTCGGATTGCTTGAAGGTGCGTGCGAAATGAAAGAGCGAAAGTTCGGCCGTCGCGGCGAGGGTTTCCAGATCGATGTTCCGATCGAGATGTGAGTCGACATATTCGCGTATGCGGCGCAGCGTAGCCGGCGGCAATCCGCCCTGGGCTCGCGGCAGCTTCGGCAATTGAGCGACCATCGCGAGAGCGTCAAGCCTGGGCCTGAGCCGGAATTCATCTGTCTCGGATTGCTGCCATCGCGCGAGCGCCGGCTCGGGCGGCGTGACAATGGCAGGCCAGCACTCGTCGATTCCGCGCGGCGTCAATTCGGCCGGAACATCGCCCCGGTCCGTCTGCCGGAACAAGGCGTCATTTTTCTCAAAGATGGTCCATAGGCTGGTGCTCTCCGCTGGCGGATCCCGTGCGTCACGCGACAGGACGCGGCGCGCGTTGCGGTCGGCGCCGGTGATGCGGCGGTCGCGATCGATGGCGATCAAAAAGGCGGAGGCGGTGTCATCGGCCGACCGGACGGCGATGATCCAGTCGCGCCGGAATTGTTTCCGGAACAGCCGCTCTTCGATCGCGCGTGCCGTTGCGATGGTCAGCGTGCCCGTCAAAGCGTGGGCGTGCTCCGACAAATCCGGATCGATGGACGAAACATCCAATACACCGGCCAGCCCGCCATCGGCGCTGAAGATGGGAGAACCGGAGCAGCTGAGGCCGATATGGCGCGCCCGGAAATGCTGCGAGCAATGGACAGTCACCGGCCGCTGCTCGACGAGACAGGTGCCAATACCGTTGGTGCCTTCCGCCTCCTCCGACCACACCCCGCCGAGCCAGGTCCCCCAGAGCCGGAACTGCGCCGCCTCGGGTTCCTCGCCGCGATGCGCGACCACCAGCCCGTCCCTGTCGCACAAGAGGATCACATAGCGGACGGTCCGCACGATCTTGTAGAGCTGGTCGAGTTCGACGCGCGCCGCTTCGATGAGTTGGGAAGACGCGTCCTGCGAAGCGCGCAACTCTCCGATCGTCAGAATGCGCGGCGGGGCGCGCGACGCGGGATCGACATGAAGCGCGTTCGCGGACCGGATCCAGGACTTCGAAATGATGCTGTCCACAGGAGGTTTGCCCAAACCTCCGGCAACCGCCAGGACCTGATCGATATGCCGGGTCGCCGCAACTGCCACCGCCGCCTCTCTCCAAATGGCCGAAGGCGGACGCAGCTTATCATTAATGTGCCATTTCGGGCGAATCCCCGTGGTCGGCTCAGTTCCGCTCGACCTGTTTGACGTCCGGGATGCGCTTCAAGACATCGATAACTTCGGTAACATCCTCGGGTGTCACGTGGGTTAGCGTGAGGTGGATTTCGTCGCTCTCGGCATCCTCCGATTGGGCACAGATGTATCGCGATATCCGCCGCGAGCGATATCCAACCGCGTCGTTGATGGTTCCGATCGGCAGTTTGCCATGGGCTGCCCTTACGACGAGCTGATAGGACTGGCTTCGTTGCTGCAACCATCGTTCGACGGGCTTGATGCCGGCAAGAATGACGAGAATGACCACGGTCGCGGCAACTGCCGCGATGTAAAGCCCGCCGCCAACGGCCAAACCAATTGCGGCAACGGTCCAAAGGCTTGCGGCCGTAGTGAGCCCTCTTACCACGTCGCCGCGCAAGAGAATCGAACCTGCTCCCAGAAAGCCGATACCTGAAACGACCTGGGCAGCAATACGGGAAGGATCAAGAACGACAGCCGGTGTCCCGAGGATGTCGGCGAAGCCGAATGCCGACACGATCATGAACAGGCATGCGCCGACACTGACCAACATGTGAGTCCGCAGGCCGGCGGCCCAGACCAGACGCTCGCGTTCGGCGCCGATCAGGCTCCCAAGACCCGCTGCGACCAGCAGACGCAAGATCAGTTCCCAGCTCGATATCATCGCCAATACCCCGCTCGTTTTGTACAAATCAGGATGGAGAATCGAGTCGGTGGTTCTCATCCTGAATATCCTTTGGCGGATCAACAAAACTGTCCCATGGAAGATCCTTGCGCAGGGTCAGGGACCATCGGCTGAGCCATTCGTCGCCGTCAGGGCCGATATAGGTGTCGGGAATATTATAGGCCGGGTCGTTCATGGCGCTGTCGAGCGTTGTCGGGTGCAAGTCGTTGGCCTTCAGGATTGCCG
>Ga0335075_10009722_pt1 | contig 14628 bp, 9 predicted proteins | sample Lox_Sample_24_FD_206723 | JGI IMG/M metagenome (GOLD analysis project Ga0335075, IMG submission 206723) | Soil microbial communities from Loxahatchee National Wildlife Refuge, Florida, United States - Lox_Sample_2.4 | ecosystem: Environmental > Terrestrial > Soil > Wetlands | place: USA: Florida...
GGTTGTCGTATTCGCCGCCGAATTCGAAAATGTGTTTTCCCTTCACCCACGTGAATACGTCCGAGGGCACAAAGGAGTCTTCGGCGAGAATTGCGTCCAGCCCAGGGCCGATGCTCGTCGAGATTGGCCCCTGGATGCTGATTCCCGGAAAGACGTTCGAGGTGGGGTTGGGAATTCCGATTTGCTGCGGATATCCTTTGTCGTAGTCGCCGCCAACCCATCGGCCCACGAAGCGCACCAGGGAGAAACGGGCCTCATTGACTTTGGTGGGAGAGAGCGTCCACGTATCGGAAATCTGACTGGCGTCGTCTGCGCCAAATTCTGTGTATTCCCCGACAGGGGCAGTCGGCGCGATGGAGGGGTAATTCGTTGTACTGTACGCTATGGATCCATTGATGTGGTGCCTGTCATTTGGATTCCAGTCGATTTTGCCGTTGTAGTAATTCTGGGTGTCGTAGTTGTCGACCGAATAGTAGTAGTTGTTGGAAGTTCCGGGAAGGTTGGGAGCCGGCAGGAAACTCTGGATTTTCAGAGCCTGGGAGCTGAGATCGGCCTGCGGAATAGCGTTGTTTGCAAACGGTTGCCGAGTTACGGTGGTTTGGCCGGTAACCGGATTTGTCGTATATGTGGTGGTATTCGGATTGTAGATCGTGGAAAAACCGGCAAAGTTTCCGGCCCTTTCCGCCGCGGTAGGTGTGGTGAAGTAGCCCGTGGAGAGGCCCGTGGAGGTGAGACGATCAAAGCCGAAGAAGAAGAACAGCTTGTTGCGGAGGATCGGTCCTCCAATCGTGCCTCCATACTGATCCGAGGAGGACGGCGGCACACCGATCGAAAAATAATTCCTGGCAGACAGAGCGCTGTTCTGCTGATAGTCGAACACCGAACCATGGAAGTGGTTGGTCCCGCTTTTGGTGATGATGTTGAACATATAGGCACCGTTACCCGACGCGGCGCTGAAGGTATGCGAATCGAAACTCACTTCGGAGATGAAGTCCGTCGGCTCGATGGAGCCACCTTCGTTTTGACTGCCGATTAACGTGGCCGTCCCGCCGTTTGTCAGAATATTGTCCTGAAACGATTCGGCTCCGTTCACTCCAATCGCGTCCCCATTGGTCTCCTGGCCGCCTCCGCCATTCACTCCCGGAATCAGCGCGGTCAGATTCAGAACCGTTGCCCCCACGTTGGGCACTCCTGTTACGGTCTTCTGGTCTAAGGTCAGGTTCTGGGCCGACGAGTCCGTTTGCAACGGAGCGGCCGCGCTCGAGTTGACCACGACCTGCTGAGAAACCAGCCCGGGCTGCAGAGCCCCGTTCACCGTAATCGAGGTCACCTGCAGCAGAATGTTGTTCTTCACCAGTGTCTTGAACGAAGCGTCCGTGAACTTCACCGTGTACATCCCTGGCGTCAGCGAGGGAATATCGTAGACGCCGCCGGCATTCGTGGTGCTCGTCGTGCTCACGCCGGTCTGGGTGTCGGTCACTATCACGTTCGCACCTCGTATGGCGGCGCCCGTGTTGTCGGTGACGGTCCCTCTGATCTCGCCGGCGTTTCGGTTTTGAGCCACGGCACGGGTGACGCACATTGCCAGAATAAGAAAAACCGAAAGAGTGGCCGCCCGACCCCAACCCCCCTGGGAGCCTAAGAAATTCGTGTTCATCGTGCCTCCACATCGATCCGCGCTGTCCATCTTCCCCGGAGCATCCGGGCGCATGGTCGAACAGATGAAACGAGAGACTCTTCACATAACGCCTGGCAAGGTGCGCTACGGTATGTTTCCCCGTGGTAGGGGTAAGGCAAGTATGTTCAACAACATAGCAAACAGCGTAACGAGGTTGTAACCACCCCCTGCCGGGACAACCAGGTCCTGAGGCCGCCGCACTGGCCACGCCTGCTGCTGCCCGCGGAGACTGGTAGAATGATTTCGAATCACCTTGTTCGGATGCTTCCGATTGGCGCGGGTGGAATTTGCAGAAGTCTCCAGATGCGTTCTTGACACAGGAACCCACTTCAGAGGCGTCGAAGTCTGCCATTTGCAAAATATTGCAGGAGATGGTTCGGAGCGCTCCCTTCCGCACCAGTCGCCAGTGTCAGGATTTGCTCCGTTATGTGGTCGAGCAGTCGCTCTCCCAGGAAGAACAGACACTGCGTGAGCGCGTGATTGGCGTCGAGGTCTTCGGCCGACGTCCCGATTACGATACTGCGGAAGATCCCGTCGTCCGTATCCGTGCCGCCGACGTCAGAAAACGAATTGCTCTCTACTACCAGGGCGAGGGAAGTGCGGCGCCTGTCCGCATCGATATTCCTCACGGGTCCTATCGAGCTTCCTTCGAATTTCCAGCACCCTCCGCCTCGCCGGTCGAGCCCCCCCAGGTGCAGGGTCCCGATCAGTGCGTGAATACTATCCCCCCGCCGGCGTTGGCTACCTGGAGTCCCTTGCCCGCGGCGATGCCCGCCCCGAACAACCCTTTCTGGCGGAGAAGATGGCCCTGGCTGGCCGCTGTCATCTGTGTGCCTCTGATTGCCCTGGCCGTCGCTCGCTACCGTCAGCCTGGCTCGCAAAGTGCGCTGGCCCAGTTCTGGTCGCCTGTTCTCAACAGCGCAACTCCGCCGCTCGTCTATATCGGAAGCAACGCGGTCTACACCCTCTCACCCTCCTTTCTGCAGAAACATCGGGAAGAGCGCGATCTCAACCAGCTGGAAAAAATGGGGCGGGAATTCTTCGTGCCGCTGCAACCCGGAGAGACACTCGATGCCAGCGATCTTGTTCCCGTCCAGGATACATACGTAACCATCGGGGATCTGGCGGCAAGTACCAGCGTCACCTCCCTGCTAGCAGGCCTTCATGAGAAGTTCGAGATGCGCTACGGCGGCGATATAGTTTTTGGCGATCTCCAGCAGAACCCGACCATTCTGATTGGCGGGTTCAATAACTCCTGGACGCTCAAGATGACGAACAATCTCAGGTTTGTCTTTGCTTATGACCATCGCATCATCGACCGCGTCGACGCGCGTCAGGCGTGGAGCGCCCCTGCGGGTTCTCCCGAAGACTATGCGCTGGTTTCGCGAATCCTGGACTCGAAAAGTGGGCAGGTACTCATCACGGTCGCCGGCATCGGAGAAGCAGGAACTCAGGCGGCCGCCGCCTTCCTCACCAACGCGGGGGCCATTGAGACGTTTACAAGAGCCGCGCCGAAAGGCTGGCAAAACAGGAATCTGGAGCTTGTTCTGCACACGTCCATAACGGATGGGTTCCCGGGGCCTGCCAACGTGGTCGCGAGCAGTTATTGGTAGAGAGAGCAACGTATAGCCGTCACTGCAGAGGTTCATGCCTGGACAGTGTTCGCGCAGGCAGGCCGACGTCAGCTTCAGTGCTGGTGCGTAATCCGCTTTCGATCGGTATCCTCACGGAATCTCCACCTGCTGTGCCTTCGCAATGGGACGACGCGGGATTCACGAGAAATCGACCTGAGTTAGCTTGAGAGGATCGAATTCCGCCTGTTGACCCGGGAGGTCGGCCGGATTGCATTGGAACCGGGATACGCTGAAGCCTTCTGCCACCCTCGCTACGGCCACGTCATCGAGAACTGGGCATTTTTCGATGACTGGACCATCTCGCAACGACTCCCTTCATCAGCCAAACTCGCGGGAATGGAAGATTAGGAATTCAACAGCGGTGACTCTGAAATAGCGAATCCAAGACAACGCACGCTTCCAGAACCGACCTGCCTGGAAACGCGCATTGTCGGTTGTGCGCCAATCGAGAAGCGAGTCATCCAACCCGGATGCGGGTGACACCTTCATCTACCCAGTACCTCAGTTTCTCCACTCCTGGAGAGGACGACGCGGGCATGATGCCTTGGGGCAAAACAACCAAGCCGCCATTTCATCATTTCATGGTGCCCGGAGGGGGACTTGAACCCCCACGGCCTTGCGGCCTACGAATTTTAAGTCCGCCAAAAAACTGCAATTCAAAAGCCCCAAAGGCGAATCGGGCGCCACATGCGCCCAGTCAGCTACGAGTTTAGATTCCATCCCCGCTTCATGCGCCACGGCGACTTCCGGTAGCCACGCATTGATGCCGTGGAAGAAAATTAACAAGCGCAGAGTCCTGGCATTCTCGGTCCTTTTGCGGACTGAACAGGCTCCCCAGCGTAAGCTTTTCGCGGCGGCCAGGCAGTATTTGCCGGCGCTATCGCGGATGGGCGCGTGTGTGCTCGACCATCGGCGATGGATTTTGGTAGGTATGCGGTCCAGGAAGGCCTTGTTCCAACTGCGGCGTCCGCGCGGCGAGAGACGAGGCAACCAACAGAATCAGGAAACCTGGCCAACTCAGATTCATAGGCTCACCTCGGGCCATTTACTGTGCGGAAAACTTGCTGGAGAGTCCCAGAAAGGCAGCGGGACAGCAACTGGGCCAACGATTTATGGAGAGTCATCGCCAGGACATTCTCCGGCACGCAGCGTTTCAGGATGCGCCGCCATCCAGGCTGACAGCAGAGGATTGGTGGAGCTTTTCAAAGCGGCGAGAAATTCCCTGCGGGCCACGTTGAGCCATTCCTGCTGCGCGATGTGCGAGTTCACATCAGGGATAACTCCGGAGTTGGGATAGCGCTTTGCAAATTGGCGCGGCAAAGTTCGCCAGAATCGCAGTAATCCGGACGGGATAGACGTCACCCTGTTGTCGGGGAGATGAGCAAGCGCTTCCTGCCGGGCAAGCGGTATTTGATTGGGTGTCGCATTCGGTTCGCGATCGATTTCGACCGTCATACCATTGCGGAAGAAGTAATTCTTCCAGGGCGAATCATTCATATTTTCCATCATGTTTCCACTGATCGGAAACATGAATCCGGAATTCTCCCCTCCACACCTCAGCACTGTGGCGAAGCAGGCGCTTATACCGGCCATTTGTTTGCGGCAGCTGGTCTCGATCCATTGCGCAATGACACGCGGTTCGACGTCGAGTAAGTACACAACTCCGGTGCGCCGGTCGTCGGCTGGACCTTCTGTATAGATACAATGGCGCACCAGATTTCCTGGCCATCCGAGCATGGGTGAGCCAACGACCGGGCATCCGTTTGAGGCATCGGAAATTGCGTATGCGGCCCTTTGCGCCCGGCGAACCTCGGCGGTATGTTCGCGCAGAATCGAGGAGCCCATTGGCAAGGGCGCCGGTGACGCATTGGCCTGCCCGAACCCAGGCACTAAACCGCTCGCCGCGCAGAACAGGACCGCACATACAAATCGACTCGCACGGGCAGTCCGCCGCAGATGGTTCAGGAACAATCGGTACACTTTCCTTGCCTCCCCGATATCAGGACTGCATGCAAAACGGTCCGATTACACAACTGCAACCAGAGATCCCGGCTTCCATCCAGTCTGGTGAGACCCCGGGTGGTATCAACGGGCCATATCTTCCCGGCCGGGCAGCCGTGATGCCGTGAGCGCGCCGCGGCAGTTTGCCGGCTGCAATCACCGATCCGGATAGATCAGAGCCGCCTGACGTTTCTCCAGAAAGACTTTCAGAGCCGGGCGCCATCCTTCAGAGATATACTCCGGGTCCTCCCCTGCTGCGAGCTCCTGAAGTACCTGCTTATTGGCCAGCAGCACGTTCATCCTTTCTAACTGGAACTGATCGGGATAGAAGCGGTGCAGCGCCGCCGCGATCTCCACGCCCAGCTCCGGCGCATTCAGCACGTTGCGCGCCGTGACCAGGATCGGGCACAACGGAAGAGGCCCAAGGCTAAGCAAGCGGCGCATCCTGAAGACTCCTTTCGCCTGGGACATCGGGAACGAGAAAGAGCCGGCCGGTCGTGGATCCCGGCGAGCCGGGCACCCTCGCTCCGATATGCAGCCGCCTGATCCACGCACTTTTTGGGAAAGACCGGGACGGGCGTTATCGCCCGCCACCGTCAGTTGCTCTGCCACTCCGATGTCTCGGGACTTTGGGACAAACAGAAAGCGACCGTTCGCGGAAAGGTAAGGCTCTAAAAGTCCAGCTTGAGCGCGAATTGAAGGATCCGGGGCTCCACGGTGTCCCCGAGTATGTCTCCGAAGGTGCTGTCGGTTTGACCCGTGTCCGGATTACTAAAGCTCACATTGTTGAAAAGGTTGAATGCTTCCGCGCGGAACGTGAGGGTCGATCCTTCGCGCCATTTGAATGCAAAGGCCTTGGCGAGAGAGGCATCCACATCTTTCTGGTTCGGACCGTTGAGAATGCCAGGACTCGAATTTCCAAATCCTGTGGCTATGCCGTCGGCGCCAACCACGGGGTAGTTGCTCGTGAAGCAGCTTGTGTTGATGTAGTTATTGAGCCTGCTCGCGACGGAACCCGAAGTGAGATATTGGCCCGGATGGCATGTCCCACTGAGCTCAGCGAAGTCCCCAGCCTCGCCGAGCACATTGTTGCCGTTGGTGCCGGTAACGGTGAGCGGGTCCCCGTTCTGAATGGTGATCACTCCGGAGAGCATCCAGCCGTTGACTGTGCCCCTGAGCAGCGGGTTGCCTGCCCTGAGAGTTGGGAGGGCATACGCTCCGCTAAACACGAACCTTTGTGGCCGGATGAAGGTGGAGGGACCGTAATTGCGAGCCAGATCAAACTGGTTGCCCAGCATCGAACCGGCGGTTGTGTCGCCGACTATTTCCTGACCGGTTTGCAGGGCTCTGGCCCATGTATAGGAAGCAAGATACTGCAGTCCATTGTTGAAGCGCTTTTTAAGGCTGGTTTCGAAAGCGTTGTACCAGCTTTGAGCGAAGGAGCCAATTTGATCGAAGCACGTTGGGCACCAGCCCTCTACCGGAACGCGATCGTCGATATTCGCGACAGTATTGGTCGTTTGGCCGCGAATGGGGTTCATCGCACTTGCATATTCCGCCTGGCTCGGAGTTTGGGAGCTGATCAGATGTTCTCCGCGGCTGCCAATATAGCCGACCTCCCAAATCATATCCCTTGCAATGCTTGTCTGCACGTTCAGGCTGTAATGCTGGACCACCGGCGGACGTATGTTCTGAGCGAATGCGGTAACGCTGCTCACAGTGCTCGGAGAATAGGGGACAAATGTTGGGAAGGATGTCGGCGCCGGCTCGAAGGGATTGGCAAATGTCAAATTAGGCACTTGAGCCTCCAGGCGCAGGTCCGCCCAGGGCTGTTCGAAAATCAGCTGTACTGTCGGCTGGCCGCTGATGGTGGAGTGAAAGATGCCGTAGCCTCCCCGCAAAACCACACGATTGCTGCCCGGCACGAGCCACGAGAAGCCGAGGCGCGGATTGAGAGTGTTTTGCCCATCGCCGGCGTAGGCAAGGTCGGTGGGTTCGCGCGTGACCCCCGGCGGAGTGGCATACGGGTAGTTATTACCCACCTGAAAGCCCTGCAGCGTGCCCGAAGCCGGCGGATTGGGGTTCAATGCCGCAAAGTTGGTATTGGCGTTTCGGCCGGCCACCTCCTCCATGCCGCCCAGCAGTTCGTATCGAAAACCGGCGTTCACGGTAAGCCGGGGAGTTATCTGAATGTTATCCTGCACGTATCCAAAGGGGTTCAAGATTTTGAAATTGCGATCGATGATGCCCGGAACGTCCAGGTTCAGATATATGTTGCTGTAAGGCGTGCCGTTTTCGCCGGAGGCGGTGCCGCCAGCTTCCCCAAGCAGAAAATCGGGGTAAGTGAGGAATAAAATTCCGCCGTAAAACTTATAGTCGTCGTACGCGATCTGGTCGAGGTTCATCCCGCCGCCAAACTCCAGCGACTGAACTCCCCTCGTCCAGGAAAGGTTGTCGACAGCGGAATATTGGTTCTGGACGTTAATGTTGGTTTGCCCATTGCCGCCCAACTGGAATGAGCCGTCGACCCCCAACACGGGCTGCGTGTTGTCGACGGTGAACGCATTCTCAGGAGCATTCACGCCCAGTTGGGACCAGGCGAAGGGTTCCTCCTGATTCGTTGCAGCCTGGATGCGGTTATAGCCGATGATTGCCTGGTTAAGGAGATGTGGAGTAAAGGTGTAGAGATTGCTGAGGGTAAAATCGCGAAAATGATCCGGATTGTTCGTGCTAAAACCTGGGACCGTGCTCCCGCCCAGGCTCGGCTGATTGAAGCTGAGTTCCGAGTGGCTGTTTACGAAGAAAAATCTCTCCTGCCAGATGCTCTTTGCAGACTGATTCCACTCCATATTGCCCATGTACTGATCCTCGTTAAATGAGCATGGATCGCTGATTGTCACGGTGCCCGCAGCTGCGGGATTGGCGCTGGCGGTGATAATTTGCGGGTTCGGTATCAAGTACTGGCCGTTAGCATTCTTCAGATTTAACGCGGCAATAGCCTGTGGGGCAATGTTGGAGCCGTCGGCCTGGATGACGTTCGCGTCGTTGGTGCCAGGTCCCTCATATCCCGATTGCCCGGCCATTAAAGCTCCGATGCCTGCGGCGGTGCGATTGGTGTCTGTAAGAGCCGGTTCCTTAAAGGTGGTCAGGCACTCCGATTCGTCAAAGCCGTCCGCCTGCCGCGTTCCCTGGTAGGCAACAAAGAAGGTGACCTTATCCCTTACGACCGGACCTCCGTAGGTAAAACCGAACTGATTCTGCTGCAAAACGGCACGGGGAGCGCCCACCTGGTTAAGAAAGAAGTCGTTTGCATTCAGAGCGGTGTTGCGGAAAAATTCGTAGCCGCTTCCGTGAAACTGATTCGTACCAACTTTGGTGACGACATTCACATTTGCGCCGCCGTTGTGTCCGTAAGAAGCATTGTAGGGGACGGTCTGCACATTGAATTCCTGAATGGTTTCAGGGTTGGGAATCGGATTTTCGCCGCTGAAGCTGGCGCTCCCCTGAAGGTCGTTGGTCCCGATGCCGTTCATTTCGAAGTTATTGTCCGTTACAGAGCTGCCGGCAGCGGAGAGTGATAACTGGCTGTCGCCACGTCCAAGTTCGGTGGCATTCGTAACCTCGGTACTCACTCCAGGAGAAAGACCTACAATCTGCACGAAGTCCCCAGTCACAAGAGGAAGACTCTGGATCATCTGGCTGTTTTCGACAGACCCCAAACTGGCCGTCTGGGTTTGTAGCTGCAGGGCCGATGCGTTCACCTGGACGGTCTGAGTGGCGCTGCCCACCGCGAGAGCTACGTTCAGCGTTTCCACTTCCGATACGCTGACAACCTCATTTGTGTAGCGAGCCTCTTTGAAGCCGCTTTTCGTTACGGTGAGATTATAAGTGCCGGGCAGTAACAGGGCGGCTGTATAGCGCCCGTCGGACGTACTGCTGATCACATAGGTCGAGCCGGTGGCGCTGTTCGTGACCCTGATCGTTGCACCGGGAACAACAGCGCCGGACGGATCCGTGACCACGCCTGAAATGGCGCCGGTGCCGGCACTCTGCGCGAATCCATAAACTGCACTGAAAGCGAAAAGTGCAGCGACTGTAAGCCGAAGAAAATGCCTCATTGAATTGCCTCCGGGGAAATTTGCCGTCAGGCAGCTCTCTAGCTTGGTTGTCTAGAGGGGGTGATGCATTGGACCATACATCTTCAGTACATGTCAAGCGGTTGGCTAGTTGTCTATCATTCGCCGTGTGTTCGCCATGTCTAGATATCTAATACAGGTCTATGGAGAAGCCGTGAGTAGTAGCCCTGTTCACGGATGGAAGTGGCCGGTCTCGTGGCGAAGCCGACTCACTGCTTCAAGATGGTGCAAAGGAGAGTGTACTCTAGAGGTCTAGTTGACACCGATGCGTGTGGGGTATACAAGAGTTGCGCCTGTTCGAGGAGGCGTACTATGGGCATCCGGACAGACAGAAAGGGTTTGTGGCAGAGATCGTTGCGGCGCGCATCCGTATTTTTTCTGCAGGCGCCGGGCCTGGCGTTTGGTCAGGCCGGTCTCGGGGGGATCGACGGCAGTCCATTTCAGGTTGCGGAAAACAACCTTGGCGAGCTGATTTCGCAGCCGTAACTCAGGCTGCTAAGATGTTTTTCCTGTCAGAACAGCGGGTGCTCGTGCCAGCTCAGGGCGCCCGCCAGGGAGCGAAGCAATAATGTCCTCAGCTACACGGCGCAGTCTTCTCAAAATCGCGAGCCTCAGTGCGGCTGCCCTTGCGGGGGCAGGCAATTTCCTTCATGCCGACCAGGTCGTGGGACAGGCGCAGCCGGTGACTTCCGGACCGGAAAAACAAACACCCGCCAACGTGATGTCCATCGCCGCGGCTCCGGGTGACACCTTTTTCGTCATGGGGTCTCCGGTAGCTATGGCCGTTGAGACCGGGGGAAAGGGATCGCTCCTGAGCCTCACTCTGGGAGAGAGGGGTTCTCCGACCATCGCGCCCGCGCAATACGGGGCGATGCAGCAGAAATCCGCGCAGGGCGCCGCGGCCCTGATGGGAGCGCAGGCCCTGTTCCTTTCATATCGTGACGGAGAGGTTCCGGTGAACGACGAGATCAAGTTTGCCGTCTGCGATCTGATTCGAGAGTACAAGCCGCAGATCGTGGTGACGCACTGGAAGGGAAGCTGGCACAAGGACCATCGGGCGTGCTATGAGATCGTTCAGGATGCCATCTTCTATGCGGGGCTTCCTGGAATTGTTCGGGAGCGCCCCGCCCATGATGTGCGGACACTCTATTTTGCCGATAACTGGGAGGATGCGGCCGGATTTGTTGCCGACACCTATCTCGAGATTACTCCCGTCTACGATCGCTGGATGAAAGCATGCAGCCTTTTCCCGATGTGGCGGGGAGAAACGGGATTTCGGTACAACGATTACTATGCCAGTCGAGCGGCGGCGTGCGGCTGTTTGAGCCAGTGCAGCAAGGCTGTCTGCTTTATGTCTCCCGCCGATGAACGTGTGCGGGATCTGCGCAGGGTCTGAGGGGATAAGTTCGCTCGGGGCATTTGACACCCCAATAGCCACGTGCATAACATCCAGACGACCCGAAGAGAAAGCAAAGTATGGCAAAGCTGCAGCAACTCGACCGTAACAGCGTGGTTCCACTGCATTACCAGATTCAGCAACGCCTTCTAGCTCTGATCCAGGCAGGCGAATTCGAAGCGGGGCAGCCGCTGCCCCCCATACAGGAAATTGCAGCCAGGCTCAGCGTAAGTCATATGACGGCGCGGCAGGCGATCAAGGCCCTGTGCGACCTGGGCGTGATCTACAGCAAGCAGGGGGTGGGCACGTTTATCTCCGGAATCAAACTGGAGAAGAATTTCCGGCAGGTGTTGTCATTCAGCGAAGAGATGGAGTCCCGCGGCTCCAGGCCCAGTTCGCGCGTTCTCTCGTTTAAGGTCAGGCGGCCCACCGCTTCGGTGATCGAGACGCTCCGGCTGCAGCCTAACGAGGAAGTCGTGGAATTGAAGCGCGTGCGCAGTGCCAACAGTCTGCCGATGGGCATCGAGTGCAGCACGATTCCGCTGCGTCTCTGCCCCGACCTGCCCACTACGTTCGATCCGCGCGGTTCCCTCTACAGAGAACTGGCGGATCACTATGGGATGAATATGGCGGTCGCCGACGAGATCGTGGAGATCGGCCTCGCCGGATCCAAAGAGGCCGGATTGCTGAAAATCAGTAAGGGCAGCCCGGTATTTCTGTTTACCAGAACGTCTTACATCCAAAACGGCCAGCCTGTGGAATTTGTGAGGGCGACCTATCGGGGGGATAAATACAAAATCGTGAGCCGGTTGACTCGCATCGACCGCTCGCTTCTGACTCTTACGGCGAATCGCCAATAAATCGAAGATTTATAACTACAGAGTTTATAACTGAAGAGAGGAAAAGGTGCATGGCTGAACTGGAGTATCTGTCGCGGATTACTGAGGTTATATCGCGAATTGGAGAAACGCAGCGGGATAATATTGAGCGGGCGGCGCAGGCGTTTGCGAAGACCATCGGCTCGGGCGCCCGAGTCTATATGTTTGGAAGCGGGCACTCGGTCATTCCGGTGCTGGATATCTTTCCCCGTTACGGCAGTTTTGTCGGCTTCTATCCTATATACGATCCGCGTCTAATGTGGTCCAATGTCGTTGGTCCGGGCGGAGCTCGCGAACTGCTCTGGCTGGAGCAGCGCGAAGGGTATGCGAAGATCATTCTCTCGAGCTATGAAATTAAACCAGGCGATTCGCTCCTCGTCTTCTCCCATGGTGGCCTGAACGCCGCTCCGATTGAGATGGCTATAGAAGCCAGGAAAAGCGGCGCGACGGTCGTCTCGGTCTCCTCTCACGGGAATTACCGCCATGCCGCCGCCAAACATTCGACGGGCAGCAAGCTCGCCGACGTGTCTGACATCGCCATCGATAACTGTGTTCCGCCGGAAGACGCATTGATCGCCGCGGATGGCATCCCCGAAAGGTTTGCCGCCGGTTCCACGATCGCGTCGGTGGCCGTTGCCATGACCCTGGTGGCCGAGGTCGGCAAGCTTCTGCTCGCGCAGGGGCATCGGCCGTCCACGTTCGTGTCGCCCAACGTGGGCCTCTCTCCGGACCACAACGAGGGGGTCTTCCGGGAGTACACGAAGAATGTGCTGCGCAGCCGGTGACAGAGCGGAGATCAGCTGAGAAGTAAGCGACGCATAGGTTGGAGTTCTCGGGCGTTTGGGAGGTCGGGGTGTGAAGCGGCTTGCTCCACGGATTGCGATTTGCGTACTGCTGTTGGTGGCGGGGATGCCGGCGCGCGGTCAGTCTGTAACCGGAGGCAATTCCTTCTATCCGGCGGCGGTCTGGTATAGCGGGGGGAAAGCCCGCGCCCCCATGCTGGAGAAGATCAACTCATCCAGCGCTGAGCGGTGGGGGGCAGACCTCGATGCGATCAGGGCGGATGGTTTCAACACCGTCAAGACCTGGATCGACTGGCAGACCGGCGAGCCGAGCCGGGGAGTATTCGATTTCGACAACCTGAATCTGCTGATGCGGCTCGCTCAGCAGCGCGGCCTGCGTGTCATCGTTCAGATCTATCTGGATTCCGCGCCGGACTGGGTGGGGCGTCTTTATCCGAGTGGACGGTTTGTGGACAGCAGCGGTGCCGTCATCATCTCGCAATCGGCGCCGGGGTATTCGCTCGACGATCCGGGCGTGCGAAGAGAGGCGGTGGCTTTTCTCCGGGCGTTGTCGCAGGATGCTAACCGCTTTCCGGCGCTTTATGGGTGGGACGTATGGAGCGAGCCTCACCTGATCAACTGGGCCGAGTTTCCTTATCTGAGTAATCCTGAATTCGGGTTCAATCCATCGACGCAGGCCAAGTTTCGGAAATGGCTGCGGGAGAAATACAAGACCCTCGACCAGCTTAATGCAGCCTGGTACCGAACTTACACGACGTGGGACCAGGTGGAGGCTCCACGTTATCCAACGATTCTTTCCTATACCGACTATATTGACTGGCGGGAATTCATCGACGTAAAGCTGGCGGAGGACCTGGCGCTGCGCGTCAATGCGATTCGCACCGCCGACAATATTCACCCGATCACCAGCCATTCCGATGCGCCCAGCCTCTTCACATCGCCGACGGATGGCTACGGCGAGCCAGACGATTTCAGAATGTCTGCCAATGCGGACTTCTATGGCACGTCGATGTACCCGATGCATTCGGAGTCCATCCACCCCTGGTCCAACGCGGTGCTGGATGCCGCGCTCGATTTTTCCCGTTCCGCCGGACACAGCTTCCAAAAAGGCTTCTGGATCGGGGAGCTGCAGGCGGGACAGGGCGCGACCGGCATGCGCATTGCGGAGCCGGTGACTCCGCGGGATGAGACATTCTGGATATGGCAGGCGGTTGCGCATGGCGCGCGTGAGTTCGCCGTGTACTCCTGGTATCCGATGAGCTCCGGATTCGAGTCGAATGGCTATGGGCTGATCCATCTGGACGGAAGCCTGACGGATCGCGCCCGGGCGGCCGGGAAAGTGGCGGCCATTATTGGCCGACATGCGACCAGCCTGCTGAACGCCACGCCTGCTCCTGCACAGATTGCTATCTTGTATAACCGCCTTTCCTACATGGTTGGCGGCTCTCAGCCATCGCTTTCAAGGCTGGGACGCGCTCCTATCGACTCCGCAGTGGGACTGCACCAGGTCTTCGCCGAAGAACAGATTCCGGTCGACTTCGTCTCTGCGCAGCAGGTCGCTCAAGGGCAACTGAGCCAGTACAAGGTACTGTTCATCCCATTTCCGGTCATGCTTTCAGCCGACGTAGCCGATGGGATCAGGCGATTTGTCGAGGACGGCGGTTACGCGGTCGCTGGGGCACGGCTGGCGTGGAGCAACGAGCGCGGATTTGCCAGCGCCATTATTCCTGGCATCGGCCTCGACAAGGTATTTGGTGCGAGAGAGACGCTGATCCGCCCGGTAGATCGTCCGCAGATCGCCATCGATCCTTCCGCGAGCCTTCCCGGGGTGGCGGACGGCCAGCACGTATCCGGTGCGGCATTCGAGGAGGACCTGGAACCGTATTCGGGCGCTCGCGTGCTGGGCCGTTTTGAAGACGGAAAGCCAGCCGTCGTTGAGAATTCGTTCGGAAAGGGGAAGGCGATTCTCATCGGATCCTTTGTTCCTCTGGCCTATGACGAGCATCCCGATGACAGCACGCGAGACTTTCTGATTTCGCTTGCCAAACTTGCTGGAGTTTCTCCCCAGGTTGCCGTTTCGGGACCAGGACAATCTGAGATCG
>Ga0335075_10009723_pt1 | contig 14628 bp, 14 predicted proteins | sample Lox_Sample_24_FD_206723 | JGI IMG/M metagenome (GOLD analysis project Ga0335075, IMG submission 206723) | Soil microbial communities from Loxahatchee National Wildlife Refuge, Florida, United States - Lox_Sample_2.4 | ecosystem: Environmental > Terrestrial > Soil > Wetlands | place: USA...
CGGAGAGCGCGGCCAGCGTCTCCTCGATGTCGGTGCCTGGGTCCGGCCGGTGGATCTGGTAGAGGTCGATGTGGTCGGTCTGCAGGCGGCGCAGCGAGTTCTCGGCCGCGGTCATGATCCAGCGCCGCGAGGCGCCACGCTGGTTGGGGTCATCCCCCATCGGGAGACCCACCTTGGTCGCCAGGACGACCTCGTCGCGGCGCCCCTTGAGCGCCTTGCCGATGACCTCCTCGGACTCGCCGCGGGAGTAGGCGTCGGCGGTGTCGATGAAGTTGATCCCCGCGTCCAGCGCCCTGTGGATGATGCGGATCGAGTCGTCGTGGTCGGGGTTGCCGATAGACGCGCCGAGCATCATCGCGCCGAGCGCGAACGGGCTGACCTTGATGCCGGTCCGGCCGAGGGTGCGGTAGTGCATGCGGGCTCTCCTGAGCTTGCGGACGAGATGCAGCGGGCGCTTCCCCCGGATGCCGTATCCTGATCTAAGCGGAACGCCATTCCAGAACTATACGGAAAGCTTCCCCGGAAGGCAAGTTGAAGGAGTGCGGTGACGGAGAACAGGGCGCCGCCCGCGGTCGGCCCGGCCGGCTCCACCGCTCCGGACGCACCCGGGGGAGCGCCGCGCCGGCTCCGCGCCGACGCGCAGCGCAACATCGGCTCCCTGCTCGAGGCGGCGAAAGCCGTCTTCGCCACCGCAGGCGTGGACGCGCCCGGGAAGGAGATCGCCGACCTGGCCGGTGTCGGAGTCGGAACGCTGTACCGGCACTTCCCGCAGCGCTCGGACCTCGTCAGGGCCGTGTTCCAGCGCGAGGTGGATGCCTGCGCCGACGCGGCCCCGGCGCTGGCCGCGGCGAACGAGCCGGGAGCAGCGCTCGAGAAGTGGCTCCGCCGGTACACCGAGTTCGTTGCGACCAAGCGAGGACTCGCCGCAGCCCTGCACTCCGGCGATCCGGCGTTCGACGCCCTGCCCGGCTACTTCATGCGGCGGCTCGCGCCCGCCCTCGCGTCACTGCTCGAGGCCGCGGTGGCGAGCGGCGAGATCCGCGCCGGCATCAGCGCCAGGGACCTCCTGCACGCCGTCGCCAATCTGTGCATGCCGGTAGCTGGCGAGGGACCGGCCTACAGCCAGCGCATGGTCGCGCTTCTGATCGACGGCCTGCGCTATGGCGGCGGTACGAGCCGGCGATGCCGGTGACGTCCTCGATCTGGCTTACCTGGGGCGGTTGATGGCGACGAGGGGCATGAACAGGTCGTCCACGATCGCGAGCCCGCGCTCCGGCGTGATCGGCCGGTAGGTCATCAGCATGTCGTGGCGGATCAGGTCGCCCGGCATGGTCAGGACGGCCGGGGGGATGCGGTCGAGGTCGATCTCGCCGCGCTCGTGCGCCCGGGCGAAGACCTCGCTGGACGGCAGCGGGACATCGGGCAGGGCCATCTCGCGCGCCTCGGCCGGGGTGATCCTCGAGGGCGCTATCGCCGCGCACCCGGCCACGCTGGCGGACGCGTTCCACGTGGCGTTCTGGTGGTCCGCGGGCTTCTCCGCCGTCGCCGTGCTGCTCTCCCTGTGGCTCCCGGGGCGACCCGACCAGGGTGTGCGACCGCCGGGTTGGTCTGGTGCGGTCAGTACGGCGCCGGCACCAGGCCGGCCTCGTACGCGGTGATGACAAGTTGCACGCGGTCCCTGGCGCCCAGCTTGGCCAGCAGCCGGGCCACGTGCGTCTTGGCGGTCCCGGCGGTGATGTACAGGGCGGCGGCGATCTCGGCGTTGGACATGCCGAGGCCCACCAGCTTGAGCACCTCGCGTTCGCGGTCGGTGATCTCGGTGAGCTGCCGGGGCTTGCGGCCCGGACGGGGCTGGCCAGCGAACTGCACGATCAGGCGGCGGGTGACGCCGGGGGCGATCATGGCGTCGCCGGCCGCGACGACGCGGATCGCGGTCAGGATGTCTTCCAGTGCCATGTCCTTGACCAGGAAGCCGCTTGCCCCGGCCCGCAGCGCGCCGTAGACGTAGTCGTCATCGTCGAACGTGGTGAGCACGAGCACGCGGGCGCGCATGTTGCCGGCGGTGATCATCTGGGTTGCCTCGATGCCGTCCATGCCCGGCATGCGGATGTCCATCACGACCACGTCGGGGTCGGTATCCCTGGCGAGTTGCACCGCCTCGGCTCCGGTGCCGGCCTCGCCGGCGACGTCGATGTCGGGTGTCTGCTCGATCAGTCTGCGCAAGCCTGCCCGGACCAGCGGCTGGTCGTCGGCGAGGATGACCTGGATGGTCATCGGGCCGGCGCGGGGACTGGCAGCCGCGCGACGACGCGGAAGCCACCGTCGGGGCGCGGGCCTGCGGAGAAGTCGCCGCCGAGCAACGCGGCGCGCTCGCGCATGCCGGTGATCCCGTAGCCGGTCCCCGCCATGCTGCCGCCGCGCCCGCCGTCGGTGACCTCGATGGACAGCTGCCCGTCCTGCTGGTCGATCGAGACCTGGCACTGGCCCGTGTGGGCGTGACGGACCACGTTGGTGACCGCCTCCTGGATGATGCGGAACGCCGACAGGTCGATGTCGGCCGGGAGCGGCTCCCGGCCGCCGCGCCAGTCCACCTCGACCCGCACGCCCGCGTCCCGGGCCCTGGCCGCCAGCCGGTCGATGTCCGCCAGGCCGGGCGCCGCGCCTAGCGATGCTGGCCCGTCCCCGGGCTCCGGGTCGGCGCGTCGCAGCCCGGTCACCACCCGCCGCAGCCCGGCCAGCGTCTCCCGGCTGATGTCCTCGATGGCGGCCAGGGCGTCGCGCGCCTGGTCGGGACGGGCGTCGAAGACCCTGCGGCCCGAGCCGGCCTGGATCGCGATGATGCCGGTGCTGTGCGCCACCAAGTCGTGCAGTTCGCGGGCGATCAGCAGCCGTTCCGCCATCGTGGCCTGGGCCGCCGCCTGGGTCCGCACCAGCTCGGCCCGGGCCTGGGCCTGCCGGATTGAATGCCCGATGAGCCAGGCAATGATCATGAAAAGAGGAATGGCGATCGTGGCCACGTGTATCGCCGACCACCCCACGCCACCACCCCGGAGCGAACCCAGAGAGGACACGGCCAGGAGCGGAATCAGCAGGCCTGCGGCGGCCATGGCGGCACCAGTTACCGAGACCCTGCGGGTGCTTGTCGCCGCTATGTAGCAGATCTCGAGGCCCACTACGCAGGCCAGGACGACCAGCATGTACGACGGCCTCGGTTGCAGCACCATGCTCGCCACCGATCCGCCCAGCGTCACGGCCAGCGCCGCCAGCGGCCAGCGGCGCAGCAGCAAGACGGCAGCCAGCAGGGCGCAGCCAAATATCAGGAATCCCCACATGATCATGGCCGCCTCCAGCCCGCCGGGTCGTGCTCACGGCGATCGTAACCTCCGTGCGGTGCCGGGTCGTCTGCCTGCGGGTGTATGCCTGCGGCCAGACTGTGGCACTGTGCAGATGGGCCCGCGGGCAGACGCGGCGCACCCCGCGACTGCGGCATCTTGTCGCCATGAACCCGAGTATCGAGATTGACGGACTGCGCAAACGGTTCGGCTCGACGCAGGCGCTGGACGGGATGACGTTCACGGTCGGCCCCGGTCAGGTGACCGGCTTCGTCGGGCCGAACGGCGCGGGTAAATCGACCACCATACGCGTCGTTGTCGGCTTGGACGCCCCCGACGCGGGCACCGCCACGATCGGCGGCCGCCCGTACCGCACCCTGAGGAACCCCCTGGGCCACGTCGGGTCGCTGCTGGACGCGGGCGCGCTGCAGCCCAGCCGCAGCGCGCGCAACCACCTGCTGTGGCTCGCCCACTCCCAGGGCATCAAGCCCGGCCGGGTCGATGAGGTGATCGCGCTGTCCGGGCTCCAGGCCGCCGCGCGGCGCAAGGCCGGCGGGTACTCCCTGGGCATGCGGCAGCGGCTCGGCATCGCCGCGGCGCTGCTGGGTGACCCAGCGGTGCTCATCTTCGACGAGCCGTTCAACGGCATGGACCCCGAGGGCATCGTCTGGATGAAGGGCTTCCTGCGATCGCTGGCCGCGCAGGGCCGTGCGGTCCTGGTGTCCAGCCATCTGATGAGCGAGCTGGAAGACACCGCCGTTCACCTGGTCGTCGTCGGCCGCGGCAAGGTGATCGCCGACACCTCCGTCGCAGATCTGATCGCCGCCGCCTCGGGCAACCGCATCACGCTGCGCACCACGGCACCGGCCGACGCGATGACCGTGCTCACCGGTGCCGGGGCTGAGGTCACCGCCGCCGGTTCCGGCGTGCTCAAAGTTTCCAGCCTCTCATCAGAACGAGTCGTGGCCACTCTTAACCGCCACGCGATCCCGTTCAGCGAGGTCACCGCCCACCGGGCCACCCTCGAACAGGCCTACATGGAACTAACCAGCCAGAGCGTCGAGTACCGAGCCGAGGCGACCTCATGACGACGGGGACCGTGACACCGCACCGCTCCCCGGTGACCCCGGAGCGCGAGAGCTTCTGGCACCTGGTGCACGCCGAGTGGACCAAGTTCCGCACCGTGCGCGGCTGGGTGATCGCGGCGGGAGTCACGATCGTGGCGATCACCGCCTTTGTGTTCGTTGCCAGCGGCGCAAGCCACTCGTGCGTCGGGTCCGGCGGGCCATCCGCCTGTCCGGTCCAGCCGACCGGGCCTGGCGGCGTGCCGGTCGTGGACGCGTTCTACTTCGCGCACCAGCCGGTGACAGGCAACGGCACGATCACCGTGCAGATGACGTCGCTGACCGGCCAGGTCGAAGTTGGCCCGGCCGGCAACGGCGCGCCCCGGATGGGCCCCGGCCTGCAACCGTGGTCCAAGGCCGGGATCATCATCAAGGAGAACACGTCGCAGGGCTCGGCATACGCGGCGATGATGGCCACCGGGTCCAACGGCGTGCGGATGCAGTGGGACTACGTCAACGACGCCCCTGGCCTGACCGGCCGCGTGTCCGCGTCCGCGCCGCGGTGGCTGCGGCTGGTCCGCGACGGCGGCACGATCACCGGCTACGACTCCGCCGACGGCACGCACTGGACGCTGGTCGGCAGCGCGACTCTCCCGGGGCTGACCTCCACCGTGCAAGCCGGGCTGTTCGCCGCCGGCTCTTACTACGACTCCCGCTTCTGCACGGAAGACTCCAACTTCTGTACCCGGGCCACGGGCGTCTTCCGCCACATCGGGCTCTCCTGGCCTGCTACCGGATGGACGGGAACCAACGTAGGCGGCGCCGGGCCGAACGCCTCGAGCGGCGTGCCGGCGCCCGGCGCGCTCCGCCAGAGCGCCGACGCGGTCACCGTAGCCGGTTTCGGCGACATCACCCCCGCCGCAGGGAACGCGTACGGCGGAAATGGCCAGTCCCTCCAGCGGGCGCTGGCCGGGACGTTCTTCGGGCTGATCCCGCTGATCGTGGTGGCCGCGATGTTCATGACCGCTGAGTACCGGCGCGGGCTGATCCGCGTCTCGCTGACCGCCGCCCCACGCCGCGGCCGGCTGCTGGCCGCCAAGGCCGTCGTGATCGGCGCGGTCGGTTTCGTCGCCGGGCTGGTCGCCGCCACCCTCGCGCTCGCCATCGGCACGCCCATGCTGCTCCAGGCCGGCCCCCTGGCCTGGCTGGTTTCGCTGTTCACCGAGGCCCGGATGGTCGCCGGCACCGGGGCGCTGCTCGCCGTGGCCGCGATGCTCGCGCTCGCGATCGGCACCATCGTGCGGCGCAGCGCACCGGCGGTCGCCATCGCGATCCTGGTGATCGTCGTCCCGTATCTGCTCGCCTTCGGCCCGCTGACCGGGTCGCAGCCGCAAGGCAGCCGCCCGGGAGGGGGAGGAGGCTGGCCGCTGCAGATCACCCCGGCCGCCGCCTTGTCCGTGCAGCAGGCGGTCCCCCAGTTCCATCAGCTCCTCGCGACCTATCCCCTGCATGGGGGGTACTACCCGCTCGCGCCGTGGGCCGGGCTGGCGGTGGGATGCGCGTGGGCGGCGGCCGCGCTCGCGCTGGCCTTCTTCCTGCTGCGCCGGAGAGACGCATGAGCCTCACGGCCCGGGTCGCTCCGCCGCGTTATCTGCTGGGCCAGCCCCTGCACGCCGAGTGGACCAAGTTCCGCACCGTGCCCGGCCCATCGTGGCTGCTGGCCGGCGTCGTGACGCTGACCGTCGCGGTCGGGGTGGCGGCGGCCAGCGCGGCCCGGTGCCAGTCAGCCAGGTGCGGGCTCGACCCCGCCACGGTCAGCTTCACCGGAATCAACCCGGGCCAGGCGGTAGCAGCCGTCGCAGGCGTGCTGGCCATCGGCAACGAGTACAGCACCGGGATGATCAAGCTGTCGCTGACCGCGACGCCGGTGCGGCTGACCTGGTTCTGCGCCAAGGCCACGGTGCTCACCGCCCTGTCGCTCACCGCCTCAGCGCTGGCGGTCGCAGGCGCTGCGCTCGCCGGGCGGCTGATCCTGCCCGGCCACGGCTTCACCCCCGCGCATGGATACACATCCCTCACCTCGGCCACCGACGTCAGGGCCGCCATCGGCGCGGTCTTGTACCTGACGCTCATCCCCCTGCTCAGCCTCGGGCTCGCCGCCGCGGTACGCGACTCCGCGGCGGCCATCGGCCTGGTGCTCGGCGTGCTCTACCTGTTCCCGCTCGCTGCGGCCGTCGTCTCCAACTCGACCCTCGCCCGGCACCTGGACCAGATCGGCCCCCTGCCCGCCGGCCTGGACGCCCAGGCCACGATCGGGATAAAGAGCGTGCCGCTCACCCCCTGGCAGGGCCTCGGCGTCGTCTCCCTGTGGACCGCCGGCGCCCTCCTCCTCGGCGCCCTCGTCCTGAAATGCCGCGACGCATGACGCCGACCAGCGATCTTGGGGATTTCCTTGACAAAGTCGCGTCCTGGAACTGAGCCGCTTTCATGGCAAGCCTCCAAGATCGAGGTAGTTATGAGGATCAGCGGTCGGCCGAATCGCCGCGGCCGGCCAGGCGGGCCATCGCCTGTTCCAGGCGGCGGGCGGCGGCCACGGTGAGATCCGCGCGCCCGGTAGCGACGGCAGTCCGGGCGTCCCGGCGCACGGCGCGCAGATCGTGCTGCATCCCGTCAGCCATCCGCTCGAGCCTGCGTTCCGCGCCGACCCGCCGGGCCCAGGCACCGGCCCGGATCCGCAGGTGATCCCGCCAGGTGCCGAACGACGAGTACAGCCTGACGATGTTCACGGCAGTCTCCTTTGTGCTAAGGGACACGAACGCCCACCGAGTCCAGGTAAGCCTCGATGGTGCCGAGCCCAGCCGTGCCGACGACGGCCGCAACGTAACCGTCCGGGCGGATGAGCACCCATTGCCCCGGCGAAAGGTGGTACGCGCTTTGCAGGTGACCGCCGGTGTCGGTGATGTCGCCGCGGTGCCCGGTGGTATGGATCCGCAGGCCGTGACGCGGAGCTGGTGCCGCGGCGGCAGCCACGTCGTAGCCGATCAAGGTCCAGTGCGGCCCCTGGAAGAGCCGGAACAACCGGGTCGGGGCCCCGGCGGCGCCGGTCACCGGCGCGTCCGGCGCGCGGTCACCAGGGACGATACCCTCGCCACGATCCGCGCACGGAACATTCAGCAGCGAATTGGGGTAGCCGAGATCGAGCTGGGTCACTTCGCGGTCCCGCCGGGTGCCGCGGTTCATGGCCAGATCCAGCAGCTTCTGCGACAGTCCGAGGACTGCTTCGGCGACCGGGCGGCGTTCCTGCTCATAGGTCGCCAGCAGTGACGCGGGGGCGCCGTCGAGCACCGCGGCGAGCTTCCAGCCCAGGTTGTACGAGTCCTGGACGCTCGTATTCAGGCCCTGCCCGCCTGTCGGCGGGTGACAGTGCGCCGCGTCCCCGGCCAGGAACACCCGCCCGGCCTGGTACGTCTGCGCCAGCCGCGCGTTCATTTCATAGGCGGAAGCCCAGCTGACCGAGCGGATCGTGAGGTCGTTCCGGCCGGTACGCGCGCGGAGCAGCGCGGTGAGCCCATCGGCCGATAGGTCAACGTCGTCGTCGAAGGGAACTGGGCACTGATACTGGAACATGTTGGTGCCGTACAGCGGGCAGAGCGAGATCTGCTCCGGGGTGCCCTGGTTCCACCGGTGCCAGGCGTCCCGGGACAGGCCCTCGGCGATCACGTCGGCGACGATCGCCCGCACGCCGAGGGTCTTGCCCGCGAACTCGATTCCGAGGGCCTTGCGGACGAAACTCGATCCGCCGTCGGCACCGATCAGGTACCGGCTCCGCTCGGTCCGCACGCCATCGGGGGTGGCGAGCTGCGCGGACACGCCATCCGCGTCCTGGGTGAACCCCACCAGTTCGTGGCCGTACTGGGTGACGTGGCCCAGTTCCGCGAGCCGTTCGCGCAGGCGGCGTTCGGTGAGAAACTGGGGCACGAGCAGCGCTATCTGGTACGGCTCGTCCGGCGTTGGCGGCGAGGTCACGATCTCAGCCCGGTCCACCGGGCCGTCGTCGGTATAGAAGCGCTGCACGGGATACTCGCCGCCGGATGCGACGATACGGTCGAGCACCCCGAGGTCTTCGAAAACCTCCTGGCTCCTCGGCTGGATGCCCTTGCCGCGTGACCCGGCGAACGGCTGCGGGGCCTTGTCGATCAGCACGAATGTGATGCCCCTGCGGGCAAGCTCGATGGCCAGGGTCAGGCCTGCCGCACCTGATCCGCAGACCATGACACTCGGCCCGTCGGTCCACGTTATTTGCATTTTACACATGTTATGTTCATCTCTGTAGCTTGTCAACCAGCAACTTCCGCTGTTGACCGACAATATATGTGCATGCTACACCTATATAGCCAGCAGGATGCCCTGCGGAGGAGGTCGTCATGCACGTCGTGGACGCGCAGATCCATCTGTGGGCAGGCCCGGGGTCGTCGCCCAGACACGGGTCCTCGCCGTTCACGGTCGCCGACGCGATCGCGGGAATGAACGAGGCCGGTGTCGATGCCGCGGTGATACACCCGCCGGGCTGGGACCCGCACTCACCCGAGTACGCCGCAGCGGCGATCGCTGCTCATCCGGACCGGTTCGCCGCCTACGCCACCGTGCCGCTGGACCAGCCGGGCGGCCCTGCCCTGCTGCGCAGCTGGCACCGGACGCCCGGTGTCCTCGGGCTCCGGTTTCTCTGCATGGAGCCGCACCAGCGCAGCTGGCCGCGGGACGGCACGATGGACTGGATGTTCGCCCTGGCCGAAGAGGTCGGCATGCCGGTGGCACTGTGCGGCCCGGTGCTGATGCCGGTGGTCGCCCAGGTTGCCGAGCGGTATCCCGCCCTCCGGCTCGTCGTGGACCACTTCGGGCTGATCGGTTATGCCGACAACGGCGGCCTGATCCAGTCGCCCGACGTGCTGGCCTGGGCCCGGTACCCGAACGTCGCGGTGAAGCTGACCGGGGCGCCCGACTACGCCACCGACCAGTACCCGTTCCCCGGCATGCAGGAAGTCGTGCGCGCGCTCTACGACGCCTACGGACCGCGCCGGCTCTTCTGGGGCACCGACATCACCCGGGTCAACGGCCACGGCGGCACGAGGCACAAGGCCACCTGGCGCGAGTGCGTGACCATGTTCACCGAGCACATGCCCTGGCTGTCCAGCGCGGATCTGGAGCTCATCATGGGCGCGGCCTACTGCGGCTGGCACCGCTGGACCCCTCAGGAGCAGCAATGACGGAAAGTTACCGCAGTTTCTGGACGGACCTGTTCGGCTGGTCCTACTCCGTCGGATGGCTCGATGCCGGCGGTATCCGCACCCGCTACCTGGAGGCCGGCGACCCCGGCAGGCCGGCCGTGGTCATGCTGCACGGGATCGGCGGCAGCCTGGAGCTGTTCACCGCCAACATCGGCCCGTTGTCCGAGCACTTTCATGTGCTCGCGTTCGACCTGGTCGGCTTCGGCCTGAGCGGCAAAGTGGCGCATGACCTGGAGATCCGGCACTACACCGAACATCTCGAGGCAGTGCTGGCCGCCAAAGGGATCTCCCAGGTGATGCTGTTCGGCGTATCGCTCGGCTCGTGGGTATCGGCCGCCTTCGCCTTCCAGCATCCCGGCCAAGTGGAACGGATGGTCCTCATCGCGCCGGCCGGCCTGCTGCCCGCGCCCGAGGCGGCGGCCAGGTTCATGCAGCAGCAGGCCTATGAGACGGTGGACAACCCGACCTGGGACCGGCTCAGCCAGACCTTTGACCACCTCGTCTACGACCCGGCCAGCAAACTGCCCGACGCACTCGCGGTCCGGCGCGCGATCTCGCTCCAGCCGGACATGCCCGCCTCGACACGCCACATCATGAGCCTGCTCGACCCGGTTGCTATGAGTCGGAACGCAATTCCTGAACAGGCGTGGCGAGCGCTCACGCCACCGGTCCTGTTTGTCGAATGCCCGGACACGGTCGATCTGTCGTTCCGCATGATCCAGCAGGCGCGCGCGCTCATCCCGCGCTGCGAGGTCATCTCGGTGCCGCGCGCCGCGCACTGGCCGCACTTCGAACAGCCGGCCATTGTCAACCCGGCCGTGATCCGCTTTCTCAGCGGCGAGACCGCCGCACAGCCGTGACCGTCAGCCGGTCCCGGCGCGTTGCCCTCATCGTCGCCGTCGCATGGTTCATGCAGAACCTCGACACCTCGATCATCACTACCTCACTGCCGCAGATCGCGCACACGCTGCGGGCAACGACGGTCGGCGTGAACATCGCCATCACCGGCTATGTCGTGGCGAGCGCGGCCTTCATCCCGCTGGGCGGCTGGCTGTCAGACCGCTACGGCGCCAAGCCGGTCTTCGCCGCCGCGGTCATCGTCTTCGGCCTTGCCTCGGTCGGCTGCGCAGCGTGTACCACCTTGCCGGCACTTATCCTCGCCCGTGTCGTCCAGGGCACCGCCGGAGCCCTGATGACACCGGTCGGCCGCATCGTGGTCCTGCGCAACGCCAGCACCAGCGAACTACTGCGAGTCATGTCGCTGATCACATGGCCGGGGCTGATCGCGCCCGTGATCGCCCCGGTCATCGGCGGCGCGCTCACCACCTGGTTCGGCTGGCAGTGGAACTTTCTCCTCAATGCCCCCATCGCCCTCGCCGGGGCCGCGCTGGTGCTCGCCTTCATTCCTGACCACCGGGAACCGGAACCAAAGCCACTGGACCGCACCGGCAGCATCTTGATCGCCGCGGCACTGACGCTGACGGTCTACGGTCTGTCTGAACTCGCCGGCCCCGCACCGCTGGCCATGAATCTCGCCATCGTGCTGTCCGGGTGCGCTCTGGCCGCGACCGCTGTCTGGTGGTTCCGCCGGTCCGGCCATCCTCTCATCGACCTGCAGCCGCTGCGGATCACAACGTTCGCCGCCGCGACGCTCTATGCGGGCAACCTGATCCGGCTGGCCATCAGCGCCACGCCGTTCCTGCTGCCGCTCATGCTCGAAGTGGCCTGGCACCTGACTCCGCTGGATGCGGGCAAGATCGTGCTTGTCTACTCCCTGGGCAACCTGATCATGAAGACGATCACCACCCCGCTGCTCCGCACGTTCGGATTCCGCCCAGTCCTGGCCGGTAACGGCCTCGTCGTGGCGGTCTCAATCGGCGCGTGCGGACTGCTGACCGCTGGCGCAAACATCGTCGTCGTCGACGCGGTCGTCTTCCTTGCCGGGGCCGCCCGGTCCATTGAGTTCACCGGGATCAATACGCTTACCTTCGCCGACATCGGACCACACGACCGTGGACCGGCCGCAACGTTCTTCAGCATGGCGCAGCAGGTGTCCATGGCACTTGGCGTCGCCATCGCCGCCGTCATCCTGCATGCCGCACACGGCACGGGCTCGACCGGGCTCACCCAGACGGACTTCACCATTGCGTTCGGGCTGACCGCGGCCATCGCACTGATGGGTGCCCTGCTGATGCTCAGGCTCCGACCTGAGGCCGGCCAGGCCGTGACCACGTAAACTGCCGGCGGAGGATACCGAGCGGATGCAGGGAACGTTGAGCGCGCAACGCCGGCGGCTGGCGCTGCGACAGCTGCACGAGTCACTCGTCGACTTGATCGCGCTCACCAACCTGCCGCAGCGGGATGAGTTGCTGCTCCGGGAGGCCGGCGTGACGCTGGACCGGGCGCTGTTCCCGCTGCTGGTCGGCATCGCGCGATTCGAGCCGATCGGGGTGGTCGAGCTGGCCGACGGTGTCGGGAAGGACTACTCGACGGTAAGCCGCCAGGTAGCGAAGCTGGCCGAGCTTGGCCTCGTCGAGCGACGGCCAGGCGCCGCGGACCGCCGGGTCAGGGAAGCCGTTCTGACCAGCGCAGGCCGGCGGATGACCGAAGCCATCGACACTGCCCGGCAGCGGCTAATCACCCCCGTCTTCGCCCAGTGGAGCGACCGTGACCTGCTCGACCTCAGCCGCCTGATGCGCCGGTATGCAGACGAGCTCACCGCGGAATCGATCTTCCCGGCCGGCGAGCCGGAGACATCCGCACAGAACCAGAAGGCGTTTCAGTCGGCTCAGCCCGGTGGCCGGGCAGGCTGAGCCTGCAACGAAAGCGTCGCCCCCGTCGCACGCATGCTGATTGTAGGGTCTCAGTTCGCGTGACATGTTGATCTTGTTCGACCTGCGGGTTCTTGGTTGTCTCACGACGATGTCACCAAGATCAGTCTCAGGCTCGTGTCATTTCCTCGGCTGCTGCACTCTGATGCCTGAGTGATCTCAGGCCGCTCTGGGCTTCAGAGATGGCGGCGTGCCTCCGACGCAAACCGAGGAACCCCGGCTGCGGCTAGCCGGCCCAGCAGGTCTTCGACCGTCATCGCCGGCGTCCACAGCCCCCGCCGCGGACGCAAACCCGCGCACTGGACCGTCATCGACCGCGACTACGAAACCCTCCGCATCGGCATGCAGACCCTCTTCAACGACCTCGGGATCACGCCGATCCCCGCGACCACCTCATAGACAACATTTTGTCGATGAGAGAAATGCAAGCTCCTAGGCGGATGCCAGATCGATTGAGACTTCGCTTCCTCGCCCGTCTCAGTTGAGATGGCACTTTCGTGGTTCCGGCGGGACTTCCGCGGTCACGTAACATGCCTCCGCGTAAGGGGCCGTAATCATGTGCTCGTGAGGGGTGACTGCGGCGCGTGGCGGTTAGTCGGCTTCCAGAACGAAGAAAATGAAGCACAGGATGTCGGCCTCGCGGAAGTCGGGGAGCAGCTCGCGGGGGGTGTCCGGGGCGGGGAGCGGTTCGTCGATGGCGGCTATCCGAAAGCCGGCCCTGGTGAAGGCGCTGATCATCGCGGGCAGCGGCCGGTGCCAGAAGCGCATCGGGATGCTGCGGCCGCCGAAGGTCCATTCTTCGCTGCGCTCGTAGGTCGCGAAGTAGTCGGTGCCGGGGCGGAGCAGCGGGTGGCCTTGCAGGGGGTGGTCAACGGAGGCGATCAGCCGGCCGGCGGGCCTCAGCACTCGCCGCAGCTCGGCCAGCGGTGCAGCCCAGTCCTGCAGGTAGTGCAGCACCAGGGAGGCGATGACGTCGTCGAACGCGCCGTCGGGGAACGGCAGCGGACGGCGAAGGTCGGCCACCCGCAGGTCCGCGCCGTCGCCGAGCCGCCGCCGGGCGATCTCCAGCATCTTGGCGCTGTTGTCGAAGCCGGTCACGATGGCGCCCCGGTCGCGCAGCGCCGCGAACAGCGGGCCCGAGCCGCAGCCCGCGTCGAGGATCCGCCGGCCGGCCACGTCCCCGGCCAGGGCCAGGGTCGCGGGCCGCTCGTAATAGGCGTTGAAGAGGCTTGCCTCATTCTCGGCCGAGTAGGCCTCGGCGAAGCTGTCGTAGTCGTTGGCTGCAGCCTGGCCTGCTGGCTCGGCAGGACTGCCCGTAACGAGAGGCACGCGCTCCATCCTGACATGGACGGCCTGTTCCGCACAGGTGCTTCACGAACGCCTTTTCCGAGCGGGAGCCGTTCCCCGGCCTCCATCAGCTACCCGGCGCCGAGGTCGCTCGCCAGGTCTACTGATACTCGTCAGGTCACCTGCACGCTCAGTGAGGATCCACCATGTCTGCTGAGACTGGACGACCCAGTCTCAAAAACATGGCCAAGTGGCCACCAGCGGCCATTGCAAATGAGAATTGGCCAAGATCGTTGAGACCCTACACTGATTGTAGGGAACCTGCGAACATGAGCATTATCGCGCGCTGCGCGTGATATTTGAGCACCCGCTCGCGCGGGGATGCGCGGGGTAGTTGAGCAGTCGACGGTGCTCCGCCTCGATTCCGGCGGCCGGGTCGCAGAGGATGCGTACCAGCAATCATGAGGGACTGGAAGAGGAACGCGAACGGACGGTGCGCTCGACGGCCCGCGCGGTGCGATTCGGTCGGCTGCCCATTCGCGTTGAACGCGCCAGATGGCGGGAGGGGTCCGGGCGGGGTGTCACAGGTTCTCGCGCGCGTAGCGGCCCCAGTCGGGGGTGGAGCCGTCGGTGTCGGTGAAGCCGTAGCGTCGCGCGAGTTCCCAGCTGGCGGTTGCCGTGCCGGTATCGGCCATCTTGCCCGGGTCGGCGGCGAGACGGGCGACGGCTCGCCCGATGTAGCGAGGGGTTTCGGAGGCGGCGAAGTGGGGGTCCTTGGCGATGGCGTCGCGCCAGGTGTCGGCGGTTACGCCGAAGCCGTCGAGCATGG
>Ga0335075_10009725_pt1 | contig 14625 bp, 15 predicted proteins | sample Lox_Sample_24_FD_206723 | JGI IMG/M metagenome (GOLD analysis project Ga0335075, IMG submission 206723) | Soil microbial communities from Loxahatchee National Wildlife Refuge, Florida, United States - Lox_Sample_2.4 | ecosystem: Environmental > Terrestrial > Soil > Wetlands | place: USA...
TGTCGAGAAGACGCTGCACGAGAAGACTGGGAGTGTCGTCGAATACCTTGCTGACGAGTTGCTGGAGAGTCAGCCGTTGGTAGTTCTGCTTTGATATCGCGGCGGAATAGAGGTGGCCGCGACCAGCCTTCTCGCTGGTGACGAAGCCCTTCTGCTCAAGTATACGAACGATTGTCGAGATGCTGGTATACGCCAGCTCTCGTTCCGGCCGGAGTGCCTCTCGTATTTGGGACACCGTGCAGGAGCCGAGCCGCCAAATGACGCTCATCATTTCCAATTCCACTGCGGTGAGGGTCCGGCGCGTGGCGCCCTTCCGAGCTTTCGCTTTCATGTGCCCCGAGTGTAACTAAGAATTTAGATAGTTTGCAACTAAGAAATTAGTGGGAATAGTAGAGACCCCTGCGCAACGGAGGCATAGAAGTGAGTATCGTGAAAAGTATTTGTTCTTTTTAGAAACTTGCGCGCACGTCTCAGCCAAGGCAAGCTATGTCTTGAGTCAGCCCACATCACGCGATCTGTCTATGATCACAGGTCGCGCTGCGGTTCGACGACGCAGGAGGTCACGTGCAAATCGGCAGACGAATGCGTCGTCGACTTTGACAGGTCGGAGGAAAGGTGCACCGGACGCTTGGAGCTGCGCAGTTAACGACTCCGGGTCCGGACGGTAGCAGATGTACTCTTGGCCCGTGCGTTACCGGACGTAGTACCTGCGCTTTCTGCAATCCCGCCTCAAAGGCTGCGGAGGCTGCCGGCGCCCACTTATGACTCGCGAACGGTGCGTGCTGGATCACTCCGGTTCGGAGGAGGGGAGCAGGCGCATGCTCTTTGCGCGCCGCCAGAAGGGGATTATATGAGCATGAAGAACGCACTATTACCAGCGCCTCAGGCTGCCGGTGCACACGTCGCGAATGAAGGCAGCGAACTCGCGTCAAATGCTTCACATGGCTGTGCCGGCGATGTCCAGTTCTTGCCGGGCACTCGATTCAAGTTGGGCGAGCTCGCCGTCGAATTGAGCCACTGCCTTTCGATGGACCGGCTCGTTGTCCGCGAGCTTGAGAGCGGATTTACCCGGGTCGTCACTCGGACAGATCTGCGCCCCATTGAAAGAGCGCCGTCGGAGAACGCCGCGAACCGCCAACCAGCCTCGGAGAACATCACAGAGACGCAGCTCGAGCAGCTGAATGTCCGAGAAGATGAGCTGCGACCTTACTTGGATGGTAAGGAGCTAACCGGCGTCGAGGCTCATCGGTTGGGCAAGAAGCTTGGCGTCACCGCACGTACTGTGCGTCGATGGTTGAGTCGGTACAAACGGTACGGAGATGCCACCGAACTTCTTCCGCGGCAGCGAGGGGTACGCCAAGGGCAGCGTTCTCTAGATCCTGCCGTCGAGGCCATCATCCGGTTCGTGGCTGTGCCAAAGCTCCGGCAGAGCGGCAATTGTTCCGTTCGATCCATCTATGAGTTCATTCGAAAGGATTGCGAGGCGATCGGTAAAGCCGTTCCTGCCAGGTCCACCGTTCTCGATCGAATCAAGAACCTGAAGGATGATCCGGAAGTATTGCCCCCTGAGGTCAGTCGTCAACTCCGCGAGCAAAGCCGGCTCATCCGCGGCTCAGCAGAGGCTACGAAGCCGCTGCAGCGAGTGGAAATCGATCATACCTTGGTGGACACGCATATCGTCGACGCTCGGGACCGCGGGCCCCTGGGACGTCCTTGGCTCACGATCGCTATCGACGTATTCACCCGCGTCATTCTGGGGTTCATCTTGACGCTCGAGAGCCCCAGCCGACTCAGCGTGGCACTCTGCCTCCGGCACGCCATATTTCCCAAGGAGTCTTGGCTAAAGAAGATCGGAGCGGTGGGTCCATGGCCCATGTTCGGCCGGCCCGATTACATCTATACCGACAACGGGCCTGAGTTCCGCTCACCTTCATTTCGCATGGGATGCAAGCGGCAAGGAATCGAAAACGGGTGGCGGCCGGTTCGAACGCCCCGGTACGGTGGGACCGTGGAACGACTCATTGGAACCTTCATGAGACGGATGCGCCTGATACCCGGCAATACCTTTAACGAGATCCTGGGCAAGCGCAGTCCGTATCCGGCACAGGAGGCGGTCCTGACGCTGGACGACTTGGAGCGGTGGTTCACCAACGAGGTCACGGCTTATCACCACGAGCGCCATACCTCGCTTCGGATGTCGCCGATCGCCGCGTGGGAAGCGGCATGGAGAACCCCGCGAGGGGTGGTGGTGCCACCGCACCCCGTTGATTCCCATACCCTGTTCACGGACCTGCTGCCGCACGCGGAACGCGTCATTAAGCCGGTCGGTATCGAATTGCACACGCTGCACTATCGCTGCGAGGCACTCGCCGCGTACGTCAATCCTGGAGTCAAGCACATCGTCCGCTACGACCCTCGGGACATCTCCAGCGTCGCGCTCGAATTGCCGACGGGCGGCCACTTGGAAGTGCCGTGGATCAATCAGGGTTGGCCGCGCATGTCCCTCTGGGAGTGGAATGAGATCCGAAGCCGGGATCGCCGGCGCGGCAATCTCGAAAGTCCGCAAGTTGTGAGAGAGTGTCTCGCGGCCAACGATGAATTGATCGCGCAGCGTGCGGCACAAGGTCACCTGCGGGCTCGTCGTCGTCGCGCGCGCTCGGAGCGCTGGCGGCAAGAAAAGCCACCCGCAGAGGCCGTCGTTGCACGCGCGCAGGAAGCGCCTCAAGGTGAACGTGGAGGGCCCCGGAGACGCCGTCCACGAACTCCCAAGCCGGCGCAGACGCTGCCGCCCCTTCCGAGCACGCAGCTCGAAGTGAGTCGCTCGTCGAGCGACAGTTCCGTGCCATTTGAGGTGCTGGAGTAGCATCATGAACGAAACGCTGCAGTCATCAGAGCCCATCGGCACCAGCGAAGGTTTCAACTGCGCCTCTGGCAGTCCGACACCTCCAGCTCAAGCAGCAAGTCCCACCTCTGGCGAGTGCACCCGGGATATGGGTAAGCGAAAGACAATGGCCGGCCGCGCAGACGATGGCGCGGCGCAGACCATCGTCATGGGGCAGGAGGTTCACTGGCAGCACCTTGATCCAGTGATCCGTCCGATAGCGGCACAAGATGACCTCATGCGCGCTCATCACATTCTCAAGGACCTGTACGTCAGTCACCCGCCGGCGCAGTACGTCGAGCGACAAATCGAGCAATTGATACGTCTGCCGCGGCGCATCCGCATGCCCGGGCTTTTCTTGTGCGCCGATTCCGGTATGGGCAAGACGCACTTGCTGCGCCGCATCGAGCGGCGCCACCCCGAGCGCGACAACCCCCTGACGAGACGTCATATCCGCCCGGTACTCTATGTACAAGTGCCGGCTGCACCGTCGGTGCGCACGTTACGACGGACGCTGATCGACGAGATCAACATTCCCTTTATCGATCACCCTTCCCGGCCATTGCCAGAATCCATTCTGCGCAGGGCGCTCGCCGCCGCGGGGACCGAGCTTATTGTGCTCGATGAGATCCACAACATCGAGCACATGAAGTGGGATCACCGCGTCCAAATGCGAGACTGGGTGCGATGCCTCTCAAATGAGACGCAGCGGCCAATTATCCTGGCCGGAACCGACGAGTTCGAGCCCGCTGTGCTTGGTGATCGGCAAATGGAGAGCCGCTATCGCATAGTCCGGCTACCCCGATGGACCGCCGGCGCCGACTTGGCGGCCCTTTTGCAAGGATACGAGAGGGCGTGTCCGCTTCGGTTGCCCTCTCATTTGAGCGATCCGCAGTTCATGGCGGCGCTTCTCGATGAGACGGATGGCGTCACGGATTCCATCATGCGGAGTCTTCAAGCGGCAGCACTCGTTGCGATTCGCGAGGGCACAGAGCGAGTCGTGCCCGAGTATCTGAGCTGGTGGCGCGATCCGCCGCTGGTCGCACACTACGAATCCAGCACAGACTGTGAAAGCGGCGAGCTTGCCTTGGCGTGGCTACGAGATGATCGTCGCGTGGCCCCGCCGATCCAGAAGGCTCCAGGCGGCCGCTTCCGCAATCGGGCAACTCTTTCGAGGGGCCCCAACCCATGCCGGTAGTCCACACGGCCCAGCCGCCTGCCGCTGGGCGCGCACGATTGAATCTCGCGCCGCGCCTGCGGCCAGATGAAACGGTCTCGTCGTGGCTTGAGCGATTTGCTGGCGCGTACGAATTGACGCTGGCCAGGTTTCTGCGCTGGCTGGGCTACCCACCCCGCTTCGCCCTACCGTGGTCCCGGGCTGACCTCGACGTCGCGCCGCCGCCTGATTTGGGGGAAATCATGCGCTCACACGCCGGCATTGCCGCCGAGGCGATCGAAATGCATCGATTGTCGCCGGCAGTCGCATTGCCGCTTCATTTGCGGCGCACGTTCTGTCCCCAGTGTTGGTCAGAGGAGGGACCATATCGTCGACGCGAATGGGCGAGTGCCTGGTCGCTGGTCTGCACACGCCACCGCAGCCTCCTTCGCGAGAAACCCGCATTTGATCCGGCCGTGAGTGAGCTGGATCGCTCTTGGCTCGAATTCTATGAAACGCCCGGCCTTTGGCGTGACCCGAGCTCGTGCTGGGAAAGCGCTCCATGGCTCAACCTATGCGCCGCACTCGGTGTCGAACCCCGCACCGAAGCGACCCGCGCGTACTTCTGGCTGCGAGAGATTCAGCGCCTCGTGAGTCATGCCACAGGTCAGAACGGGCCCGACCAGCAGCATGACGGCAAGATCACAAGGCATGGTGCGAACTCCGCCATAGCCGTTTGCAGCGTGGGTGACTGGCGAGTGAAGCGGGATTTGGTGATTTACGCAGTGCTGAAATTCTCCGGCCCTTCGCTCCTCGAGACGCTCGATCCGGGGCTCTCGTCCGGGATGCTCATCGACACCGCGCAGCATCCCGAGATTTGCGGACTTGCTACTCCCGAAGCGGCTTACAACGTGAGACTCTTCGCTGCCGTGATCGCCGGGCACATGTGGCAGCGACTTACTGGCGGTCCGTGGCGATGCCGGCGCGGAGATGCAATCGAAGCGATCCTCTCAGGGGACAAGCGCTCAAGCGACGAAGATTTCTGGCTCGCACGACGACTGCAATCCTGGCCGCCGACTTGGCGACGCGCCGGCCGCGATCTCTTTCATAAACCAGACGGTTGGACAGGGGTCCCACCCTGGGCGCCGTGCCGCGACTACTGCATTCGCCACCTCCCGCGAGCTGACCGTAGGTGCCTATCAGTCCTGTTGGAGGAGGGCTGGCAGTGTGTGTGGGACGCACCGTACGATCATCTGGCGGGATTTTCTCGGCGAAGAGCAGAAGTCGCCACAGGAACGCTGGAAGAGCTTTGGTGGAGGAGGCGCTGATGCGGCGGTTACGGGGATGCGTCGTGCGCCTTATTGCTCGGAAGCAATTTTGGCCGCCTGGATACTCTGGGCGCCGAGGAGACCGGCCGCCGCACTCGACTGCACGGCACCGGCTTGAAAGTATCGCATGAAGGTTACGAGACTCCGGTGCCCGGTGAGTCCCATAACCTCCGCGATCGGCACGTTCTGCCGCCCGGCTTCAGTGACGAAACCCGACCGTAGCGAGTGCGCGCCGAAGTCCCCGTCGAGGCCGGCGAGCGCCGCGCGCCGCTTGACGATATGCCAAACCGCTTGGGGCGAGAGCGGCTCGACAGCTTTTGACTTGCGAATCCGCCGGAAGATAGGACCTACCTTCACGCCCGAGGCCTGGAGCCATACTGTGAGCGCCTCCGCCGCCAGTCCCACGAGGGGCTTCTCTGCATCCGCGTTGTGCTCCGTGCCCGCCTGATCGGTTTTCGAATGCGTCAGGCGATAGAGATACGTGTTCTCATCGACCCGGCTGAGGTTCTCCATCGCGGCGCCGACGACCTCCGAGCGTCGGCGGCCGCCGGAGGCCCACGCGAAAAGGAGGAGGGCGCGGTCGCGGATGCCGACGAGGTCATCGGTGCAGGTCGCCAGCAGCGCCTGGAGGGGGGTTTTGGTGAGGGCGGTCTTGCGAGCCGGCCGGACGCCGCGCCCGGCATACGCTCGGCGGATGCGCTTGACGAGCTCTTGTACTGCCGGATCCCGCGTGGGATTCGGCACCTCGCGCAGCTGGTGGGCCTTGGAGAGGACCGAGAGCCGGTGCATAACGGTGTTGAGCGCTGGGGCGCCCACGGCACCCTTGAAGCCGCCCGTGACCAGGGCTTCATCGATCGCGGCCGGCAGATCGTGCACGAGCGCGCCCCCGTCGGTCGAACGCTCCACATGGTCTACCAGGAATTGCAGCACCACGGGTACCGGAACGGGGAGGGCGAGGGCGCTCCGGTAGCGCAGCCGAAACCAGGCGGCCCAGTACCTAAGCGCGCTCGCATAGCTGCGCACCGTGTTCGCGGATTCGCCTTCTTTGAGTAACGCCCGAACCGAGGCTTCCGCCTGGGCGTGCAGCACCGCCGGATCGAGCCCGCGCACGGTCTCCTGCGGAACGAGCGCATTCGGATCGGGGCGAACGGTCGCATGGCGGCGAGTGGTCATTTTCATCACTAAATATGATATATATATGACTATATTAGGGCTTGAGTCACGGTAATTATAATTTATCGTGAGTATATTGGCTGCAGAGGAGGGCGGAAAGTGAGTACTGATCTGAAACGCACCGAGGGCGGCTCGCCCCTCGATACTCTGCCGTCTCGCCGCTCCGATCAGCCCTATACCATGTACGGCGATGAGGACGGCCACGAGGAAGGCCCCGCAGTTGGCGAAATCCGCCGCCGTGCATCGCGCATCTCGCGCGATGAGGTGTTCGGGGCCGCCGATGCGCTGCTTCTCGAAGGGGTGCGCCCGAGTATCGAGCGGGTGCGGATGCATATAGGTAGGGGCTCCCCCAATACCATCAACGACCACCTCGATGTGTGGTGGCGTAAGCTCGGATCGCGGCTCCGGGACCTCCCCGGTGGCGAATTCCCGCAGCTTCCCGAAGCGGTCGCACAACGCCTCGTGCAACTCTGGAACGAAGCCCTCACCGCCGCGCACGAGAGCCTGAAATCAACGCTCTCGCAACGCAATGAGGCCCTTGACGTGCGCGAGCAGCAGCTAGTCGCGCGGGAAGTGGCTGTCCAGCAGCAGGCGCAAGCAGCCGAGACGCGGGCCGCCGCTCTGGAGGCCGCCCTCGACCTCATGCGCCGCCAGCTGGAGGAAGCCAATCAACGTGCACGCGCGATCGAAGAGGCCCTCGAGAAGCGCAATGCTGACCTAAGCGCCCTGCGAGGCGAGCTGGAACGTACGCAGAAGGAATATGCCCAGCTTCTCACCCAACAGGAACGTGAACACGCGGCCGCGACTGCCGAGCGGGCGCGCCTTGAAAGCCGCTACGAGGCCACCGAAGCGCGCTGGCTTACCGAGGTCGATCGGGCGCGACACGCAGCGAAGGCTGCGGACAACCAGGTGCGGGAACTTCAGGCGCGGCTCGAGACATCTCGCAAGGAACGCGAAGCTCTACTCAATGACGCGCAGCTCCTTCGCGGAAAACTCACCACGGCTGAGGCGGTGCGCGAGCAACTCGAGGCGCGCCTGAGGCCGCAGGCTGGCGCACCGACCCGAAAGATGCCGCGATCTGGACGCGCGGGGGCCGCGAAGCGGCGATCGTCATTGAGCCGACCGGCGGGGTCGCACCGCAAGTAACTCCTTCCCGGCGAAAGGGCCGGATCCGGGGGAAATCACCATGCAGCAGAACACCGCGAAGGATCAACTCGTCGGGCTCACGCTCCCAGATGGATGGAAGGTCGTGAGCAAGGTGCCGAAAGCGCAGAATCAGACCGGTGGGCACTTCTCCGCCGGCTACATTGTCGAATCACCCGATGGCGACCGGCATTTCTTGAAGGCGATCGACTACAGCCAGGCACTTGCGTCCAAAGATCCTGCACGTGCCCTTCAGGCACTCACCGAAGCCTTCAACCTCGAACGCGACATCCTCAATATCAGCAAACGCCTCTCGCACGTTGTACAGGTCGTCAGCGACGGTACCGTGAGCGTCGTCCCCCCGAAGGGTACGCCGGAGACCGTGCAGTACCTCGTACTGGAGCTGGCCGAGGAGAGCTTGCGGCAGATGGTTGTCGTGTCCCAGCGGTTGCCGATGTCGATCGGGTTCACGGCGCTGCACAACGTGGCCAATGGGCTACGGCAACTTGCCGGTGGACAGATCGCCCATCAGGACATGAAACCTTCGAACGTGTTGAGGTTTACAGGCGGCACCTTCAAGGTCTGTGATCTCGGACGTGCCTCGCTAAAAGGGCGTATCGCCCCGCATGACACTTTTCAGATCGCGGGAGACCAGGGCTATGCACCCCCTGAACTACTCTATGGCCAGCTCGATCCGGAGTTCGTCGTGCGCCGCTGGGGATGCGATGCATACCTGCTGGGGAGCCTCGCAGCATTCCTGGTGTGCGGGGTACCCATGACGGCGCTCCTCATCGATGAGCTCCACGCAACCGCTCGCCCCAAAGTCTGGAATGGCACCTACGCTGCCGTCCTGCCGCAAGTGCGCTCGGCGTTCGCCCGTGCGATGGAGCGCATCGCCTTGGAAATTGGCCTGGCAGTGCCGTACCGCGAGGAGCTCCTTCTATGCATCCGCCAGCTCTGCGATCCAGACCCCGCAGTGCGAGGACATCCGCAGACGCGCGCGACGCTCGCCGGCACCGGGAACGTCTACGGTCTCGAACGCTACGTGTCGATATTTGACCGCCTGGGGATCGAGGCGCGGATCCACGAGCGCAAAGTGCGGCAAACTCCATGAGTGTCCGCCGTCCAGACAAGGAACGGCGGCTGCTTCCACGGTGGCAGCCCTCCGCCGTGAGCATCGCCCAGGGCGATCTTCGGCCGCTCATCTCCCGCAAGCCCAGAATGATCGAGGATGAGCATTTCGAAGCACGGAAGATCGAGTGGGAGGCGACGCATTCACTTGAAGTCGCCGCGGAGCTGGTAGCCTCGGCGATTGTGCTGGGACGCATAGACGAGGCGATCCCCGCAGCACGCCTGCTCGCGGAGGCCGCCTCGGACGTGCCGGCAACGCTCCGTGAGATGGCACGCGACGCGCTCACCGTCGAGCCACAAGTCCTAGCTCATCGTCATCATCGCCCCCGGGAACTCGCGCGGCACTCAATCTACAGCGAGGTCAGTCGCATCCGCCATCATTTGACTGCCAATCCGCGCGATGCCTATGCCTGGGTCGATATAGGCCGCTTGTACACGACCCTCGGGCAGTTCGAGAAAGCGCGCCATGCGATAGATGTGGCCCGGGCGATCGCGCCGGAGGATCGCTTTGTGCTGCGTGCGGCAGCGCGCTTCTTCGTTCATGCTGGGGATGCGGAGATTGCCGAGCGCATGCTCAATCGAGCGCACGCCACGCGACGCGATCCCTGGTTGATGTCGGCCGAGATTGCCGTGTCACAGGTTCTCGGTCGTTCTCCGCGCACGGCGAGCCTCGCAGCCCGGGCACTCAAGGAGGACGCGTGGACGCCGCATAGCAGCTCAGAACTCTCGGGCTCGTTCGCAACGCTCCTCATGGAGGAAGGAGCCACGCATAAGGCGCGGGGATTCTTTCGTCAGAGCCTACGCGATCCCACAGAGAATGCGATTGCCCAAGCCCAATGGGCCGCAGGCCAGACCCGCGGGCTCGTCATTCCCCACGAGCTGCTCTCCCACCCGAAGGGGTACGAAGCCCGGGCGCTGCATGACACCCTCGTCGGTGACTGGGACAGCGCCATCGAGAATTGTTGGGATTGGGTCGCGTACGAACCAACCTCCAGCCGCCCGATGCAGCTGGGCTCCTACGTAGCATCGGTCGCGCGTGAGGATAGTGAGACTATTCTGGAGTTCACGGCTCGAGGGCTCGCCGCGGAGCCGCGCGATCCAACGCTGCTCAACAATAGGGCGGTCGGTCTCGTATATGCGAACCGGGTCACGGAGGCCGCCGAAATCCTATACGGTCTTGTGATCGAAAAAACCAGTGAGGAGATCCAGCCTGCGCTCTATGCGACTACAGGACTGATCTTCTTTCGTACCGGGGTAATTGAGAGCGGCAGAGTCTTCTACGAGAGGGCCATTGCGCACCCCTATTCACGCCGGGACGGCCGTTGCTACGCGCTGGCACTCTGGCATTTGGCGCGCGAAGAGGTCCGGGCGCAGACGGAGCAGGTTGATGCGGCAATCGCGCGAGCCGAGAAGGCAAGCAAAGACATCAAACTGGCCGAACTCGACGCCTTTCGTGAGCGCGTGCTCAGAGCCGCGGGGAAACCGCATAAGAACGAGCGACGAGTCACGACCTCTCGTGTATGACGGCACTCAGCGAACGGCAGCACTTCAGATCCACGGTCTCATGGAAAACAAACTCTTTAGGCAGGAGGAAATTGAAGCGATCAGCGCTGCGCTCGGTGACACGTCAGACGGACTAACGGGCAGCGAGATCGGCCACATTCTAAGCGTCTGCCGAATGGCAGACCCAGATCCCACATTGACGAAGCGCCACCGCCTCCATAATGCTCTGGCTGCCGATCAGAAGAATCGCGGGAACCGCACCGGTGTGCTTGCCTTCATGCGCCATGCCATGAAACCGGAACGTCATCTGAAGAGCCCCGAGCGTTTCGAGGCGATGCGTGCCCATTTGAACCGTGCTTTGGCATTTGTGGGATTGGCGTTCGATGCGGCAGGTACTTTGGACTCCGTGGAGAAGGTGTCGACTATTAGCGAAGCGGAACGCCGCGCGGCTGAGCTGCGGGCGGACTTAGCCACGCGCGGCGTGCACCCCGACGTGCTGCAGTTTTGTCGCGCGGAACTTGTCGCCGACAATTACTTCCATGCGGTACTGGAAGCAACAAAGAGTATAGCGGAGAAGATTCGCCAGCGAACGGGTCTGACCGATGACGGAAGTGCGCTCGTCGACCGCGCGTTTGCTGGGGACCCACCAGTTCTGGCAATCAATCCTCTGACCACAGAGAGCCATCGAAGCGAACAGAAAGGCTTTGCCAATCTAGTACGTGGTACTTTCGGAATGTTCCGGAACGTTACGGCGCACGAGGCCAGAATTCTTTGGACGATGAATCGTGAGGACGCAGAAGACCTTTTGTCCTTGGCGTCCTTGATTCACCGTCGACTTGACGCCGCGCGTTCGACTGCGCGTAAATGATCAGCTCGGAATAGGGGGATTCCAGTTGTTTCGGAGGTGATCGCAGATGAGAATTCTTGTCTACAAGCGCACTCATCCTGGAGATCCGGATAACGGCGGTTGCTTCGGTGCCGAAGATTGCATGGGCGCGATCCGGGCACGTAGATTCGATGCCGTGATTGGAGTCGGAGGGATCGGTGCCGAGGCGCAGAGTCATAGGATAGATGGCAAGCTCAATTGGATCGGCATAGGGCCGCGAAGAGGTCGCTGGTATGGGCGTGGGCCTCTACTTACCTTCGATCGTTTTCGGGATTTCGGCACACGGGGAGTTCGTCTTGCCTCGCTCGCCCCAGTCTTTGCCCGGCGGGTGTATGGCCGACGACTTCGCCACCTCATGAGTGACTCGATGAGTGAAACTGAACTCCGAGAAGTTGAGGAGATCCTCTCGCTTGCTCGTGGTGCACCAGCATCGATCCGGGTATCGCCCTTCAGGCGTTGGCAGTTCTCAAATCGGTGCAGACCAATCTGCAAACCAGTATGTTAGCTTGGCGGGAAAAGGCTTTAAGAACGATAGTGATGTCGCGAAACCCTTATCATGTCTCTAGCGAGGAGCCGACGCTTAGGAGGTCGGTGGTTGCCTACATGGATATACTCGGGTACTCGGAGGCAATTCGTGCGTCAGAGGCTGCAGGGACTCAGCAGGCCGAGCTACGTACATTGCACAAAGCCATGATGTCCGGCAGGCAGTGGCTTGAGGATGGGGATGATCCGCCCGAGCTCAAAGAGTTCATGAAGAAGGACTTTTATGCGCTGAAGGCATTCACTGACAACATCGTGATCGGCTGGCCCGTCCGAGACGACGCCGAAGTCGAGTTCGGAAGCGCATTCTTCAAGCTCGGCGCCTTCCAGTTCGAGATGGCAATCAGTGGGTATTTCATGCGCGGCGGCCTTGCGGTCGGAGAAGCCTATGTCGATGACATCGCGGTTTTCGGCGGTGCGCTGATTGAGGCATACGACGGGGAATCCAAGGTTGCACGTGACCCGAGGATTATTCTCACCCCGACCGCCATTGCGGCAGCTAACCAACACCTGACGTACTATACTAACAAGCGTCACGCACCGCATGTCCGCGAACTGGTGAAGGATGCAGATGGGCAGTGGTTCCTAAACTATCTGGAATGCGTGCTCTGGGCAGAAGATGAGCAGGGACCTTTCTACGAGGAATTCGCGCGCCATAAAATGGCGGTTGAGGAAAAGTTACGATTCTATAAGGACACCCCTGCAATATGGTCCAAGTACGCGTGGGTCGCTGGATACCATAATTATTTCTGTGACCTGCACTCGCATCATTTCTCTGATAAGCACAAAGTGAACGTGGAATTATTCCGGCAACCCCTCCGTCTAATCGTCGACTGACTTCGAGAGGTGTGGTGATGGCAAAGTTGGAAGGTGCGGAGCGTCAGCGGATGCTCAACGCCTTCGCGCAGTCCGATGCGATCCGTCGACTCGAGTCTCGACCGTGGTTCCAGATCTTGGGATCGGAAGGTGGCAGCGGGACTCCCCGATGATCCCAAGTGATAATTTCTGTCACTTCGACCAGGACGCTCGGGAATTGCTGTCACTTTCGGCGATTACAGAGCCTCCGATCGGTGACATCAATGATCAGTCGGTCGATCCGGACCTCCCGGACGGCTGTGAGAGATCGTGTCACCGGGTCCGAAGCCTCTGATTTACAGGGATGTTTCAGTGACACAATGATTCACCGAGTGACATCAAGGAAGAGTCCGCACACCAAACTATGCAGCAAGTACCCGCCTTGGCCAGGCGGCATTCATCATACGTCTCTTATATGACATAATATATATTATGCGAAGTCTGAGGTTTACTAAGACAATGCGTCGGCACCTCGTATGGGCGGCTGCGTCGCTTTCAATGATGGCGACGTCCCTGGTCGGTTGTTCCCCTGCGACTCAATCCGGCAATCCGCTTCGGCCTCCTGCTTCAACGCCTCAGGCAGGCAGAACTGCCGCTGATGCGACATCACCAAAGTCCAATGAGCCTCGCGTGGTCAGTTGGCCTGATCTCGAACAGTTCTATCCGGAGGATGCCGCCCGCGAGCACGTCAACGGCACGGTGCGAATCACCGTTACGCTGGACAGCGCGGGCCGCGCGACCGACACCCATATATTGTCCGAGACGCCTCCGAACCTTGGTTTTGGCGCGGCGGCGTCTACGATCGCCCACCTGATGACCTACAGTAATCCGACCGGCCGCGAGGCCAGCGTGACTTTCGATATCAAGTTCACTGCGCCGCCGCACCTGTCACGGCTGCAACGAAAATTCGAGCGCCTTCGGTAGCCACGAATGGATCTACCGTAATACCGACGATACGATCGGCAACAGAGCACGTGATAGGGACGATCACTCGTCGGGGTCGGCGAGAGCCTTTGCCATGCAGATCGCGCTTGCCGGGCAGAGCGAGCGGAACTCCTCACTCATCTGTACGGCCTGCGCAATGCTGCCGCGCTCGACGACTCTGTAGCCCTGGCGCCGGAAGAACGACTCCGCCGTCTGCGTGAGCAGGACGAGCTCCCTCACGCCTGCCGCGCGGGCGCGCTGCTCGAGCTCGCGCACGATGCGTTGTCCAACGCCGGCGCCGCGCCGCTCGGTGGCAACGACAACCGACCGCAGCAGCGCTGTCGTTCCGAACCGCTCCAGGGCGCCGGCGCCCAGAAGACCGGTTCCTTCGCAGGCCACCACGAACTCCGGGCGCGCGGACGCGAGGTCACTCGTCGGGAGCCCGTTGTGCTCGAGAAGACTGCGAATGGCCCCGGCGTCGCCCCCTGCAGCCGAACGCAACCCCGGCACCGACTCAACTCCCCGAGACCGCGCCAGGTCCGCAACAGCCTGAGGTGCCGCAGCTCGCTTTCACCGATGCGTCAGAGAGCGGCTCCGCGGCCGCCTCTTGGCCGTACACCGTGCTCGCGCCAGTAGTGAGAAACGTCTCCCACTGCACGCCTTGCGGATCATCGATCCAGTTCTTCTCGCTCCGCGCGTAGCAGCAGGTTGTCTCCCCCTCCTCCACCACGGCGCGTTCAGTAGCCGTCAGCCGTGCGTACACTTCCCGGAGCTCCGCGCGGTCTTCGACCTGAATGCCGAGGTGCTGGATACCCGGCTTCGCGCCGCGCCGGCTGATGGCGAAGTTGACTCTAGGGTCCTCGAGCATCCATTTGGCATAGTCCTCCTTGCGCACCACCGGGCCGGCGGCAAAGAGCTGCGAATAGAATCGGATCGAGACCGCCAGGTCCTCGACCGCAACATGCACGTGCAGACGCTTCATGACGCCCTCCTCTTATTGGAGGCTGCCGCCGGAGCACAGCCTCGGCCGCCGCAACAGTTCTCGGTGAGAAAACCGAGCAGCGCGCTCATCTGCTGGTAGTTCGCCGAGTAATGGACGAACCGG
>Ga0335075_10009726_pt1 | contig 14625 bp, 9 predicted proteins | sample Lox_Sample_24_FD_206723 | JGI IMG/M metagenome (GOLD analysis project Ga0335075, IMG submission 206723) | Soil microbial communities from Loxahatchee National Wildlife Refuge, Florida, United States - Lox_Sample_2.4 | ecosystem: Environmental > Terrestrial > Soil > Wetlands | place: USA: Florida...
GGAGGATCGACCGTGCCCCACATCCCCGCCGCCGTGATCGCGTCCGGCTACTACCAGATGTGAGTTCCCGCAGCTCGAGACGCCGCAGGGTAGGGCTTTCACGGCTATCGCGCGGACGTGCGTCCGGCAGGCCCTGTGCCCGCGCGTGACCCAGGAATGCCCCATCCATGCCCCACAATGACGAAAGCCGTTTAGCCTCTGGGCTAAACGGCCAGGTCAGAACGGGTGCGCCGCCAGGGACTTGAACCCCGAACCCGCGGATTAAGAGTGCGCGTTCTTCCATATATGCCGCTAGGGTCCTGAGCATCGCGGCGGTCCGCCAGTGTGACGTGGCTTGTCCGGCCCACCGGCGAAACTGCGCTGCTGCGGCCCGGTCGGCGTCTCCGCCGCAGTCCGGTGACCGGATCATCATGCCCGTGCCGATCTTCCCGTCCAGCAGGCCGGATTCCAGGTCGTCGCATCCCAGTTCCTCGATCAGGTCCCGCACGGGCCCCGGCGGCCACATGCCATCGCTGTCGGTAGGAGCGTGCGCCAGAATGCGCCCTATCGTCTTATCGCCGACTTTCGCGTGCCCGGTTTTCGCCAGGAGCTCACGCGCCTTAAAGACCCACGACTCGAGGTAAGCCGCGTCGATGGAGTTGTCGGCCTGGATGCCCGGCGGAGTGCGCCATGATCTCAGCGCCGTGATCCCGATGATCGACAGATTGCGGCGATGGGCGGTGACCACGGCATCATCGCGAGTTTGGCCGTCAGGCAGGTAGGCGGCGGAGACTACTTCAGCGAATACTTCGGGTTCCGCCCGCAGCACAGCCGCCAGCGCCCGCGCCGGCCGGAATTGATCAAGCAGGACGGTGAACAGAAACTCCAAGCGGGCGCGAGTGGCAATCTCAGAGCCCTCGCGCTCAAGGTAGTCCAGCAGATCCCGGATTTCCCCGTAGTGTTCGGCGGGGCTGTCGCCATCGGCGCGCGGCCCGGCAGCCACGTCGAATAGCACGGTTTCGACTAGCGTGACGTCGCCGGGCTCTGACAGTCCTGGGCTGGAGTTCGCGAGAGGCGCGAGGATCTGGATCGCTGAGCAGGGGCGGCCGCGCCGGGCCAGCTCGCCTGCTGCGGTTCGCCTAGCATCGGGCCCGGAAATGGCAGTCGGGTTCATGTGCTGCCAGTAGATCGCCTGTACCTCAGGATCGAGTTCCCGGAGGAGTTCCAGCAGTGGCCTCCCCGGCTGCGGGGACGCGAGGAGCAGTCTGGCCTGCTGCCTGGCGGCCCATTCCGGGTGCCGCCGGAGTTGGCCCTCGGCCCAGCCGACGCCTTCGGCGTCGATGCGGGCCCCGGCGTAGCCGCGTGCGACCTGGCTGTCAGTGCCGCCAGCTTCCAGGAGGGGGAGCAGGTCCGCGGTGAAGAGGTCGCCCGCAATCTCGGCCGCTGCCTGCCCCACGGTTGCCGGAAGCTCTGCGTTGCGGCCGAGAGCGAGCAGCCCGCTGGTACCACCGTCGCCGGTTACGGCCCGGAGCGCTTCGTGCCGCGCGGACCGCAGCGTCTCCCAGTAGCCGGCGTTGTCATAGGACGCGCCGGGCAGGGTGGGTGCGCCACTGAACAGGCCGGAATACAGGTCAGTGGGAGACTCGGGCGTGAATCTCCGCGCGGCCTCTTCGATACGGCTGATGACCGCGGCAGGCATCGCCCACCAGGTCCGGGGAAACTGGCGGTGCCTGGCCGCGACCTCTGTGAGTGCCCGCCAGACGCTCACCCGGTCCGTGCTGCTGAGGCCGCACGGGTCCAGGCTCTCTAGAGCGGACAGGACGCGGTCGCGGTCGCGGGGCGGCATCTTCTTGAGCGCGCCGACCAGGTCGGCCCACCGGGCTGCGTCGGTGCCCGCCTCCTCGATCATGCGGGACACGATGCGCTCGGCGGCGGCTGCCTGGTCTGCGGAGTTCTCCGCTCCAGGGTTGTGGTGCCATTCGCGCCAGCGGGGGTGACGCGTTGAAGGGCGCTGGTCATGGCGCTCGGGGATCGCGTCCCGCAGCAGCGGCCAGGCTACAGCCGGGAATCGGCGCTGCAGTGCTTCACTGACGGCGACCCGGGTGAGCGGCGGTGCGGCCGTCTGCGGCCCGTAGACGCTGAGGACGCCGGCCAGGGCCTTCGCGGGACGGATGCCGCCCCGCTGCCGGGGATGAGGATCGAGCGCGGCCAGGCGTGCCAGCGCCGCGGCGGCCCGGCCCAGGTAAGGCTCGGACCAGCAGAGCACCTGCAGTGCCTCGACCAGCGGCACGTGCGGTGAGGTCACGCCGAAGTGCGAGGCTTCCTCCTGGTCTTTGAACAGCGCCAGCAGCACCGGGGTCTCACCCGCCGAGCCGGCCTCGACCGCGCTGAGGAAGCCGTCGGGGAAAGCCTCGGCGAGCAGGGGCAAGACATCGGCGGTAGACTCCCACGCCCGCCCCGAGGGATCGGCGTTCATCTGCCGGGTGACCGCCGCGACCAGATCCGACGCGTGCTCGGCCCCGGTGCGGCCGTCCTTGAGTTCCCGCTCGCCTACGTAGCCGGCGAGAAAGGCGGCTGTGTCGGCGATGCTGTCCCTGAGCCGAACTGAGTAGACCCGGGACTCTCCGATGATCGCCGACATGAAGCGCCGCTCGGGCGGGACGTCGAGGGCCGGATCGGGCTGTTGGAGCACCTCGGCAGCGAGCCGGTGGAAACGGGCCGTGTCCGCAGCCGTGATCAAAGGGGACAGCAAATCCCATACGGCCGGCCTGGAGACTATGCGCCACGCCTGGCCGGCGCGGTGCACGGGCGGGTCTTCCAGCGCCGACCAGACGGCCAGGTCGCCGTCGATGTCAGCGTACGGCCGAGCAGCGATCATCTCGATTGCCTTACGGTCGCCGTCAGTTCCGTCATTCCACTCACCGACGAGAAGGAACGGGAGGAGCCGTCGCCCCTGCTCGCCCTCAGACCACGGAGGCTTACGGACGACGGTCGCCAATGCGATCGACCGCCGGAACGACAGCAGGCTCCGCCGCGCGTGGGCGGCGTGGGCGGCCGCCGCTTTCCAGTCCATGCCATCCTCGCCGACAAGCGCGCTCGCGGCGGCGAGGCGGTCAAGCTTCGGCACCCGGATAACGGCACCCCGCAGCGCGGCATCGCCGCCGGCGGGCACGATAACGCGGTGCCCGCCGGCCAGGGCCGCGGCGACGTCAGGATCCTCGAAGTCGGGAACCAGGACCAGCCCGCTGCTCGCGTCGACGATCCGCGCCCAGGCCGCCGCCCCGGAGACGATCAGCGCCCGCGCGCGCAGTTCCCCGCTGGCCTGGCCGCCGTTCACCAGGCTGGCGCAGATCACCGCGAGGGCCTCCTCCCGCGACGGAGCCGTGACGGACGTCATCGTCCCCGGCGCGTTCACGCTCCCGCTCACAGCAGGCACCACGGCGTCGCGGCCCGCCATCAAGAAGGGCGGCGACAGAGCCGGGCTCGTCTGCCGTGACCAGTTCCTCCACCACGTATCAGGCGACATGACGTCGCGCGGGCTGCGCCCCAGCCGCTCCGAAATCCAGTAATGGACACTGGGCACACCCTCAAGCCAGGTCTCCAGGTCTGAGGCGCCGTAGGCCCGGACGTCAGCCCAGACACCCTCCTCCCTACGGGAATCGCGCCACTTCTTCCGCCAGTGCGCGGACTGCACGGTCGTGAACACGAAAGTCGTCCTCGCCGGATCGGCGCCCAACGGGTTCTCTGTCCGCTTCTCGTAGTCGAACTGCGCTTTCGCGTGCAGACCGGTTCGCTTGACTCCGATCTCCCACCTGGAGGCCCCGTCGGGAACGTAGGGATTCCCGCCATGGGCCTCCACGACCCCATCCCATCCGGGGAGAAACACGTCCTCCCGGGCTCCAAGGTCGATCTGCGCGACGGACGCGGTGGCCAGGATAAGCCTGCGCACCAGGATCGACGCCTCGAAATGGGAGGTCAGGTCCCTGGCCCAGAGGTCTAGGTCCTTTGCCGTCACTAGCTCGGGGTAGCTCACCAGCCGATTCTCGCGGATTTCCGGCAGCCGAGCTGCAAGTCGTATCATGACCGCCGCCGCTGAAGCTATACCTGTCTGACACGGCGCGCCGTGTCAGACGCGTCCGAAGCCCACGAAAGCTGCCGACGCGCACGGTAATCCTGCTCGCCTCGCATCCCATCGCTCTGTTGCCGCGACGTCGCCGACGCCCTCCGTGCCTTGTACCGGGCGGCGCCCCGGCTGTCAGCCTGCCCGCCTACTGGGGCTCGTCGCCGGGGGCAGGCGGGAACTGGTCCCGGGCCGTGCTGTGCCACTGGTCGCCCCATTCTGCCTGCAGGAACCGCGCGATCCCGGCCTCGCTGATCCCCGTGACCTTCAGCTTCTTGCCGTTGACCGTGAGGTCGATTTCCTTGCCGTCGTTACGGTGCAGCCAGACTGAGAGCCCTTTGACGAAGACGGCCAGGCCAGCCGTAGACCCCAGGACGTTCTGCACGTCGAAGACGGCCGACAGCACCTCGGCGGCGGAATGCTCAAGGACGCCCGACGTCGGCAGACCGAACTCGCCAAAGACGCGGCGCAGGTCGTCTTCAGCCTCGGGCGAGGCGCGGACGGTTACGAAGTCCGAGCCTGGCGGTCCTGTCTCCATGCTCACAGCGACCGGGGTGGGCGCAATTGATGCCATAGCGTCCAGTCTGCCAGCCCTCTCCGCCGCCGCGTCGCAGTCAGCGAATGGTGAGTCGGCCTCCCTGAACCGGCAGTCACGCGCTGCGCCGCTAGGCTCACCCAGCGCCTGTCGGCGCTCCCGGTAAGCCCAGATCTCGCCACCGTCCATGACCCCATTGAACGACATCCGCACCCTCTGGGATCATTGGATCAAGAACGTGGCAGGGCAAGCTGAGGGATTGGCACTCGCCGGCGTTCCTGGGCGTGCTGGTCCGTTCTGCCTTGTATAGTGCGCTGCGCACGCTGAACTGCGGGTCGGCGGCCAACTGGTGCCGCGCCGAGTCGGTGCGAGGGCTGGCAGGAACCGCGGGGTGCGCGGGCCGGGTGCCTCGGGTCGCTACGGGGGAAGCCGGACGACCCCCGCCGCGCAAAGGAGAAACCGGGCGGCGAGGTTTGGAGGTCAGCCCGCCGCCCGGGTTTTCTTCTCGCGGTATGAAAGGGAATTTGTCTCCGGTACCGGGATGTCAGGCGTCTTCTCGTTCTATCGGCCGGACTTGCGCCGGGGGCCCGCCGGCGCCCCGGTCCGCGGCAGAAGGGGCGCCGCCTACTTCCCGGTCGCCGCTTCGTACTGTGCCACGATCGGGGCGGGAATCCGGCCCCGGTCGTTGACGCCCAGGCCCCTTTCCCTGGCCCAGTTGCGTATCTCCTTGTTAATGGCGTCGTCGCCTCTGCGGTTCCGGGGCCGCCCGGCGGGCGGGCTTACCCTGCGTGCCGCCTTGACGAAGGGCTCCAGCTGCTCCCGCAGCTCGTGGGCGTGACCGCTGTTCAGGTCGATCTCGTAGCGGGTGCCGTCGAGGCCGAACGCGATTGTCTCGGCTGCGTCACTGCCGTCGATGTCATCGACGAGGAGCACATTTACCCTTTGTGCCATGTAATTCTCCGTTTCGCTGTTGCCCGGCATTTGTTTCCGCAGCATATGTCATCGCCATTATGAAATGAAATGGCATCGGCTAAATGCTTCCCGGTGATGCGGAATTTGCTGCCCGGCCGGTTTCCCGTTCAGGGATTCCGCCTTGAGTCCGGCCGCCTGGTTCTCTTCGGCTGCAGGTGCGACAGGCGCGGCCGGTCGCCGTTCTGGGCTGCCGCTGGCGGTATGAATTCGGCTTGACGACGGCGGCTGAGGTGAGCGTGGATTCCCGGTGCGTCCGTTCGGATCCCGCGGGTCTTCCCGGGCGGGCGGGAAGGCGGTGCGTTGATGACCGGCGAGACAATTCGCGAGAGCGTGAAGGTTGCCGGGCTGGCGGAGCGGACGAGGATCGTCCGCTCGTTCGTCGGCGCGGTCCTAGGCCCGGGACACCCTTGCGAAGAAGACGCCGTCCTCCTCGCGAGCGAGCTTTTCGGCAACAGCCTTCGGCATAGCAGTTCAGGTCTTCCCGGGGAGACCGTCACAGTCACGGTGACGGCCCGCGCCGGCGCAATCCGGGTGGAGGTCGCCGATCGCAGCGGCGCCGGAGTACCGGAACTGCGCCCGGCCGGCGAGGACGCGGAAGGCGGCCGCGGGCTCGGGCTCGTGGCCGGGCTGGCCACACGGTGGGGGTGGCGGCGGCGCGGCGGGCGCACGGTGACCTGGTTCGAGATACAGCACGGCTTATATCACCGCCTTGACGATGTACCCGCCGTGCACCTCGCGCGTTCCGGATGCCGCCGCCTGCCGGGCTGCGGCGCGGGTCGTCAGCGCCGACTGCCTGACCAGGTACATGGCAGGTACGACGGACGTCTAGTCGCCAGGCCTGGGTTTATGGCAGGCATCGCGCTGCCAGGCGCGTTCCTGTCGGCCGGATGCGCTGACTTGACGTTTGCCGGCGAGTGGGGCGTTCATCGGCGTCCGGGCTCCAGCATCCGGCCGTGAGCCGGCGCAGCCCCGGCTTTCAAGGCGCAGGCCAGGCGGCGGGCACGGAAGCACCGCTGTCACGGGCGCGGGAGCAGGAGGAGGATGTCATGGACGAGAAGCGGTCAGTACGGCTCGGGATGCTCGGGGCGGCGCTGCGCCGCTACCGGGTGGAGCAGGGGTTCAGCCTGGATGACGCCGCCGCGATGCTCGGTTGCGACCGCTCCAAGATCAGCCGGATCGAGACGGGAGTGCGGGGGCTCCGCTCCCACGACCTGCGGGACCTGCTCGCCGAGTACGGCGTGAGCGAGGGCGAGCGGGCCGGCCTGATCGCGCTTGCCCGCTCGCGCGGCGCCGGCGGCTGGCTCGAGGCGTACGCCGACGTGCTGCCGCACGCGGCCGGGGAGTACCTGTGGCTGGAGGCGGCTGCCTCGCGTGTCCTCGTGTACGAGGGCCAGCGGGTGCCGGAGCTCCTGCGCGCCGAGGGCTACGCGCGTGCCATCGCCGAGCATGACCCGCTCGTCCCGGCGGGCACTGCCGGCAGGGTCGCGGACGCCCTCGCCGCCCGCCAGCGGGCCGTCCTGGGCGCCGAGCATCCGGAACTCGTCATGGTGATCGGCGAGGCCGCCCTCCGGCAGCAGGTAGGCGGCGCGGAGGTCATGCGCGAGCAGATCGCCAGCCTCGCCGCGCTCAGCGCCGACGGCGACCGGGTCACCATCTTGGTGCTCCCGTTCGCCAGCGGCGCGCATGCAGGGGCCGGGAGCGGCCCTATGACGATTTTCGGCTTCGGGCAATCGCCCGGCCTCGGCGCGGTCCACCAAGCGGGCCTTTCGGGCGGGATTTTCCTTGACACGCCCCGGGACCTCGACGCCCACGCCGTCGCGTTCACGCGGTTGCGGGCGTCCGCGCTCAGCGCGGACGACTCGGCACAGCTGCTGTGCGGGCTGACCGGACGCTGATCGCCCGGCAAACCCCGCCCTGACGGTGGTCTTCGCGTCCAAGGAACTGGGCGGACCCGAGCACTATCACTGGTCATCCGTATCAACCGGAGGCGCCCTGCTGGCATCCGCGTCGGCCTGGTGCCCGGCTGCCGTGGCGTGGCTCTGCCCGGCTAGCCAGCGGAACGGTGGGGCGGGCTGCTGGGCCGTGAGGGCCAGCAGTTCTGCGGCCAGGATCCGGGAGTCCTCGGAAATGCCCGGTGCCGAGGCGATGTCGGCCTGGGTTAACCAGCGGACCTGATGCTCGGGCTGTCTCACGGGGCGGCGGCTGGCGGTGGTGGCGAGCCAGACGTGGTCTTCGTGGATGTGGGGCTCGCCGGTGTGCCGGTCGGGGGCGGCGCGCACTTCGGCGACCAGCCAGGGCGCGGGCACCAGCGTATGGGGAAACCCGGCTGGGACTGGTGCTTGCGGCCCGGGAACCAGGGTGACGTCCAGGCCGGTCTCCTCCAGGGCCTCGCGGACCCCGCACCGCGCGGCGGTCTCGTTGCTTTCCACGTGGCCGCCCGCGACGAGCCAGCATTTCGAGGCGGGAATGCCGCACCAGGGCGGCCAGCCATCTCCGCTCGCGGTCCCGGCGGAGGATGAACACGCTCGACGTCGGCTCGATGATCACGCTGTCTCCTCAGCGGGCTTGCTGCACAGTAGGGAAGCTGCCGTGCGGTTGTGTCCGCGTGATCACACGGACACAGCCAATCACTGGCTGCGGGGGTTCTGTGCGGTCCGCGGGCACGGGCTGGGCGGATCGGCGGGTGCGGGCACCTCGACTCTTCGGCTTGGATCCCTTCCCGGACGTCCTCGGCGTGGACCCATTGTGAGGCAGTGCTGTCGGTCAGGCCGGCTGCCCTGCCGGCTGGTCGAGTATGACCTCTTTGGAGGCTTGGGCGATGGCTGCCTGTGCTGGTGCGGGGATGCCGAGCCGGTTCCAGGCGAAGATCGTGTGGTGGGCGATGACCGCGCGGAGGCCGCGGGTCAGGCGGCCGTCGCGGTTGAGTTCCTTCAGGGCGGCGCCGGCCTGTTCGAAGGCGGTGAACCAGTCGGCGGCGGCTTCCAGGGAGCCCCGGGCGCGCAGCGGGCGGGTGTCCACGGTGAGCAGCCTGCGGGTGGCGGTTTTTACGGAGGTCCATTGATCGGGGTCGGGGAGGTCGGGCGGCGGCCGGAGTTCGGCGATTCGGGCCCAGGTGTCTCCTTGCTCGAACCAGTCGAGTTCGGCGGCGCGCATCATCGCGGTGAGCAGCAGCATGGTGAGTTCCTGCCGGTCACTGGGGCGGTGGGTTCCGCCCAGGACGTGCCGGCTGTCGTGGTGGAAGAGGACGTGGGCGGTGTCCATGCCGTCGGGCCCGCCGAAGGCGTGGACTTCGGGTTCGTAGATGCTGCTGGTCCATGACCAGGGGCCCGGCGTTGTGAGCATGGGCAGGATGGCGCCGGCCTGGGCGTGCTCGGTGGCGTGGTAGCGGAATCGCCATTGCTGCTTGCGGATGAACCACCAGGAGTCGATGTCCCCGTTGTCCTCGGCGTCGCGCAGGACTGGGGCGATGCGCGTCGCCGCCAGCCGTTCGGCGTCGTGGGGGTTGTTGAAGGTGACGTTGGCCTGGTGCCATTGGGCGTCAGGTCGCACGGGGCGGGGGTCTCCTTTCCTGTCAGCGCAGGAGCAGGGCGGTGTCCCAGGTCGTCGCGGGTGGTTTCCGGGCCGAGAGGGCGTGCAGGGCGAGGGCGTACCCGGCGCTTCCGGTGAGGAATCCGGTCGGCTCGGCCGGGTGGGCGGGCTGGCCGAGGAGCAGGCCGGCGGTGTCGGGAAGCGGTGTGATGGTATCGGCGGCGATGGCGGCGACGGTGATGGCGAGGCCGGCGGCGCCGTGGCACAGGCCGCGGTCGGTGATCAGGCTGGTCTGGCAGGGGTCGGTTAGGCAGCCGGTCACGGCGGACTCGGCGACGGCGCGGCGGGCGTGGTCGCCGGTAGCGAGGCCGGCGAGTTGCTGAGCGCGGGCGATTCCGGGCGAGCCGTAGCACCACGAGGGCCGTAGCGGCCGGTCTTGCGCGGGGCGGCCGTGTTCGACGTCGCGCAGCGACACTGTTTCAGGCCACCAGGGATGCCCGTTGTGGTCCTGCTGCCAGGTGTCGAGCCAGGCGCAGATCGTCTCGATGGCCTCGCGGTGGCCGGGAACGGTCAGGCCGTCGAGCAGGGTGAGGCTGAGGAGCGTGAGGACGCCGGTGATGCCGTGGGCGAGCCCGTGGTCGCTGTAGCCGCCGGGCGGGTGGGTCGCGGCCCGTTCAGGTGGCGTCGGCGTCCACCAGCCGGGAAGGCCGTCCAGCGGGTGGGTGAGGCGCACGAGGTAGGCGAGGACGTCGTTGATGAGGTCGCCGGCGGGGTCGTGCCGCCGCAGGTGCGCTCCGAGGCCGGTCAGCCCGCTGATCAGGTCGTACTCGGTGACTGCGGGGCGCTGGCCCGAGTTGAGGCGGTGGCGGGCTTGCTGGAGCTTGGTGCGGGTGATGGCCTGGACGCCTCTATCGGCGACCGCGCGGGCGGCGGCGTATCCGGGGTGGGCGGCGGGATCGAGTGCGAACGCGAACGCGGGCGCGCCGTGGTAGAGGCCGCAGCCGGCGCTGGCGTAGAGCCCGTTGCTGGCCGCTGCGGCCAGCCAGTGGTGGGCGGGTGCCCAGTCGTCGTCGGCGATGGCCCGTTCGATGTGGAGGAGCGCGACGCCGGCGGCGCCGTCGCCGGTCAGGGTCGGGGTGGCCACGCGGGTGGGAGGGGGCGCGTGGAGTTGTTCGGCTATGCGGTCCGCGCCGCGGCGTGCTTGCTGTTGGTGGTCCACGCTCTGCTCCTTTCCTGGTGGCGTGCTTGCTGGGCGAGGGCTCTGGCCAGCCGCAGGCACATCCGCTCGGAGTCGGCGTCACCGCCGGTCATCCGGGTGTGGTGGAGGTGGAGCAGGTCGGTCAGGGCGGCGTCGACGTCACGGTCGTCCAGGTGGGAGCGGTAGGCAGCGAGCGCGCAGCGGCGGGCGACGGCGAGGCCCGCGAGGCCGGCCGGCGGGTCTCGGTGCAGGTGGTGTGCCTGGGCGAGGACGGCCCGGTCAAGCGCGACGCCGCCGCCGTGACAGGCGTGGTTGACCAGCCAGCTGGTGCCGTCGGCGGTTCCCAGGAGGCCGGTCGCAAGGCCGAGGTGCCCGGCGGCTGTCGCGGCCGCCGGGTTGACGCCGGCGCGCAGCTGGGCAAGCGCGTAGGCGGAGTCGGCGGCGAAGACGGTCTCGGCGGCGCGTAGTGCCGCGCCGTGACCGAACCGGCCGGCCTCGGGCCGGTAGGTGGCGAGGGTGAGGTCGCGCAGGACGCCGGTGTCGTGCAGAGCGGCGGCCCAGGCGGTGAGGGCAGCCGCTGCGTGACCGTACCTGTCGGGATGGTGGAGGCGGAACCGCACCCGCAGGTGGGGTTCGGGTACGCGGTAGCGGATGAACCACCAGTCGTCGGCGGGCCCGTCGGCCCAGCCGGACAGCAGGTCGGGCAGGTGGGCGGTGAGGAGGTCGTTGTGGCGCGCGGGGTGGCTGAACAGCTGCGCGTACAGCCACCAGGACGCGCCGGGCAGGTGCCCCGGCGCCACGGCGGTCAGGCGGTGCCGGATCGGCCGGCTCGCAGGCTGCGGGGCGGCCGTGGCGGCGAGCGGCATGACGATCTCGTGCGGGCGTCCGCCGATCCAGCCGAAGTCGCGCCCCGCCTCGGTCAGCGCGAGGGTGCCGGTCTTGCGGAGCAGCCCGCGCAGGATCGCCAGGTGCGCGGGCTCGGTCAGGTCGATGCGGATCACGACGTCGTCGTCGCCGGCCAGGACATGATCGGGTACCCGCCGCAGCGCGCCAAGCGCGGTGAACGTGGCTCGCCACTCGCCGTCCGACGCGCAGCGCGGGGGGAGCTCGCCGGCGGTGAGGGTCCAGCGGGCCGGGCTGAGGATGAGGCGGCCGCGGCGAAGGCGGGGCAGGAAGGCGAATTCCTCGGCGGCCTGGCCCCAGGAGAACGGGCGGCAGGGCCTCGACAGGCCGGTGCTGATCTCGCATAGCAGCCTTGCCATCGGCTGGGTGGCGTAGCGCAGGTCGACGGCGTTGGGCAGCACCGCCTCGATCACCTGCCCGGTCCGGGCCGACAGGAGGTAGAGCCGGTGCTCGTCGGCGGTCACTGCCAGCTCGTCGAGGTCGAACCCGGTGCCGGCCGCGCGGCGGTGCTCGCCGAGCGTCAGCACCGGGAGCATGGCGGGGACGCGTGCCAGGTGGCCGGTGCGCGCGACCGGGGGCGGGCAGGATAGCTGGACGGTGATGGCGCCGGCGGTGCTGGCCGGCAGGTTCTGGTAGGCCCTGCGGAATCGGTCTCGCTCGACTGGGCCGAGGAGATATAGGAACCGGCCGGCCGTTGTCCCGGCCTGCCGCGAGGCGCCCGCGACGCTCATCGTGAAGGCACCGGAGTCGAGGGCGGCCGGGGTGGCCGCGTTCAGCGTGAACCGCAGCTCGGTGTGAGGGGCCGTCGCCGCGGGCGCTCCGGGCGACAGCTCCTTGAGGAGCTCATCGTCCAGGATCACCTCGGTGCGGCCCTCCAGCGCCGCCGTCTGCGCGAGCCGGCCGAGAACGAGATCGCGGCGGGACAGCCGGGGCGGCGGCTCCGCCGGCGCGCCGCGGTAGCCGGCGGGATAGCCGATCCCCTGGTCGGGGTCGGCCATCTGCCGGACCGGGACGACGGCGCCCAGCCCGTACCGATCGAGGAACGCGGCGTGATACGCCTGCCAGACCGGGCGCTCCGGGCCGAGAGCGGCGAGCAGCGACGCGGCGTCCTGGGCGGCGCGCACCACGGCGGGCGGGAGCGTCACCGCGCAGTCCAGGCGCAGGTCCACAGCCTGCGGCTGCCCGGACTCCAGCACCTGGGTGGGCACTGGCAGCGCCGTGATCGCGGACGCCAGGTGCGAGAACGGGTCGGTGACCGTCATCGGCGGGCGGAGTCCGCTCAGGAGCACGCCGAGCGCCACCAGCTCGGTCAGCATGCCCTCGATGGCCCCGGCCGGGGCCGTCGGGTACTCCTCGCTCATCATCGACAGCAGCGCCGCGAACGCGATAGGGGCCCGCGTCGCGGCCAGCGCCCGCTCTACGGGCGGCGAGAGGGTGACCGCGATGTCGGCGAAGCCGCCGGCCGGGGTAGGCCGGCAGGGCACGATCCACTCCGTGCCGCGCCGGAAGCCCAGGCTGTTCGCCTGGACTTCCAGGAGGCGCAGCACCTGCGGCTGCGCCTCCAGCTCGCTGATCAGGCCGGACAGCCAGACGGGGTCGGCGCGCTCGGTGACGGCGTGCCGACCGCCCCAGCGGACGGATGCGTGATCGGCCAGCCCGACGGCGGCGATACCGGCGAACAGGCCGAAGGGCGTAGGCCTGCTGGTCCACCGCAGCAGGTAGCGGATGAGCGCCTCGACGGCGCGGCGGACGTGCCGCGGAGACGCCGTCGCGGTGCCGTCGTGCAGGCCGGCGATGGCTCGGGCCAGGTCGGGGCTCGCCACCGCGACGGCGCGGGCGACGCCCTCGGCCGCCCACGCCCGGCGAAGCCACGCCAGAAGGGCGGCGGGGTCGCCGCCGGCGAGGTCGGGCCAGGGCGGGAGGACCAGGCCGTCGGGGTAGGCCGCGGCGCGGATGAGCACCGCGTCCACGGCTTCGAACGCCACTGGTTGGGCCATGCTGCTCCAGACAGGTCGGGGTCGTCCCCGGCGGGCGCCGGGGACGACCGTCGCCATCAGCCGCCGGCGTCTTCAGCAGGGGTTGACGCTCTTGGTGGTCGTGCAGCCGTCGCTGGTGCAGTCCGCGCTGCCGGCAAGGGCCGCGAACGCGGGCGCGTCCTCGTCCACGAGGCGGACGGTGAGGGTGAAGTCTTCGGGCTCTTCCATGGCTGGTCCTTCGGTCGATGGGATGGTGCGGTGCCTACCTGGCGTCATCCGCCAGGAAGTCGATGACGATGCGGGTGTGCCGCTTCTCCAGACGGAACCCGTCCGCCAGCTCGCCGTCAGGGGTTCCGGCCGGGTAGACGCGCAGGCGGGGCCTGGGCCGGCCCGCACGGTCCCACGCGCCGATCTGCCCGGCCAGGAACGCGGCCGACCGGCCGGCGTCCGGGCCGTGGCCGTAGGCCACGACCTCGCGCGCGCCGTCGTCGCCGCCTTCGGTCGGCGGCGCGCCCCGGTAGGCGAGCGTCGTCCCGTCGACGTGCGCGGGGCTGCCCCACCGCCAGGCCAGGGCGACGATGCCGGCGTCGATCGCCTCCTGGTCCGCGATCACCTGGCAGAACCCCGGCACGGTCGTGGCCAGCCACAAATCCTGGCCGGAGCAGGACTCCCCCGCGCCGAGGGTGACGCCGGACCGGGCGCAGGCGCGCGGAAGGTCCAGGATTCCCCTCAGGTCGCGTGCCTGGCTCGCCGCCGCGTCCTCGCCCAGCCACAGGCTCACCGCCGGGTCGTCCCGCAGCGGGATGCTCAGGCCGGGCCGGGCACCGGCACCGCGCAAGGGCACGAACCCGCACGTGAAGTGGTCACGGGCCGCCAGCGCGCCGCCGTCCCTCCGCAGCAGCCACGAGCGGGTCAGCCCCATGGTCCGCAGCGGGACAACCAGGCGCCCGCCCGCGCGGAGCTGGGACCACCACGCCGGCGGGATGTCCGGCACCCCGACCGTCACGATGATCGCGTCGAAAGCGGCCCCCGGCTCGATCTCGAACTCCGCGTCGGCGCAGACGACCTTGACGCCGGCGTACCCGGCGTCGGCCAGGCACCGGCGGGCGCCCTCGGCGACCGCGGGGTCGATGTCGACGGTGGTCACCGACCCGGACGGTCCGACCAGCTCGGCGATCAGGGCCGCGTTGTAGCCGCCGCTGCCGACCTCGAGGACCTTCTCGCCAGGCTTGAGGTCAGCCTGGCAGAGCATCGCCGCCTGCAGCCACGCCGCCGACACCGAGCTGAGATTGACGCCGTCCACGCCGCGCACCGTGACGATCGCGCCGTCCCCGTAGGCATCCTCCAGCGGGACGTCACCAGTGAACAGATGCCGGGGCACCGACCGAAGCGCTCGCGCCACCTCCTCCGGAAA
>Ga0335075_10009727_pt1 | contig 14625 bp, 15 predicted proteins | sample Lox_Sample_24_FD_206723 | JGI IMG/M metagenome (GOLD analysis project Ga0335075, IMG submission 206723) | Soil microbial communities from Loxahatchee National Wildlife Refuge, Florida, United States - Lox_Sample_2.4 | ecosystem: Environmental > Terrestrial > Soil > Wetlands | place: USA...
CACCGGCTGGCTGGCGAACTACTGGCGGATCGACCCGATGACCGACAAGGACTTCGAGTGGTTCGAGTACAAGTACCCGGGCTGGTATGACAGGTACGGCAAGTGGTGGGAGAACTACAACCGCCTGTCGATGCCTAACGGTCACCACCCGATCGTGGCCGAAAACGTCGACTACGTGTACCCGCACCGGTGCTGGACCTGCATGGTCCCGTGCCTGGTCCGCGAGGACATGGTCATGGACCAGGTCGATGGCCAGTGGCGGACCTACTGCCACGAGGAGTGCCGGTGGACCGACGCGGTCGCCTTCAGGCCTACCTTCCAGGGGCGCCAGACGCCGAACATGGGGCAGCTCATCGGCAAGCGCGAGTGGGAGACGCTCTATCACGGCTGGAACTGGGCTGACGTGGTCTCGGACATGGGCTACGTCCGTGACGACGGCAAGACCATGGTTGCGCAGCCGCACCTGGACCTGGACCCGAAGAAGATGTGGACCCTGGACCACCTGCGCAGGATGCCGCCGGTGCTGAGCCCGAACGTGCTGCTCAACGAGATGACCGACGAGCAGCGGCAGGCATTCAAGGCCGACTACAACAAGCAGGGGCCGGCCGGCCGGCCCGCTCCGGCCAGCGCCTAGCGGCGGCCAGCACCGCCTAGTCCTCGCCCGCCGCAGGGAGGGGCTGCCCGATCGGCGGCCCCTCCCGCCAGCGGCGCGCCCGTAGTTAGCAGCAGGAAGGAGGGTCATGCCCGATAAGCACGTCGTCCGGTTCGAGCCGGTCGGTATCGAGATCGAGGTCGGCGAGGACCAGACCATCCTGCGCGCGGCTGCCGAGCAGGGCATCATGCTCATGCACGGCTGCAAGGAAGGCCAGTGCGCGTCCTGCAAGTCGTTCATCCTGGACGGCGAGGACATCGAGCATGACAGGTACTCCACGTTCGCGCTGCCCGATTACGAGCTCGAGGAAGGCTACACGCTGCTCTGCCGGGCGCACGCCTACGAGGACGTCACGATCGAGCTGCTCAACTACGACGAGGAGATGATCCGATCCGGCCTGCCGATCCAGCAGGGCGTGGCGGAAGTCGTTTCCTCCGGTGCGGTCACGCACGACATGCGGCACCTGGTGCTTCGACTCATCGAACCGGACGAGATCAAGTTCTTCCCCGGTCAATATTTGGACATCAAAATACCGGGAACGGGAGTTGTCCGGTCGTTCTCGATGGCGAATACGAGCAGCCGAGCTGGCGGACTGCTGGAGTTCATTATCAAGGTCTATCCGGACGGCCAGTTCTCCAGCTTCCTGGCGGACAAGCTAGCCGAGGGCGACCGGCTTGACCTGACTGGTCCGTTCGGGGTGTTCACCCTCCGCGAGGGTGACAGCGACCTGGTGTTCGTCGGCGGCGGGGCCGGTCTCGCGCCGATCCTGGCACTACTGCGGTCCATGGCAGAGCGAGGTATCGCCCGCCGGGCGACATTCTTCTACGGCGCCCGGACCCGTGCGGACCTCTGCTTCGAGGCGGAGCTCCGCGAGCTCGAGCGCAGGCTGCCGAACTTCCGTTACCTGCCAGCGCTGTCCGAGGCCGCCGGCGACGACAGCTGGGCCGGGGAGACCGGCCTGATCACCGACGTCGTGCGGCGTCATGCCAGCGACCTCACCGGCGCGCACGCCTACGTGTGCGGACCGCCGCCGATGGTGGAGGCGGCGCTGCCGCTGCTGGCAAGCCTCGGCGTCGAGGAAAAACGCATCTATTACGACAAGTTCACCTTCACCGGCAACCCGGAGGACTCCCCATGAGCGAGACGACAGTCGAATCCAGCACGGGCGAACGCAGCGTCCCCAAGCCCGTCTTCACCGATGCGGAGGCAGGCGCGAAGACCTTCCCGGACTCCACGGCCCGGCGGTTCAACTACTACAACCCGGCCAAGCGCAAGCAATCCCACTACGAGGATGTCACCGTCGAGGTGCAGCCCGACCCGCGGCATTACCTGTCACAGGGCTGGCTATACGGCTTCTCCGACGGCCGCGGCGGCTACCCGCTGGACTGGACGGTGCTGAAGGCATGGGGCTGCGACCGGCCGGAGCCCGAGCGCTACCCCGGCTCGGGCGGCAAGGGCTACGACTGGCCCGCCACGGGCTGGCACGAGTTCCGTGACCCGAACGAGGAGTGGGAGCTCACGCTCTACCGCTACAACTCCAACGTCGTCAGGCAGGTAAACCAGAACGTCGAGCAAGCCCGTCAGTCCAAGGCCTTTGACCTGTGGAACTCCAACTGGGTCAGGTTCGTGGAGCGCAATGTCGGCGCGTGGATGCACGTTGACCACGGCCTGGGCCTGTACTTGTACGCCAACGCCAACCGGCGCGCGCCCACGAACATGCACAACAACGCGATCTCGGTAAACAGCATGCACCGCATCCGGGGCGCGCAGGACCTGGCGCTGTACAACCTGACCCTGACCGAGGAAGTGGACGGCTTCGACGGATCCGCTCACCTCCAGGCGTGGAACTCCGACCCGGCCTGGCAAGGGGTGCGGGAAGTCGCCGAGCAGCTCACCGCGATCGACGACTGGTGCGAGGCGATATTCGCGGCGAATGTCGTGTTCGAGCCGCTCGTCGGCGAGCTGTTCCGCAGCCACCTGGTGATGCACGCATCGCCGCGCAACGGCGACTTCGTCACCCCGACGATCGTCGGCGCCGCCGAGTATGACTTCGCCGAGCGGGACCTGCGGTACACCAAGGCGATGTTCGAGCTGCTCACCGCCGACCGCGAGTTCGCCAGCCACAACTCCTCGATCATGCAGCAGTGGCTGTCTGTCTGGGTACCGCGCTGCATCGCTGCCGACCGGACCCTGCAGCCGCTGTGGTCTCAGCCGGACGCCAAGCCGCCGCGGTTCGAAGACGGCCTGGATGCCGCCAAGAGCCGCTTCACCTCAATCCTGTCTGAGCTTAGGCTCGAAGTACCGAAGGAGTTGGCGCAGTGACCACGTTCGCCACGGCAGAGAGCCCGTTCAAGGCCGACAACACCGCATCGAACAAGTGCGGGTTCACGCTGATGAACAACCAGGTAGGGGTGGTGGTCGCCGCGTACTGCGCGAACATGCCCAACGTGGTCGTGACGCCGCTTCCGTCCATGATCAGGGTCGACGGCACCGGCCGGTTCGACGTGATCTACGACGAGGTCTCCGAGGCGCTTGGCGAGGAACCGGGCTTCTTTGACGCCGCCGAGTTCGAGGAGAACATGTCAACCCACTACGGCCGGATGATCCACACCGACGACCGGACCATCATGGTCGCCAACCCGGAGGACGCTGCCGAATATCTCGGTTTCGACCTGGTACCGGTCTCGGCGTAGCCGGCCAGTCATCCGCAGCCCGCGTAAGGAGGCACGGTGTACGAGAAGGACGGCGAGAAGTATTTCGTGGTGGACGGCCACATGCACTACTGGAACGCGGCGCCGGATAACTGGGTGCCCGGCGCCGAGCAGTACGCCAAGGGCTGGATCGAGTGCTTCCATGCCTACCAGGGGCTCGGACCGCCAGAAACCCACTGGAGCCTCGAGCACTTCCAGAAGTACTCCGAGGACGACCTGATGAAGGACGTCTTCGAAGACGGTCACGTCGACGTGGCCATCTTCCAGCCCACCTACCTGAAGGAGTGGTATTCCGAGGGCTTCAACACCACCGAGCGCAACGCGCTGATGGGCGAGAAGCACCCGGGCAAGTTCGTCTACAACACCCGGTTCGATCCCCGCGACGGGGACGCAGGCCTGGACGAACTCAAGCGGAACGTCGAGCGCTTCGGCTCGAAAGGGGTCAAGCTCTACACCGCTGAGTGGAACGCAGGCTCACGCGGTTACAAGCTGACCGATCCCGCCGCGTACCGCTATCTGGAGGCTGCGCAGAACCTCGGGATCAAGAACATCCACGTCCACAAGGGCCCGACGATCTGGCCGCTGGACAAGGACGCGTTCGACGTGTCCGACGTCGACCACGCAGCCACCGACTTCCCCGGCCTGAACTTCATCGTCGAGCACGTCGGCCTGCCCCGGATCGAGGACTTCTGCTTCATGGCGACGCAGGAGCCGAACGTCTACGCCGGGCTGGCCGTCGTGATTGGCGGCCTGATGCACGCCCGGCCGAGGTTCATGGCCAAGGTGATGGGCGAGCTGCTGTTCTGGGTCGGCGAGGACAAGATGATCTTCGGCAGCGACTACGCCATCTGGGAGCCCAAGTGGCAGGTTGAAGGTTTCGTCGACTGGGAGATGCCAGCCGCCGAGGAGTTCTCGGACTACCCGAGGCTCGGGATCGCCGGCAAGAAGAAGATCCTCGGGCTCAATGCCGCGAAGCTGTACGACATCCCGGTCCCGGCCGAGTTCCAGCTACCGGCCGACGCCGGGACTCCGGCGGCCCGCGACGATGCCCAATTGGTCGACTAGCACGATGACGGCAACGGCAGTGAGCACGACGCCGCTGCTCGCCGCACTCGGCACGGTGCGCGACCCGGAGCTGGACGAGCCCATCACCTCGCTCGGCTTCGTGGCCGCGTGCACCGTGTCGCCCGGCGGGGACGCCGAGGTCAGGCTCCGGCTGCCGACGTACTTCTGCGCGCCCAATTTCGCCTACCTGATGGTCGCCGACGCCTACGACGCGCTGACCGCAGTGCCCGGCGTGCGGACCGCGCGGGTCCTGCTTGAGGATCACTTCGCCGCGGAGGCGATCAACGGCGGCGTAGCGGCGCAAGCCGGGTTCGCTCAGTCGTTTGACGGCGAGGCGGTCGGCGAACTTCACGACCTGCGCGGCGACTTCCTGCGCAAGGCAGTACTGGCCGGCACCGACCAGGTCTGCCGGGGGCTGCAGGCCGACGGCGCGGATCGCGAGCGGCTGCGGACGATCACGCTCGGCGAAGTGCCGCCGTCCGGTGCGCTGGACCGGCTCCGGCAGCGCCGGGCCGAGCTCGGGCTCAGTGTCGGTGACGACGCGCTGTTGCTCGTCGACCCGGCAACCGGCGACCCGGTGGCCGCTGAGGCGGTGCCGCTGCACCTGCGGCGCGCCCGCGTGACCGCGATCAGCCTGGACGCGAACGGCGGCATCTGCCGCGGCATGCTGCGGCGCCGTTACGACATTCCCGGCGAGGAGGACTAATGAAGGCTGTCCGTCTGCACGCGTTCCATCAGCAGCCAGTCGTCGACGAGGTACCAGAGCCCACGATCGGCGGGCCGCTCGACGTGATCGTGAAGATCGGCGGGGCTGGTGTCTGCCGCACCGACCTGCACATCATCGACGGGCAGTGGGACGCCGCGATGGGCACGCCGCTGCCCTACATCCTCGGTCACGAGAACTCGGGCTGGGTGCACGAGATCGGCTCGGCGGTGACCAGCGTGGCTGTCGGCGACACCGTCATCCTGCACCCGACTCCCACCTGCGGGCTGTGCCGTGCCTGCCGGGCAGGCCAGGACATGCACTGCAGCAACTCGACGTTCCCTGGCCTGTCCACCGACGGCGGGATGGCCGAGTACCTGCTCACCTCCGCGCGAGCCTGCGTCAAGCTCGACGCTGCCACCCGGCCGCACGACGTCGCAGCCCTGGCGGACGCCGGCATCACCGCCTATCACGCGGTCCGCAAGGCCATCCCGTTGCTCTACCCCGGCACCACGTGCGTGGTGATCGGGGCCGGCGGCCTTGGCCACATCGGCATCCAGTGCCTGGCCGCGCTGACCGCTACCAAGATCATCGTGGTGGACCGCAACCCCGACGCGCTCAAGCTGGCCGAGCAGCTCGGCGCCCACCACACCGTGGTGGCCGACGGCGGCCAGGTGGCGGCAGTCATGGACCTGACCGGCGGCTCCGGAGCTGAGGTGGTGCTTGACTTCGTCGCCGAGCAAGGCGCCGAGCATGACGGCTGGGCGATGACCGGCCGGGCGGGGTCCTACTACGTCATCGGGTACGGCGGCACGGTGCAGGTACCCACCCTCGACATCATCTCCACCGAGCGCAACATCATCGGCAACATCGTCGGCACCTACAACGAGCTGGCCGAACTGATGGTGCTCGCGCAGTCGGGCAAGGTCACCCTGCACACCAGGACCTACCCGCTCGATCAGGCCGTCGAGGCGATCGCTGACCTGGACGCGGGCCGGGTTCGCGGACGGGCGATTCTCGTGCCCTGACCTACCCAGTTGCCCGCGCCGCCGGGGACTGCCGGCGGCGCTGGCCCCGATCTACCCCGTTCCCGCAGGTAAAACGCATACCGCAATTACCGCGCACGCTCAGGGAGGATGCATGGCCAAGGAACTCCGATTCGGAGCGGAAGCGCGCGGCCTCCTGCTGGCCGGGGTCGACCAGCTCGCGGAGGCGGTGAAGTCGACGCTCGGGCCCAAGGGCCGCAACGTGATCCTGGAGAAGATCACCGGATCGCCGGTCGTCACCAACGACGGCGTCACGATCGCCCGCGAGATCCATCTCAGGGACCAGTTCCAGAACATGGGCGCCCAGCTGGTCAAGGAAGCTGCGATCAAGACCAACGACATCGTCGGTGACGGCACGACGACGGCGACTGTGATCGCGCAAGCCATCGTGCGCGAGGGCATGCGCGCGATCGGTGATGGCGCCAACCCGGTCCTGCTCAAGCGCGGCATCGACATCGCGGTCAGCGCGCTGGTCGGGCACCTGCAGCGGGCCGCGCACCCGGTGTCAACCGAAGCGGACTACGCGCGGGTCGCCGCCATCTCGGCCAACGACGACACCTACGTCGGCGCGGTGATCGCCAAGGCGCTGCACACGGTCGGCGACGCCGGCATCGTCACGGTCGAGGAGTCGGCCGTCAACGGGATGTCGGTGGACTTCGTCGAGGGCTTCGAGTTCGACAACGGCTATATCTCCCCCTACCTGGTGACCAATCCGGCCAGCCTGCAGGCCGTGCTCGACGACCCGTACATCCTGCTGTGCAGCGTGAAGATCACCCAGGTCCAGCAGCTCATGCCGCTGCTCGACAAGATCATGCGGGCGCCTCGGCCGCTGCTGATCATCGCCGAGAACGTCGAGGGAACGGCGCTGTCCATGCTGGTGCACAACCACGTCAGCGGCGTGTTCAAGTGCTGCATCGTGCGGGCGCCTGGCTTCGGCGACCGGCGGCTGCACAAGCTTGAGGACATCGCTTCGATTACCGGCGGCGCGGTGTACAGCAAGCAGTCAGGCTTCACGCTGGAAACCATGACGCTCGAGCAGCTTGGCCGGGCCGCGCAGGTCCGGGTGACGGCCGAGCGTACCGCGATCATCGACGGTCGCGGCGCGCCGGACGCAGTGCAGTTCCGGCTCACCCAGCTGCGCGCGGAGCGTGACCGGGCCACGTTCGGCATCGACGAGGACGTGCTGACCGAACGGATCGGCGCGCTGTCAGGGAAGGTCGCGGTCATCAGGGTCGGCGCGCCAACGCCCGCGGAGCTGAAGGAACTGCAGCACCGGGTCGAAGACGCGCTGTCGGCGACCAGGGCCGCGATGGCCGAGGGCATCGTGGCCGGCGGCGGCGCGGCGCTGCTGCATGCCGGGCCGGCTCTTGACGATCTCGACGTCGCCGGTGACTACGCCACCGGAGTCGCGATCGTGCGCCAGGTGCTGACCGCGCCCGCCTTCCTGATCGCCGGCAATGCGGGTTATGACGGGAGCGAGGTCGTGGGCCGGCTTGCCGGACTCGGCCCGGACGACGGTTTCGACGCGCTCGAGGGCCGGTACGGGAACATGATCGAGATGGGCATCATCGACCCGCTCCGGGTGGCGCGCTCGGCGCTGCAGAACGGAGCCTCGGTGGCGGGGCTGCTCCTTACGACGAACACGCTGGTGGCGGAGGAGCAGACGCCGTGGGGAGGAAGTCCCGCGCTGATGACCGAGTTCGGCCCGCTGGACGAGGGCCTGCACCAGCCGTCGCCGGACTCAAGCACACCGCAGTCGCTCGGTCTTGGCCCGTCGATTGGCTAGGGCTGCGCCGACGATAGCGAACCTGAGCTGCCCAGCGAGATGGTGACTAGCGAGGCTGAGCTAGCCGCACGGGCCCGGCCGGCCGGGCCTGAGCTTGCGCTGCTGCGCTCGCGCGGGCGATGGCGCGGCGTGGCCGCGCTGCTTGGCCCGGCGTTCGTGGCCGCGATCGCCTATGTCGACCCTGGCAACTTCGCCACCAACTTCTCGGCAGGCGCGAGGTTCGCTTACCGGCTCGGCTGGGTGATCCTGGTCGCGAACCTGATGGCCATGCTGGTCCAGTACCTGTCGGCCAAGATCGGCGTCGCGACCGGTAAGGACCTGCCCGAGCTGTGCCGCGAGCGGCTGCCGCGTCCGGTCTCGCGCGCGCTGTGGGTTCAGGCCGAAGTGGTGGCAATGGCCACTGACATGGCCGAGTTCGTCGGCGCGGCCATCGGGCTGAACCTGCTGTTCGGCGTGCCGCTGCTGGTAGCCGGCCTGATCACGGCGGTCGTCGCGTTCGGCATCCTGGCGCTGGATCAGCGGGGCTACCGGCGGTTCGAGCTGGCCATCATCGGGCTGCTCGGCATTGTCCTGCTCGGGTTCGCCTACGACCTGATTGCCGTTCACCCGAGCGCGGCGGGCGTGGCCGGCGGGCTTGTCCCCCAGCTCGGCGGGTCTGCTTACTTGCTGCTCACAGTGGGCATCGTCGGGGCCACTGTGATGCCGCACGCGGTCTACCTGCACTCGGCGCTGACCAAGTCGCGGGTGTCGTGTGCCGACGACGGAGAGCGGCGTCAGCTACTTCGCTATCAGCGGCTCGACGTGCTCGTCGCCCTTGGCGCGGCCGGACTGATCAACCTGGCGATGCTGGTCGTCGCGGCGGCGCTGTTTGGCCATTCCGGGCGGTCCGGCGCGGATGCCGCGGTTGCCAGCGGATCGATCGAGGCTGCGCACGCCGACCTTGGCCGGCTGGTCGGCGGCGGCGCTGCGCTGGCGTTTGCCGTGGCACTGCTCGCTTCCGGGCTGTCCTCGTCAAGCGTGGGCACCTATGCCGGACAGGTCGTGATGCAGGGCTTTGTCGGGCGCAGCGTGCCGCTGTTCGCCCGCCGCGCGATCACCATGCTGCCGGCCCTGATCGTGCTGGCGGCCGGCCTGCCGCCGACCGCCAGCCTGGTGCTGTCCCAGGTAGTGCTGTCCTTCGGCATCCCGTTCGCCCTGGTGCCGCTGGTCGCCCTGACGCGGCGGCGCGACATCATGGGCGCGCTGGTGAACCGGCGGATAACCACGTGCGCTGCGGCTGGCACGGCCGGCCTGATCATCGCGATGAACGTATACCTGCTCGCGGTGACATTCGCGCGCTGAGCGACGGGTCCGGCCACTATTCCTGCCGCGCGGTAATTCCTCTATTGTCGTCAGTCGTGATGGCGGGAATCGGTGCCATTCCCGTGCGAAGGAGCACGCCATGAAGCGCCCTGGCCTGTTCGTGCTTGTCCTGGCAGCTGCGCTGCTGACGTACCTGCCGCAGCAGGCCGTCCACGCGGCGACGTGCCGTCCAACGCTCACCAAGGTCAGCGTGTCGCCGCCGTCGGTTCCCGGCGGTGCGAGCTCGAAGGTCGCAGTGACACTTTCATGCGCCACGACGATTGCGCTGACCGTTCACCTGGCCGGATTCAAAGGAATCACGGTCCCGTCAGCCATTCACGTGGCGCGGGGCAAGAAGGGTGCCGTGACGAAAGTCCGCACCTCGGTCAGGAGCACGACCAGGCGCGCCGACATCGAGGCCACGCTCAGCCGGACGCATCGCAAGGCCGAGCTGACAGTCACCAAGACTCCGCGCTCTTGCCGGACGCCGCGGCTCACCGGTCTCGTGGCGCCGCGCCTGTTGTATGTCGGCAGTCCCGCGGTCGCCACGATCAAGCTGTCCTGCGCGCCAACCGCCCCGATCCGGCTCCGCCTGCATAGTTCCAACTCTGACCTCCCGGTGCCAGCCAGGATCACGGTTGGCCGTTACTACGACTACGCGGCTGTTCGGCTCGATCCGAAAGCTGACGAGGAGGGCCAGTACTCAGCCACCGTGACGGTCAGCTACGGCGCGGAAGCCGTTGCCAAGCCGATCACCGTCGACCCTGGTCTGTCGGTGTTCGCCATCCCGCCCTCGTCCGAGCCGAACTTCGTGCAGCCGGATGCGCTCTTCACCGGCATCGTGCCTGCGGGCGGACTGACTGTTCGGCTCGCCTCAAACAATCCCGCTATCACGGTGCCTGCTACCTTCACCGCCGCTGCCGGGAGCCTCGGCGGCGGCTTTAACGTCACCGTGCAACCCGTGACGAAGAATACGAAGGTCACCCTGTCCGCGACCTTCGGCGGCCGGACGCTTCACGCCAGCACCGTGCTGCTCCCGCCGTTCGGCCCCGGGGACACCGTGACGCTATCCGCCGAGAACGGACCCGGCCCGATCTACGGCCAGGAATTCGATCTGGAGTACATCGCGCAGCTAAGCAATCCGGCGCCTGCCAGCGGCGAGACCGTGACGTTCTCGGCCTCAGATCCGAGCATCGAGCTGCAGGCCACCAGCGACGACGTCACTCCTGGTTTCGAGGACGCCTACGTCGACATCAACACGGCTAACATCACCAGCCCGGTCCATGCCACGCTCGAGGCCACCACAGACGGGATCACCGCGACGCTGCCGATCACCATCGAGCCCGGCCTGGCATCGGTCACGGTGCCAGCGACGGTCACCGGCGGCGACAGCTTCACCGGCACGGTAAGCCTCGCAGGTCCGGTCGACGCGGCCACCACTGTCGAGCTTCAGTCCACCTGGGGCATCGTGACCGTGCCCGGGCTGCTGACGATCCCAGCCGGACAGAGTTCGGCCAGTTTCACCGCCACGACGGTGCCCGTCACGTCGGACTCCGACGTGGCGATCAACGCGATGCTCGGCACGACGCTGCTGACCTCCAACACCGTAACGCTCACCCCGTGAGCGCGGCGGTCGCCTCACACTTCATGGATTTCAAGCAACTCGTGGGGTACTTTGTCCTGCTTCGCCCTACAGGGATCCATGAAAAGACGGTGAGCGAGCGTTAGGTTACGGTCCGCTAGCAGCACCAGCCGCGGACCGCTCGTCGTATCCTTCGAGTAATGCCGTTCGCCAGCCTGCCTGCCGCTGAGCAGGTAACCAGCCGGGACAAGCGCAGGATTGCCGCCGTGGTGGCCGCCATCCTGCTACTGCTTGCTGCGGTCGCCGTCTGGGCCGCCGTCCGGCCCGGAAGTTACGGCAGCTCGAAAGACGGCTGCGTCACCGTGACGATGCCCAGCAGCACCGGCGGCGCTCTCATCCACCAGTGCGGCGCGAACGCCCGCTCACTGTGCAAGCGGGCCTACGCCGGGACCGGCAAAGAGGCGATGCTGACTCGCCCGCAGTGCCGCCGGGCCGGCATCACGCCAGCCGAGGCCGCTGCCGCGTCGTAAGCTCAGCCGTCGCCGAGCAGCACGTCCGCGTCGAAGCAGGTCCGGTCACCGGTGTGGCAGGCGCCACCAGTCTGGTCAACCCGGACCAGCACGGCGTCGCCATCGCAGTCGAGCGCTACCGAGACCACCCGCTGCACGTGGCCGGAGGTCTCCCCCTTGACCCAGTACTCCTGCCTGCTACGGGACCAGTAGGTGCACCGCCCGGTCGTCAGCGTGCGATGCAGCGCCTCGTCGTCCTTCCAGCCCAGCATCAGCACCTCGCCAGTGTCGTGCTGCTGCGCGATCGCCGCGACGAGGCCGTCGTCGTTCCGCTTCAGCCGGGCAGCGATCTTGGGGTCGAGCCCGGACGCCGCGACGTCAATCCGCATCTCTAACCTCCTGTGCCGCCACCGGCCGGACCACGTGCCCGGCCGCCGCCAGCGCGTCCTTCACCGCGCCGATCGTCAGCTCGCCGAAATGAAACAGGCTCGCCGCCAGGACCGCATCCGCCCCCGCCTCGATCGCCGGCCCGAAATGACTCAGCGCTCCGGCCCCGCCACTGGCAATCACGGGAACGCGCACCGCCTCGCGAACTGCCTTGATCAGGTCGAGGTCGAAGCCGGCTCTGGTGCCGTCGGCGTCGACTGAATTGAGCAAGATCTCGCCTGCGCCGAGATCAGCGGCCTGCCGGGCCCAGCCGATCGCGTCGATCCCGGTACCCCGCCGGCCGCCGTGAGTGGTGACCTCATAGCCCGACCCGGTATCCGGCGACCGCCTGGCGTCCACTGACAGCACCACGCACTGCGCCCCGAACTGGCGCGCTGCCTCGCCCAGCAGATCCGGCCGGGCGACTGCCGCGGTGTTCAGCGCGACCTTGTCGGCCCCGGCCCGCAGCAGCCGGTCGACGTCCTCCGTGCTGCGCACCCCGCCGCCGACCGTCAGCGGGATGAAGACCTGCTCGGCGGTGCGCCTGACAACGTCGTACATCGTCTCCCGGTCGTCGCTGGACGCAGTGATGTCCAGGAACGTCAGCTCATCGGCACCGGCATGGTCATAGCGAGCGGCCAGCTCGACCGGATCGCCGGCTTCGCGCAAGTTAGCGAAGCTGACTCCCTTGACGACACGCCCGGCATCGACGTCCAGGCAGGGAATGACCCGCACCGCGACGGTCATGGCGCGCCGGCCCCCGGATTGCCGGCGCCGCTTCCCGGCCGGTAGGCGACTGCCTCCACCTCGACCAGCATCCGCGCGTCGATGAGGCTGCTGACCTGAATCATCGAGGTCGCGGGCAAGACGTCCGCGAACGCCTCGCCATGCGCCCGGCCGTACTCCTGCCAGCGGGAGATATCCGTGACGAACAGCCTGGTCCGCACCACGTCGGCGAGGCTGGCACCGAGCTCGCCGAGCGCTGCCGCGACATTCGCGATCGCCTGGACGGTCTGCGCGTGAGCGTCGCCAGGATGGACGAACTCGGCGCCCGCCACCGAGGTGCAGCCGGACACGAAGATGTAATCACCGGCCGCGACCGCGCGGCTGTAACCGACGATCGGTTCCCAGCGCGTTCCGCTGGATACCCTGCGGATTCCGGTCACCGGGTCACCGCCGCTAGCGCCTCCGGCAGAGTGAACGCGCCGGCGTACAGCGCCTTGCCGACGATCGCGCCTTCCACGCCGATGGATACCAGGCCGGCAATCGCTCGCAAGTCAGCCAGGCTCGACACGCCGCCGCTGGCGACCACCGGCTGCGCTGTCCTGGCGCAAACCCGGCGCAGCAGCTCGAGGTTGGGACCGCGGAGCATGCCGTCCTTCTCGATATCGGTAACCACGTAGCGCCGGCAGCCGGCCGCCTCCAGCCGGTCTAGCGCGTCGTCAAGCTCTCCACCGTCAGTAGTCCAGCCACGCGCGGCCAGCCGGCTACCGCGCACGTCGAGGCCGACCGCGATCCGGTCGCCATGCTCAGCGATCACGCCGGCGACCCAGTCCGGATCCTCCAGCGCTGCGGTGCCGATCACGACCCTGGTGCACCCGGTCGCCAGCGCGGTGGCCAGTGACTTGTCGTCGCGGATGCCACCCGACAGCTCGACCCGAACCTTGAGCTGGCCGATCAGGTCGGCAAGCTGAGGGCCGTTCGAGCCGCGCCCGAATGCGGCGTCAAGGTCGACCAGGTGGATCCAGCCGGCACCGGCCTCCTGCCAGGCCAGGGCAGCGTCCACTGGGTCGCCGTAACTCGTCTCGGTTCCCGCTGCGCCCTGGACCAGGCGGACCGCCTGGCCGCCCGCGACGTCGACGGCGGGCAGTAGCTCGAGACTCACCGCAGCACCTCCAGCCAGTTGGCCAGCAGCACCGCGCCGGCGTCAGACGACTTCTCCGGGTGGAACTGAGTTGCCATCAGCGATCCGTCCTCGACCAGGGCGACGAACGGTTCCCCGTGCGTGGTCCAGCCGGTCACCGGCGGGTCAGCTACACCGGGCCTGGCCGGGGGCGCCTGCCGGGCGGCGTAGGAATGCACGAAGTAGAACATCGCGTTCGCGTCGATGCCGGCCAGCAGGCAAGAGTCCGGGGGCCGGGACACCACGTTCCACCCCATGTGCGGGAGCACGGGAGCGGTCAGCTTCTGCACCACGCCCGGCCAGCAGCCCACCCCTTCGGTTTTGACACCGTGCTCGTCACCCGCCGCGAACAGGACCTGCATGCCCACGCAGATGCCAAGCACCGGCCGGGACGCCGCCAGTCGCGTCATGATGACCTGGTCGCCGCCGGCTGCCCTCAGGCCGGCCATGCACGCCGCGAACGCCCCGACGCCGGGGACGACGAGCCCGTCCGCCCGCAGCGCCGCGCCGGCCTCGGCGCTGATCTCGGCGTCTGCGCCAGCACGCTGCAGCGCTCGCTGGGCCGACCGCAGGTTGCCCGAACCATAGTCGAGCACCACGACGCTCGGCCGACGGCTGCCCACCCGCGCTCCCCTCCCTGATCGCGAGCCCTCCGCTGGCGCTCGCCGCGCTGGTACCAGGCTACCGAGGCGGCTGGCCGGCCGGGTCGGCGCACGGGGCAGCCTGGCTCATGCGAGAGTGAGAACCTCGTGACACCGCGGTCAGCTCGCCGAGGGGAGACAACCCGTGGACATCACCCAGCTGATCCTCGACGATCATCACGAGCAGCGACGGCAGTTCGCGATTCTGGAGCAGATCGACTCGTCCGACACCGCCGCCCTCGGCGACATCTGGGGCCGCC
>Ga0335075_10009728_pt1 | contig 14623 bp, 12 predicted proteins | sample Lox_Sample_24_FD_206723 | JGI IMG/M metagenome (GOLD analysis project Ga0335075, IMG submission 206723) | Soil microbial communities from Loxahatchee National Wildlife Refuge, Florida, United States - Lox_Sample_2.4 | ecosystem: Environmental > Terrestrial > Soil > Wetlands | place: USA...
ATGCTCTACATCATCCAGCAACTGGCCCTGACGTTCTACGGTCCCGCTGCGCGGCCGGTCGAGCCGCCCTTCACCTATCGTATCCTGCTGCCGTGGTTCGGATACTCCGGCTACAAGCTCTCCGTCATCGCCGCGTCTATCTTCTTGATGGTCATCACCTGGTTCGTGCTGACCCACACGAAGATCGGCCTGATCATGCGCGCCACGCAATACGACCGCGAAACGGCCCAGGCCTTCGGCATTCCCGTAGACCGCGTCTACGCGGGCGTCTTCGCCGCCGGCGCGATGCTTGCGGCAATCGCTGCCGTACTTATCGTGCCAATCCAGCAGGCCCACTATCTGATGGGTCTCGACCCGCTTCTCCTATCCTTCATCGTTGTCATCATCGGCGGGCTGGGCAGCCTGCGCGGCACCGTCGTAGCGGCGGTGCTGATCGGCGTCGGCGACGGCATCATCTCGGTGTTCTTCTCGCCGACGCTGGCAAAAATGATCGCCACGCTGCTGGTCGCGCTGGTCCTGGTTTTCCGCCCGCAGGGCCTGTTTGGAACGGCGGCGCGATGAGCGACGCGAAGGGCCTCATCCTACATTTGCTGGTGATCGCGGTGCTGTTCGCGCTCCAGTTCGTGCTGCCGGACTATCATCACGGCGTGCTATCGCGGGTGATGGTGCTTGCCGTGTTTGCGATGGGCTACAATCTGCTCTTCGGTTATGCCGGCTTGCTCAGCCTTGGCCACGCGATGTTCTTTGCCGCCGGGCTCTACGGAGCCGGTCTACCGGTCTTTCATCTCGGCTGGGGCGTGCCGCTCGGCTTCGTCTCCGGCGTGGCTTGCGGGGCGCTGCTGGCGTTCATCGTCGGCGTGCTGGCGCTGCGAACGACAGGCGTGGCCTTCATGATCGTCACCATGATGTTCGCACAGGTGCTTTACTTGGCGATCCTCTATTTCGGCCGCTGGACGCGTGGCGACGAAGGTTTTGTGATCCCACAGCAGGCGCGCAGGATCGAGCTTGCCGATCTGTATTTCGACCTGACGCATCCGCAGACACGCTACTCCGTGGCGCTGCTTTTGTTTTCGATCGTGCTGCTCATAACCTACCGCATCGCGCGCTCGCCCTATGGCCGTGTCCTCGTCGCCATCCGCGAGAACGAGGAGCGCACGCGTCTGCTCGGCTACGACACGTTTTCGAACAAGCTGATCGCCGTCGTTGCCTCGGGTGCGCTCTGCGCTGCGGCGGGTGCCGCCTATGTGTTGATCTTCGGCTATGCGGGGTCGACTCTCGCCTCGATCCAATATTCGATCCTACCGCTTCTCTGGGTTCTGCTGGGCGGTGCGGCGACCACGCTCGGCCCGCTGCTCGGCACTCTCTTCATGTACTACGTCGTCGACATCGCGAGCGGCTACACATCGGCCTGGCTGCTGATTGTCGGCCTTGTGCTCATCCTGCTGGTTTTGTTCTTCCCGCGCGGTATCCTCGGCACGGTGCGCGAAAAGTGGTTGCGGTGGTTGCCATGACGCCGCTGCTGACGACAAAAGACCTCTCCCGGAACTTCGGCGGATTGAAAGCTGTCGACAAGGTCGATTTCGAGATGGTGCCCTGCGAAATCCGCGCGCTGATCGGTCCCAACGGCGCCGGCAAGACGACCTTCGTCAGCCTGATCTGCGGCCGTATCGAGCCGAGCGCGGGCATGATCGTTTTCGAGGGCGAGGACATCACCGATCTGGCCTCATATCAGCGTGTGCGGCGCGGCATCGCCTACACGTTCCAGATCACCAGCGTGTACGCGAACCTTACAGCATGGGACAATGTCGCGCTGGCGGTGCAGCGCACGGCGGGCGAGGGCCGGCAGCGCGCGAAGAAAATCCGCGACGGCGTGCGTGACGCGCTCGAACGGACCGGCCTCGCCGGCCGGCAGAACACGCATGCCGCGAACCTGTCCTATGGCCATCAGCGCCTGCTCGAAGTTGCCATGGGGCTGGCTCTGAAGCCGCGCCTTTTGATTCTCGACGAGCCGACCCAAGGGATGTCGGACGGCGAGATCGAGAATTTCATCTCGCTGGTGCGCGAGATCGCACGTGACGCGACCGTGCTCATCATCGAGCACAATATGGATGTGGTGATGCAGCTCGCCGACCGCATCACCGTCTTCAACGGCGGCAAGGTTCTCGCCGAGGGAACGCCTGAAGCGATCCGCGCCAATACCGACGTCCAGCACGCCTATCTCGGGACGCTCGCCCATGGTTGAGGTGCTGACCATCTCCAAGCTGAGCTGCTTCTACGGCGAGGTGCAGGTTCTGCATGCACTGTCGCTGGGCCTGCGCCAGGGCGAGGTGCTCTGCCTGCTTGGCCGCAACGGCGCCGGCAAGACGACTCTGCTCAAGGCGATCATGGGGCTGGTCCCGGCGTGCAGCGGCTCGATCAAGCTGCGCAATGTCGAGCTGACCGAGCTTCCTGCGCACGAGGTGCCCAAGGCGGGCGTCGCCTATGTGCCGCAGGGCCGGCGGCTGTTTGCCGAGCTGACGGTTGCGGAAAATATTGAGATCGGGCTGATGGCGCGTGGCAAAGGACGCGAGGTGCGCGACCGCGTGCTCGGCCTTTTCCCGATCCTGCGCGAACGGCTGAAGCAACGCTCCGGCACGTTGTCCGGTGGTGAACAGCAGATGCTGGCGATGGCACGTGCTCTATGCCTGGAGCCTGAGGTCCTCCTGCTCGACGAACCGACCGAGGGGCTGATGCCGTCGATGATCGCAAAGATTCGTGAGACAGTCGCGCAGCTTCGCAGCCACGGCGTCTCGACCATCCTTGTCGAGCAGCGCGTCGATGCGGTGCTTTCCGTCGCCGATCGCGTGCTCTTCATCGAGAACGGCCGCAGCCGCGGGACACTCGATGTCGAGGCGGTCCGCTCAGATCCGGCGCTGGTGAAGCGGTATGTCGGCGTCGGCTAAGAGCGCGGCGTTTCTGCGATTTGTCTGTCCGGCGCGCGTAGCAGGCATGGATGCGCAACAAGGGTTCTTCGCCGCCGCTTATGCGCTCCGGGAGAACACCGATCTCGACAGGAGCACTCTTACCCTTCTTGAGGGCGTCTGAGCTGGTTTCGAACGAACCTCGCAATTCCGCCGCGCTTCAATCGGTCGAGCTCAAAAGGTTTCTACAGGAGAACCGCGACAAAAGGTTTGAGCTGGTTCAAGCCGACCGCACAAGAGCACATTGAGAAAGCATTCGAGCTAACGACTATCCTGCAACAGCATGGCTACATCGTCGAAGTTCTTCGCACCTCTCGTCCCGGTTACGTTGTCTACGAAGATGCGCATCAGATCGTCGCGGAGCCGTTCTTCGACACCCCTACGTAGCGATCATGCCTGCGGCTCACACTGCGAAGAAGATCAGTCCCGTCAGGAAAAATGTCGGGATGAGCACTGCGCCCGACCAGAGCATGTAACCGAAGAAGCTCGGCATCCTGATACCCTGCTCGCGCGCAATCGCATACACCATGAAATTCGGCGCGTTGCCGATATAGGTGTTGGCTCCCATGAACACGGCGCCGGCTGAGATCGCCGTCAGCGTCGTGGCGAGCGTCGTCATCAGAGTCTGGGGATCGCCCCCCGCGAGTTCGAAGAACACCAGATAGGTCGGCGCGTTGTCGAGGAACGATGAGAGCATTCCCGTCAGCCAGAAATAGGCGAGTTCGTTCGGCTGACCTGCGGAGTCGGTGACCAGCGCCACGAGTGGAGCAAGCGCGCCGCCCGCGCCTGCGCGCAGGATCGCGATCACCGGCACGATGCAGATGAAGATTCCGGCGAAGAGTTTTGCGACCTCCTTGATCGGCCCCCAGGAGAAGCCGTTGGCGCTGCGATACTCGGCCCGCGTGACGCGCAGGGAGATGAGCGCGAGGGCGAGGATGATCGCGTCGCGCACGAGATTTTGCCACTCGAGTTCGACGCCGACGATGGTGAAGGCTACGCCAGGCTTCCACGCCGCAGAAAGAAGGATCGCGCCGATCACGCCGCCGAGCAGCGGCAGGTTTACCAGCCCGCGCAGTCGCACTTTCGTATCGGGTGTCGGGTCCTTGATCTTCGGCTGGCCTTCCTCGCGCACATGCAGGTAGCCATCCAGTGCGAGGAACGCGACTATCACGATAGCCGTGACGACCAGCGTTTCCTTCCAGAGATGTGCGGTCGTCCAGAAGAACTCGACGCCGCGCAGGAAGCCGACGAAGAGCGGCGGGTCGCCGAGCGGCGTGAGCGAGCCGCCGATGTTCGACACGAGGAAGATGAAGAAGACGATGACATGCGCATTGAACGGCCGGTTATCGTTGGCGCGGATCATCGGCCGGATCATGATCATCGACGCGCCGGTGGTGCCGACAAACGAAGCGAGCACCGCGCCGATCAGCAGCAGCCCGGCATTGGTGAGCGGCATGCCGTGGATGTTGCCGACGACGAGGATGCCTCCGGCGATGGTGAAAAGCGCGAAAAGCAGGATGATGAAGGACAGATATTCGAGCAGCAGTGTGTGAAGCACCGCCTCGAGCGAAACGCCGACGCCATAGGCAAAGATCATGGGGAGGATGACCAGGGCCGCCCAACCTGCTGTGATCTTGCCGTAGTGATGCTCCCAGACGTGCGGGTAGAGCAGGGGTCCGGTCGCAATCGACAGAAGCAGTCCGATGAACGGCAACGCCCAGAGCAGCGACATCGAGCCGCCGGGCAAGCCTTCGGCCGCGAAGGCCGCTTCCGGTGTGCAGAGGACCATGGCCGCCAGCAGGGCGGTCCGGCATATCGTCAATCGCATCTTCCCCCGCAGACGTCTCAGGCCAGCGTCACGCCGGCGTTTTTCATTTGTTCGGTCATCATTTTCAGCGAACCGCCGAGATCGATGGCGCGGCAGGCGTCCATCCTGACGATCGTCTTGAACCCGTGGCCGACCGCATCAAGTGCTGAGTAGGCCACGCAGTAGTCCGTCGCAAGTCCGACCAGCGTCACCGTGTCGATCCCGCACTCCTTGAGATAGCCGGCAAGGCCGGTCGGTGTCGTGCGGTCATTCTCGAAGAAGGCTGAGTAGGAATCGATGGCCGTTCGAAATCCCTTCCGGATGATCAGCTCTGCCCTCAGCTTGCTGAGGTCGGGATGGAACGCAGCGCCGGCCGATCCCTGAATGCAATGGTCCGGCCACAGCGTCTGGTCGCCGTAATACATCTGGATCGTTTCGAACGGCTGTTTTCCGGGATGGCTGGACGCGAAGCTGGAATGGTGGTGCGGATGCCAATCTTGGGTGAGGACGACGTGTTCGAAGCCGAGCGTCATCTGGTTGATCAGCGGGACGATCTCATCGCCGCCGGCCACTGCGAGGGCGCCGCCGGGGCAAAAATCGTTCTGGACGTCGATGATGATCAGCGCTTCGGTCGACATTCTGCCTCCGCCGGGGTTTCTCGCTGGCACGTCAGCGAAAATCGGCGGTCGCGTCAACCGCTTTGTCGGCAACCGCCTTTGACATCCCCGGCCGCGCTGATATCATTTGCGTACGAATGAATTTCATTCGCCGGTCCGGAAGCGGAAATGGTTCGCTACGCAAGACCAGAAACGGTCGACGAAGCGCTTAGCCTCCTCGGGGAGGACGCGTGGCGTATCCTTGCTGGCGGTACGGATTTTTACCCGGCTTTGGGTGCAAAGCCGCTGCGCGGAAACGTTCTCGACATCAACCGGCTGGATGAGCTGCGCGGCATTTCCGAGACAGGCGAGCAAATCGTCATCGGCGCGCGCACGACCTGGACGGACATCGTCAACGCCACTCTGGCGCCGGCCTTCACGGCCTTGAAGCAGGCTGCGCGCGAGGTCGGCTCGGTCCAGATCCAGAATCGCGCGACCGTCGCCGGCAATCTCTGCAACGCCTCGCCGGCGGCGGATGGCGTGCCGGCGCTTCTGGTGCTCGACGCCGAGGTTGAATTGAGGTCGCATGGGGGCACGCGATATCTGCCGCTTGGCGAGTTCATCCTCGGCAACCGCAAGACCGCGCGCCAGCCGGGCGAATTGCTCACCGCTATCCGCATTCCGAAGGAATCGACTGCCGGCGCATCGACTTTCTTGAAATTGGGGGCGCGACGTTATCTCGTCATCTCTATCGCGATGGTAGCGGTTCGCCTCGACATCGATGCTGCCGAAAATGTCTGCGACGCTGCGGCGGCCATCGGAGCCTGCTCCGCGGTCGCGCAGCGTTTGCCGGAGCTTGAGAACACATTGATGGGTGCGCGCGCGGGCGAAACGCTCGCGGCGCTGGCGCGGCCGGAACATCTGTCCGCGCTCTCGCCGATCGACGATGTTCGCGGCAGCGCCGACTACCGCCGCGGCGCGGCGCTGGAAATCGTCCGCCGCGCGATCGCTTCCTCGATCGCGGCGCGCGTAGAACTGGAAGGGCTCGCAGCATGAGCCTGAAGCGCGAGACGGTCGGCTTCGAGGTCAACGGCAAATCGGTTGAGGTCTTGGTACACCCGGTGCAGCGTCTTTCGGCCGTGCTGCGCGATGACCTTGGCCTGACCGGGACCAAGGTTGGTTGCGATGCCGGCGATTGCGGCGCATGCACCATCCTGATGGATGATGAGCCGGTCTGCGCCTGCCTTGTCCAGGCGGCAAGCGCATCCGGCACAAAAGTCCGGACAGTCGAAGGCCTTGCCAACGGTCATATCTCGGCGCTGCAGGCCTCGTTCCTCGAACATGGCGCGGCACAGTGTGGCATCTGCACGCCGGGCCTGCTCGTTTCCGCGACAGCGCTGTTGGAGAAGAGCGCGTATCCGACCGAAGACGAGGTCGCCGATGCGCTTGGCGGCGTGCTTTGCCGCTGCACCGGCTACCGCAAGATCATCGCCGCTGTCATGGCTGCCGCGGGCCGCAACTCGGGCCTCGATTTCCGCTTGCCCGCTGCGAACGCCGCGGTGGGCGCGTCGCCGGTGCGGCTCGACGGCGTGCCGAAGGTCAATGGCCAGGAAGCGTATGGCGCGGACACGCTCCCCGCCGACGCCTTGCGGGTGCTGGTCGTGCGCTCGCCTTACCATCGTGCGCAGTTCTCGTTCGGTGATCTCGTCGGGTTTGTGAATGCACATCCCGGCATCGCCGCGGTCTTCACCGCCGCCGATGTGCCGGGGTCCAATCGCTTCGGCGTCATTCCGGCCTTCGCGGATCAGCCCGCGCTGGCCGAGGGCGAAGCGCGGTTCAGAGGCGAGGCGGTCGCGCTTGTCGCCGGAGAGCGTGAGGCGATCGCCGATCTCGACCTTGCAGGCTTCCCGATCGACTGGAAGGAGCTGCCGCACGCGCTGACGCCGGATGCGGCAAGGGCGCCTGGCGCCGTACTGCTTCACGCCAGCCGGCCCGGCAATCTGCTGACGCAGGGCCTCGTCGAGCGCGGCGCGCCGGAACAGGCCCTGGCGCAAGCGGCGCACACCGTATCCGGCTCGTTCGAGACCTCCTTTGTCGAGCACGCCTATATCGAGCCCGAGGCCGGCTGGGCGCGAATGGAGGGCGACACGCTGGTGGTCAGCGCCTGCACGCAGTCCGCCTATATCGACCGCGACGACACCGCCGCGGTGCTTGGCCTCCCGCTCGACAGGGTGCGCATCATACCGACAGCGACCGGCGGCGGCTTTGGCTCGAAGATCGACGTTTCTGTGCAGCCGCTGATTGGCCTTGTTGCGCTGAAGACCGGCCGGCCGGCGGCGCTCGTTTACACCCGCACCGAATCCATGACCTCGACCACCAAGCGCCATCCGGCGTCGACGAAGGCGACGATCGGCTGCGATGCTGAAGGTCGTATCACCGGCATGGTGTTTGACGGCGAGTTCAACACGGGACCCTATGCAAGCTTCGGTCCGACGGTCGCGAACCGCGTGCCCGTGCATGCTTCCGGCCCTTATCTGACGCCGAACTACCGTGCCGCAGGCCGCGCCATCCACACCAACGCGCCGAACGGCGGCGCTTTCCGCGGCTTCGGCGTTCCGCAAGCCACCATCATGCAGGAGACACTGTATGATGAACTGGCGGAAAAGCTCGGCATGGATCGTTTGGCTTTTCGGCTTAAGAACGCGCTTGTGAATGGCGACCGAACCGTCACCGGTCAGCATCTCGAAAGCGGCGTCGGCATCCGCGAATGCCTTGAAGCGCTGTCGCCGCACTGGCAGCGCGCGCTTGCCGATGCGGAGGCGTTCAACGCGGCGCACGAAACCATGCGGCGTGGCGTCGGCATTGCCTCATGCTGGTATGGTTGCGGCAACACCTCGCTGCCCAACCCCTCGACCATGAAGATCGGCATCTCGCCGCACGGCGCGGTCGTTCTGCACCAGGGCGCGGTGGATATCGGCCAGGGTTCGAACACGGTTATCACGCAGATCGCCGCGGACGCGCTCGGCCTGCCACTGTCGGCATTCGAGTTGAAGGGCGCTGACACCGCCATTACGCCTGACGCCGGCAAGACGTCTGCATCGCGCCAGACCTACGTCTCCGGCAAGGCGGCTGAGAAAGCGGCCGGCGTGTTGCGCGAGCAGATCTTGCGCGCCGCCAACGTCTCGGCTGCGGCAACGCTGGCGCTCGAGTCGGCCTGCCTGATCGTGCGCGAGGGGGATGCGATACGTCGCCTTGACCTGACGAGTATACCGGCGAACGGCGACGGCTATGTGTTTGCGGCGGAGGAGAGCTACGACCCGCCGACGGAAGCGCTGGACGCCAAGGGGCAGGGCAAGCCCTACGCCGTCTACGGCTATGGCGCGCAGATCGCGGAACTCGAGGTCGACGTGAAGCTCGGCACTGTGAAGCTGATCAAGATCACCGCCGCGCATGATGTCGGCCGCGCCATCAACCCTCTGCTTGCCGAGGGTCAGATCGAAGGCGGCATCGCGCAGGGCATCGGCATGGCGCTGATGGAAGAATACATTCCCGGCCGCACGGAGAATCTGCACGACTATCTCATCCCGACGATCGGTGACGTGCCCCCGATCGAGACGATCCTCGTCGAGGTGCCTGATCCGGAAGGGCCGTTCGGCGCGAAAGGCCTTGGCGAGCATGTGCTGATCCCGACCGCGCCGGCGATCCTCAACGCGATCCGCCACGCCACCGGCGTGCTGGTGACGAAAGTGCCCGCGACGCCGACGCGCGTGCTTGAAGCGATCAGGCAAGCGGAGGCAGCGCGATGAGCGAACTCTCCGAACGTTTCGACACGCACGATTCGGGCGAGAAGCAGGTCGCGGAAAAGATCCGCTGCGATGCCTGCCCTGTCATGTGCTACATCGCCGACGGCCGCTCGGGCGCTTGCGACCGCTACGGCAATATCGGTGGCAAGATCGTTCGGCTCGATCCGCTGGTCGTGCTGGAGCACGCTGGTCAGTCCGGCGCACCGCTGGTGCCATTCGAGGGCGAGGCGTGGGACGGAAATCCGGTCAATACATCGAAGCGCTTCGTCACCGCGATTGGCGCCGGCACGACCTATCCGGACTACAAGCCTGCCCCGTTCATCGTCAGCCAGGAGGTCGAAGGCGTCGACCTCGTCACGGTCGTGACCGAAGGCATCTTCAGCTATTGCGGCGTCAAGGTGAAGATCGACACGGACCGCCACCTCGGGCCTGAAGCCGCAACCGTGCGTTCCGAAGGCGAAGCGATCGGCCATGTGACCACCGGCGAATACGGCTCGCAGATGCTGTCGCTCGGCGGCGTGCATCACCTGACGGGCGGTTCTAAGCAGGAAGGCCGCGCCACCTGCGACGCGCTGATGAACCTCTGCAACAAGAAGCCCGTGGAGCTGACCATCGATGGCGGCGGGACGGTTGTAGTCGAAGCTGGCAAGGCGCCGATCATCGACGGCAAGGTCGAGCATCGCATGCGCGTCGGTTGCGGCTCGGCGACGATCGGCATGTTCGCATCGCAATGGCGCGGGCTGGTGGACGAGGTCGTCGTGGTGGACGATCACATCACCGGCGTCGTGTCGGAGCATCAGGCCGGCAAGGTGCTCGGCTGGGAAGACACTGGCATCAAAATTCTGGGCCGACGCTCGACGCCCGGCCGCTACTTCAAGGTGTCGGAGCCGGGACTCGGCTGGGGAGGCACGGCGATCTCCGATCCGCTGGCGATCCTTGGCGACTGGAACGTTAAGAAAGGCGCGCGGCCGGGCCTGTCGCTGCTGATGGTCTCCACGACCGGCGAGCAGTTCGCCTATTACGAACTCGACGAAAATCTGAAACCTGCCGAAAAGCCGTTCCCGGAACGGCTGCGCAAATCAGTTGGGCTGATCGAGGACAATTGCGAACCGGCGCTCTGCACGGTGCTGTTCATGGGCGGTGCGGGGGGTTCGCTGCGCGCCGGCGTGACGGAAAACCCGGTCAATCTCACGCGCTCGGTGCAGGGCCTGAAGACCTATGTCACGGTCGGCGGCGCGCCGGCCTATGTCTGGCCGGGTGGCGGCATAACAATCATGGTCGATGTTATGCGCACGCCGGACAATTCGTTCGGCTACGTGCCGACGCCCGCACTTGTCGCGCCGATCGAATTCACGCTGCGGCTGGATGATTACCGCTGCCTCGGCGGCCATATGGATGAGGTGCGCAGCGTCGGCGATGTGCTGGCGCGTGGTGGCGAATATCTGAACGAGCGCCGCCTCGGCATACCGCCCTCTGGCAATATCTGGCCGCCGCTGCAGCAGCTCTACCGCGTGCCGTCATGACCGGACCGCGGATCTCCTGGCTGCCGGACGGCCGCCGTCTGCACATGAACCATGGGCCGATCGACTTGATCGTCGAGGCCTTCGGCGATGAAGGCGAGCGTCAGGCCGCCTACCGACAGGCGGCTGCGCGCTTCCAGACGATCCTCGGCGAACTTGTAGAAGAGCTGACCGAGCTGCGGCGACCGGCGAAGCTTGAACCGCGCGTGTTCTCTGGCCCGACCGCGCGGCGCATGGAAGCCGCTGTATCGAAACATGCGTCCGTCTTCATCACACCCATGGCGGCAGTCGCGGGTGCAGTGGCCGACGAGATGCTGGCGGCGATGGTCGCAGATCGTAAACTCGACAAGGCTTACGTCAATGACGGCGGCGACATCGCGCTCTATATCGCGCCGGGCCAGTCGATCAAGGCGGCGATCGCTGACACCGGTCACGGCCTCTCCGACCGCGTCGAGATTCACGCCGGTGATTCCATCCGCGGTATAGCAACCAGTGGCTGGCGCGGGCGCAGTTTTTCGCTCGGCATTGCGGATGCGGTGACGGTGCTTGCCGAGAGTGCTGCTGCTGCCGATGCCGCCGCGACGATCATCGCCAATGCAGTCGACCTGCCGGGTCATTCCGCAATTAGGCGTACTCCCGCAGCTGAGCTTGCGCCGGACAGCGATCTTGGCCCGCGACTGGCAACGACCGGCGTCGGCGCGCTATCTCGATCCGAAATCAATCGCGCGCTCGATGCGGGGCTCGCCGCTGCCGATCAATTGCGCAAGCGCGGCCTGATCGTAGCCTCAGCGCTTTTCCTGTCCGGCGAGAGCCGTGTCGGCGGTCCCATTTCCATCTCGAAACGAGAACTCGCATATGCCTGATTTCCCGATCCGAAAAATCTCGATCCTGGTCGAGGAAATTGCGCATGACGGTGGCGGGCCGGCGGACGCGCCGCGCCGGCGCGTGGCGGCGATGGCGCTGGTCAAAAACCCCTTCGCGGGCCGCTACGAGGAAAACGTTCAGCCCGCGATGGACGACCTGAAGCCGCTCGGCCTGATGCTGACTGATCGCATGATTTCGGCGCTCGGCGGCGACCTCAAGGCGATCGACGGTTATGGCAAAGGCGCGATCGTTGGCATTGATGGCGAGCTGGAGCATGGCGCGCTCTGGCATGTACCGGGCGGATATGCGATGCGCGAGCGGCTCGGCCAGGCGAAGGCGATTGTGCCCTCGGCAATGAAGGTCGGCGGCCTCGAAACGAGCCTCGACATCCCACTCGGCCATATCAACGCTGCCTATGTACGCAGCCATTTCGACGCGATGACGGTCTCGTGCCCGGATGGCCCGAGGCCGAATGAGATTCTGTTCTGCCTCGCCATGGCATGCGGTGGCCGCATCCACAGCCGCATGGGTGGGTTGGAAGCAAAGGACATCAAGGTCGGGGACGGCCAAAGATAGTGAGTGCTGTGCTATGACAGGCGAGGAAAACCTGCTGAAGCTTGTCGAAGCCGAGCCGGATGAGAGCTATCGGCTGCAGGAACAGGTAGGCTTCATCCTGCGCAAGGCGCATCAGCGCCACGTCGCGATCTTCGCGTCGAAAATCACCGACCTGACGCCGCCGCAATTCGCCGCGCTGGCAAAACTCGCCGATGTCGGCGAGACATCGCAGAACCAGCTCGGCACGCTGGTCGCCATGGACGCCGCCACGATCAAGGGCGTCATCGATCGCCTGAAAGCGCGCGGCTACGTCGATCTGTCGAAGCATGAACAGGACAAGCGCCGGCTGATGGTGAGCCTGACCGCAGAAGGTCGCCAGGCGCTGGAGAAGCTGATCGCGCTCGCGCAGGAGATCACCGAAGAAACGCTGTCGCCCCTGTCCGCCAAGGAAGTGCAGCAGTTCCTTCGCCTGCTGGCGAAGGTTGCCTAGCTGGTGTGGACGCCGAACATCTCTTCCGCCTGCGCCGCCGTGTAATATCCCATCTCAACGTCACGCCTGACCAGCGCCGCGTCGCGCTCTTTCGGATTGCCGTAACCGCCGCCACCCGGCGTGCCGACCTCAACGCGATCGCCGGCCTTCAGCGGAATGTCCTGCTCCTTGGAAAGATGCGGTGGCACATGCGCCTTGCCATCCCGCCAGACGGTGACGGAATTGACGAGCCCGTCGCGGCCGCCGAGCGCGCCCTGCGGCCCAAACCGGCCGTGATCCATGACGAAGGAGGCGCGTGCCTCACCGCGCAGCAGTTCGACATCGTAGTGCAGTCCGAAGCCGCCGCGCTGTTTACCCGCGCCACCTGAACCTTCGCGCAGCGCGTAACGCCGGTAGAGCACAGGATAGGCCTGCTCCATCACCTCGACGGGGGGCGATTTTGAAATGCCGATGGTCGAGCAGCCATTGGTCAGCCCGTCATGATCGGCATTGCCGCCATAACCGCCGCCTGAGATCTGGTACATGACGAAGTCGCGCCCGCGCGCCGGGTCGTGCCCGCCGAGCGCGAAATTGCCCGAAGAGCCGGCGGGCGCGGCAGTCACCTCGTCGGGCAGCGCCTGCACGATTGCCGCGAACACCGACTCGGCGATGCGCTGCGACACCTCCGCAGCGCAGCCCGACACCGGCCGTGGATATTTCGCGTCGAGAAATGTGCCTTCCGGCCGCTTGACGATCACCGGCTCAAACGCGCCGGCGCTGATCGGCACATCGGGAAATATATGGCGCATTGCGAGATAGACGGAGGACAGCGTTGTGGCGAGCACGCTGTTCATCGGCCCCTGGCACGGCGGCGAGGATTCGGAAAAATCGAAGGTGAGCGTGTCGCCGGTCTTCTCGACGGACAGTGCGATCGTCAGCGGCGCATCGACCACGCCGTCGGAATCGACAAACGCCTTCGAGCGATAGGTCCCGTCCGCGATGCGGGCGATGTTGGCGCGCATCTGCTGTGCGGCACGCCGGCGCAATTCTTCGATCGCGGCGAGCACTGTTTCGTCGCCATAGCGATCAAGGATCGCGGCAAGGCGCTCTTCGCCGACCATCAGCGCGGCGGCCTGCGCCTTGATGTCGCCGATGCGCTGGTCGGCAACGCGGATGTTGGACGTGATGATGGCGTAGATTTCCGGATCGAGTTCGCCCTTCTTGAAAAGCTTCACCGGCGGCAGCCGCAACCCCTCCTGCTCCACCGCGGTGGCCGATGCGGAAAAGCCGCCAGGCACCGCGCCGCCAATGTCAGGCCAGTGACCTGTATTGGAGAGCCAGCAGAACAGCTTGCCGTTTCGGTAGACCGGCTTGGCGAAGCGCACGTCCATCAGATGCGTGCCGCCGAGGTATGGGTCGTTGACGATGTAGATGTCGCCGTCTTCCGGCGGCAGGCAGCGCCCCGCGGCAATCATCTCGATGATCGTCTTCGTCGAATATTGCATGACGCCGACGAACACCGGCAGCCCGCCGGCGCCCTGCGCGATCAGCGAGCCGTCGACTGCCGAGTAGATGCCGTCGGAGCGGTCGTTCGCTTCGGCAATCACCGGCGAGAATGCGGCGCGTGAGAAGGCTAGGTCCATCTCGTCACAGGTCTGCTGGAGCGCGGCCTGGATGACGGAGAGCGTGATGGCGTCGAGGGTCATGCCATCCTTCCTGCCGGGGGTGCTTACGATCATTACGCTTGCACCTCGATCACCAAATTCCCATCCCTGTCGCTCGTCACGCGATCGTCCGGCTCCACCACCGTTGTCGCATCCATCTGCTCGAGGATCGCCGGCCCGGCGAGGCGCGCGTCGAGCGGCAGCTTTTCCCGGAGATAGACAGGGGTGTCGCGCCAGGTGCCGTCGAACCAAACCGGGCGAACCTCGCGCAACGCGCCGTCGAGCGTCGAAGCGCGACCGTCGGGATCGATGAGCCGGCCAAGGTCGATGTCGGGGCGGACACCGGTGACCGACGTGTTGAGATTGACCAGGTTGGCGCGGATTT
>Ga0335075_10009729_pt1 | contig 14623 bp, 15 predicted proteins | sample Lox_Sample_24_FD_206723 | JGI IMG/M metagenome (GOLD analysis project Ga0335075, IMG submission 206723) | Soil microbial communities from Loxahatchee National Wildlife Refuge, Florida, United States - Lox_Sample_2.4 | ecosystem: Environmental > Terrestrial > Soil > Wetlands | place: USA...
CGCTGCCAAAAGACCTCGAGGAAAAATTCTGGCCCAGGAGTTCGTCTTTCCCCTATCCTTTCCGGCTGTCCGCCTTGTCGTCCACTTCTGCCTCCGTCGAGACCTCAAATCCCAAAGCAAAAATAGGAATATGATTTGACATAGGAACGTGCCCACAAAGACATTCGACACGATTGCCTTGGCCCATCGCCAGATAAATGTGGCTAGCTGTTTCATCAGCTCTTGACATCGGGATGTCTCAACCTCGTGTTTCTGCTTCCATTCTGATGCGGCATCTCGCAGCTGATGCTTGGTTTGCAAGATTGAGACGCGCTCCGCATCCCCTGCAGAGAAGCGCCTCTCAGCGTTCTCCACAAGCTTTTGCGTCGCCAGCTCGTCGTCTGTCGCTTCACCGCCAGCCATTTCTCGCACCGCCTCACTATATTGCTTCAATGACTCCAGTAATGCCACCGCAATACTACGGTCTTCTTCCTTTTCTTCCCTCTCCCGCTGCAACTCTCTTGCAAGGTCAGCCTGTTGTCGTTGCATATCGTTCAGCGCTGTCAACAGATCTTCGATTTGATCATGCAAGGGTTTGTCCTTAGCATTCATGGCGCTCCTCTCGGGCGAAGTCATTGGTACAGCGTGCTCTTCAGGTGGAATGCTTGATACTTCCCTCCATTCGGGAAGATCTCCCAGCCAGTAGGCTCCTTCGCTCCATTCGAAATAGCTGGGCTCTCCGGGCAAGCTTATATAGTAACTTTCACCTCGAGTGAACATAGAGTAGCCTTCATATGCACTGGCCTGTGTCCATTCCCATGGGTGAGAACGTTCGCCCAAGAAGTCGAAGCTCTCATTGAGCATGGGAAGGCCGATCGTGGAATTCTGCACACTGGTCTGTGTCCATTCCCGTGGGTGAGAACGTTCGCCCAAGGAGTCGAAGCTCTCATTGAGCATGGAAAGGCAGATCGTGGAATTCTGCACGTCCTACAAAACAATGAAGAGGACTCAATTCATAAGGGTTTGGAGGTCTTACAGTTCGGTCATGACAATCTTTCCAGACTTGCTCTTTATACGCCTTCTCCGCGATCTTGTTCGCTATACTGCCCAGCCAATTGCTTCGAAGTTGTGCAACGTAAGCAGTAACTGCAAAGGCCGAGACCACTACTGTAAGCCCGAGATTTACTCGATTTGAAGTCCATAGACGATTCCTCACAGGAATGTTTGTGTTCGCTCCGGTATTGGTAGTTACTGGTGTTGACATTGTGCCAGCAGTCTGATTGCCTTGCGGAGAAGATCCGGAGTGATATCCCTGTCCGGGTGCACCAGGCACCGCATTAACAGAGGGTCCATTTTGAGTAGGCCGAAGGACTGGTAGATGCCGAAGAGGGATGGAAGGGCCTGAGATAGCTGTCTGGGGAGTAGACATTGCTCTGCGCGTATGTGGCGGTGTGCTCTTGCGGTAGGTCTCGTCGTAGGTGGTTCGATGTGAGTCAGGCTGTCATGAACAAGGGCGCAGCCCACTTCAGGCATATTTCAAGGCTCTTCAGGACCGTTGGCCGCATGCAGGCCGGGGGGCTTGGCTGCGCCGCCTTTAGGTTGAGTTGAAGCCTGCATCACATCCGGCCACAATGTGTTAGAGCAAACTGCCGGAAGTCGCCGAATTGTGAGCCGACTTGTTGGGGTCCTCAAGAAGGAATACAAGTCGTAGGGTAGGTTTACTCCATGCTAACGCGCCAACAGCCTGGGGATGCGATTGAGTTGCCCGGTATGGCGGGATATTATGACTGAACCAGCATTTTCAAATTTTCCAATCACAAATTGTCAATTGCCTACTGCATCTACCTAGATGATAGATGTGGGCAGGCGTATACCTGGGTGGGAGGCGGACACCTTAGAGGGAGGCGTATACCTAAGTGACAGGCATACACCCAGATGCCTAGCGTACACCTACCTAGATGCCTCGCGGACGATAGCAAGCGTAGTACGTCCTAGGTGGTAAGCCTACTAGATAGACGTGAACTAAGGCGTACGCAGGACATAATAAGCAGATGTAGTTGGCGGTTGGTAATTTGTGATGGGAAAATTTGAAAATGCTGGTGCGGTTATATGACTCTTGGGCGTTTGGCCTACGAGCCTCACAATTTTAGAAGCAATCAACCATCCGCCAACAGCTGCGACAAAACGCTGCTGAATGCGTTACTAAATCTGTCCCGGATTGAGTTCACTGCAGCTTTAGTGAAATGCAAATGTTAATTCGCCTAAGCTCAGCAGACAGTTGCATCTCGCTGTCCCCTTGCTGTCGAGGTCTTGGGCAAGCATGCTGCGCAAGAAATTTGTCCACTATTAGCGCCTCCGCCGCCGAGGCCAAAAGGTTGGGCCACAGGGGATCAGGGACAAAAAGGCCGGCAACAACACGCTTGAGCCCCTTTCAGGTAGGCCTCCTCACTACTTTACAGCTGGCAAATTTCACCTGGCGGTCGATGGTTCCCTTATTAGCGTCGTCTCCAAGGATTAAGGTTACATACATCAAAATTCTTTACCTGGGACTTAACTGTTTCTTAACTGGAATTTTCGCGCTCAAAGGGAACCATCCATAGCCGAAGATGATGGGATAATCTCCAGCCGAAATAGGTGCGGTAGGGATGCTGCCCTCGTAGGCGTAGGTCGCTGTTAGCTGCGACTTAAGACAAGTCCCCGGGGGGGGGAAGGGGGAAACCGTCCCGCTGGGCCTATTATCTCACTTGCTGCTAATGGGGTTTCAGTTAGCGTCAAATCAAGAATTAAGGGTCACACACACCAAAATTCTTTACCTGGAGCCTCACTGCATCTTAACTGGAATTTTCGCGCTAATAGACAACCCGCCCGTAGCCGCAGGGAAAATTTATTCGATGCAGTGGGCAGGTTTGGCTCCAAGTTCTCGCCGTCGACCATTCTGCTTTTTGAAGCGGCTAGTTCAAGAAGCACTTCAAGACCTGTCCTTTTCCAACGTGGATGAAATGTACATCATGATGGGTCAAGTCTATATTGATTGACTACCCTATGTAGCGATCCCATGCTAAGATTCACCGTCCCCATATTACCCTGGAATTTCTGTTCGCCGTGAGGCAGGTAGCTTTATCTCGAGCTTTTGGATGCTTGATGATTGTACATAAGTGTAAAGGAGGGTAACCTCGTCTCGAGTAAACCCCTACACTTGTACTAAAATTGTTGCAAAGGACGAACAGATATTCAAACAGATTGACACATCAACCAACACCAAACCAAATCCATAAGATCATAAGCGTGATGCATTTGCATCCTGAAGAGAGCGAAAAGAAAGGGGTGTCGCAGGGACACATGGTTACTGCAAAGAGAGCACAGTTTGACGCTAGAGAAGTCTTTCAATTGTACGGTAAGCTATGCTGAATCAGAACGACAGCTGCTTGCGTCATGACACTGCGTTCATGGTTTGGAAGTTTTGAATGGGAATGCTCTCATATGGACTTGGGTTTTCGCTGTGTGCCGACGGCGGAGACTGAGTGTTTCGGCCGCGGCTGGTAGATCGCAGTCTGCCGGTAATAGAGCGGATCTTGTCGACAAAATTCTCATTGCCACTTCTTCCACGTCGGTGTTGAGGGACAGGCGGCGGATCTGGGAATCCTGTCTGGATCATCGGTGCTGTCGAGGATCCAGAATCATCTTGATTTGTGCTGTTCCCTAGAATTGATGCTATGTCGTTTACCGCTTGATGATGGGCCATTGGTGGTGGAGGTGGCGGAGGTGGCGGAGGGGGTGGTGAAGCCAGGTGTTGCAACTCTGGCAGAACAGGCGGTGCTGCAACGGTCGTAATCGTACCAAATGTTGCTATTTGAACGTCCCGTGGAGATCCGCGCGCTCTGTCACGAGATGGTGCACGTCTACTCGGTGAAAATTCTCGTTCACGAGTCTTGCTGTTTGATCGACTGTTGGGAAGTCGCCAGTCGTAAGCAGGATGCATGGGAATGTTGGCTAGCACCGGCCTTACGTCCGCAAGGTCGGGTATTGGGGCAGACATGGAGCGTCGAATATCAGCTTGTGACTCCGCACGATAGACACTTCCGGTCAAAGTCACCAGGTTGTCGGGTATGTCAGGCACTGCTTCAGCGTTGGAGCTGTACTCAGGGTGCCTCATGGCGCGCGGAGTGCCCGGCAGAGCTTTGCGGGACTTTGATGACTCTTTCTCTGACGAACCTGAGTCGGAATGAGTCGGCTCGGTAGGAGAATTTTTGGCCATCATTCTTCCCATAAAGCTGTTCGACTGTTGCGTCGGCAGATTTGATTCCGTACTCGATCGTAGAAGCGTGGGGGGCGTGCCAACGGAGAGCGACTTATTATGCAAAGCTAATTGCCCTGGAAGTGGAATGGCTGGGGCCGATGGTCTTCGTGCTAACGAAAGTCGTCGAGCTTCAAGTTCCGCAGCTGCGATCTCCTTCTTCTTTCGCTCTGACAGCGACTGGAGCTTCGCTCCCGAGCTGGCGTCTTGGTAGAGGGCTGAGTACAGCGGGTCCTCGGCCATGCTGAGAGCTTGTTCCGATACGGCCGTCCACTGCTGTTCGGGTAGACGATCATCTGAAGCATTGAGGTTTGCCATTCTGTCCATTACCTCGGCGCGTCCGCTGATACTGTTCTTTCTTGAATAGCCAATATCTTGATCTCTCGGCCGACGGCTACTTGACCGTGTGCGAGACTTTCGCCGGTCAGGCGAGGGATCTCTTCTAGCACTCGTGCCTCGCTCTGGTCTTCGGCTCTTGCTCCTTTGGACTCGTTCCCGGTCATGAGAGACTAACCGAAGTGCAGGATCTACATCGCTCATCTTCCTAAAGTCCTCCCCAGTGGCAGCCATCGGAATTGGTGAAGAGGGCGACCGCAGTCGAGAGCCTTCCCTCCTTGTCTCTTGGCGACCTCGAGAGAGCGAGTCCAGCACTAGGCCAGGACTACGACGGCGACTCGTCGCACGGCTTGACGTTCTGCTCTTACCATCTGCATTCCTCGAAGTTGATCGATGACGATGCCTCTCACCGGTTTTCGAATCGGAGCGTACTTTTATGGCCGACCTAGAATGATTGCTTTTGTCTCGAGACTTTTGCGTCATGTGATCGCTTTTAGATTGATAAACGGAGTCAAAACTTTCGACACTCGCATTGTACATATTCAGATCTTCTGGTGACATCGGTATGGGGGACGAGGGCGACCTTTTCGAGGATGGAATCACGCGGCGGTTTTTCCGTCCGCGATCCTCTTCAGACGGAGTCCCTTGTCGATGCCTGCTTTTCTTGCGCTCGTGGTGCTCCTCTTTCCCACGCCGATCACGACTGCTGTAGGGCTGACTGCGATGCTGCCTGCTATAGTACTGGGCTTGCTCTAGGCTGCTGATGTACTGGTCGATGCTCCTGCCGCTTATGCTCGGACTTTGCGTCTGCAATGATCTCTGGCTATTACCAGTGTTCGGCGGACTTGTCATTTCACTGTGCGTATCAATTTGGGTGGTGGTATACGATGCCGCCGTCTCGGACCGCCTGAACAACTCAGCATAAGTGGCAGGCTCGGTGGAGGAGTCATCCACGGTTTCCTGAACAGGCACCATCTGAATGGAGAGTCCTTCTGGCTTCCGTGTTCGAGAACCATTCCGGCTGTTCGACTCGCCTGGAGAAGCTAGTATCTCGGTCGGCTGAAATTTTATAATTGTTGGCGGTTCAAGAGCGGTCAAGGGCGTGTCCTTTTTCGGAGTATTCGTCGGCTCATACCTTGCCGAACTCAGGAGAAGTACGGGGGCTTTTTCATCGGACTTCTCGGATGTTTGAGCAGTGGCAGCGCCTGGTTCGACCTCCTTCTCTTTGTCAGAACCGGAGTTATCGGGAGTTGGCAATGGCTTCGGAGCTTGATAAGTAGGGATTGAGGGAGGAGTGACGTCTATCGGAGTCTCGCCAATGGATGGCAAACGCTGTCGCAAATAGCCTCCCGGAGTTGCTGTCCTCCCGGAATATAAATTGCCGAGGGAGCGCGCGCTATTGAGACGGTAGGACCCCATTCCTCCAGGTGTCAAAGCTGATTCACCCACTGCAGATTCTGCAATAGGCGTTACGCCCGGTGCATTGGTAGGCGTTCTGTCGTCCGATTTCAGACCAGGGAATCTATACGCTTGATTAGACGGTGCAAAGGATGTAATAAGCCTCAGAGCCGAATTCTTTGTTGTCATGCGGCTACCTGGAGCTGCCGATCCAAAATGCACTGGTGGAGCTGGCATAGCAACTGGCGTTGGCGCATCCAAGAAGTCCCGTCGCGGCTTGAAGTTCTGCTGGGCCTGAGACTGCGCCTGTGCCTGAGCCTGAGCTTGAGCCTGAGCTTGGGCATGAATCATCTGCTCCGCAGCCGCGAATTGCTCAGAAAAGTTTGCAGCTCTTTGGGCAGTTGGTGATGTCCAGGGCTCAGACGGCTCCACACCTGTGCAGGAGAAGCACCTAATGGCAAGATGCTGTTGAGAGTTTTCCACAACATGCTCACCCCATCTCCTCACCAGGAAAGACTGTCGCTGCCAATCGGTTGGCCGAAGAAGACACGTAAGTAGAATGGCCTCCATGAAATAATTTCTCGTGACGTAGACCTCGATGGCATCGTTCTCATCTCCCAAGCTGAGCAGAATTGTAGCTGCTGCATGAACATCGCCCTTTGCAAGCATTTTCTCAACGAAAGCTTGGCCGATCTTTTTCGTTTGAGCCTGATTCCCGAGTCCACTAAGGGCAAGCATCATCCAGTCGAGATTCGAAGGTATTCCACCTGCACCAATCATGGCAGCCATATGTTCAGGGTCATCATCTAACCATTTAGACAGTAAGACAGCATTTTGACTGCCCATTGGATGTCGGCTCACTAAAGTACGGCTTAAGTTAGGACTTTTGCTGAGTCTTTTTTTTGGGGGGGGGGGCAATCATGATATGTACTTACATTCGTCTCGGATGAGGTCTTGAATATCTCCCTCCCAACCGAAGACCACGTTCAGCATCTGCCTTCGAAGGTCATCGGGCGTCAAATGGGATTCATCGAATTGTCGCATTGGTTTATATGGCACATCGCTTAGTCTAGATCGAATGTACGGAAACAGTTCCGGGAGTGGTTTTTCCTCAGGGCTTGCTAATATCTCTTGCCGCAAACGAGACCCTTTCCGTGCAGACCTAGTCGAAGCCGGTGAGGGGACGGAGGAAGGATACGATAGTGAACTGCTTGTCAATAGTGGGTCTCTTGACATCTGTGACTGCATGCCAAAAGAAAAGGTAGTCCCACTTCGATCAGTCCTCTGCGCGGGTGAAGGTGCTTCGAAGAAGCGTCCTTTCAAACTTGAAGTTCGCGAGCTCACCGAACCTGTTCGGCTTGGGACAGAACGAGGACTTGTGGACTGAGTTCTCAGGAGACGGGCCGCTTCGAGGGCTGAAATCTCATAATTCGCTCTTCGAATTGGGGACGCATACTCCTCCTCGCTCTCCGATGCGGACATGCCAAGCTGACGATTCTCCTCAGGAGGGGTTGGCGGAACAATTGCCGGGTGGTGCTGAACGTTGGCAACCATTTGCTGATGTTCAAGATCGTATTGTTGTACGGTGTTGTTGGGGCCTAGCGTAAACAATGCTGCTGTTGGACCGTAACTGGCGAGAGCTCTGACATTCTCGATCGTGGGTACTGGTTCGTATGTAACGTGTTTAGTGCGAACATCCCAGGACCAGGTCTCTCTGCGAGGAAGGCAGTGATCAGCATAACGGCACTATAAGGCTACTCAGGCATCAATATTAGGGAGCCAACTTACTTCTCTGAATACTGGACAATGCGTCCATTTTTAGACCACGACATCCAATTGGGACCGGATGCGAATGTGTCGGCTCGCTTCAGCACACGAATGACTTTTGGGGCTTCGCTGGTTGGAGGCTTGGCTACACTCCAAACTCTTAAATCGCCATCAGAAGTCTGCGTTGCAAGCATATCTGATTTTTGCTTGGATGATGAAGCGTGCCACGCAAGATTCGCGATTGCAGAGGGTCCTCTTGATGTGCTCAGAGTATGAAGGATTGTGAAAGCGGGTTGTAATGACGCCAAAAGAATGGAGCCATTTCGGTATCTGTTTTTTTGTTGTTAGTTAAACGGGGTGGAGCGATATTGAATGCAGGATGAGGTACCCTATAGCATATGTCTTGCAATCGGACGCTGGCGCAAGTGCCGTTATTGGATCAAATATAGTTCTTGCTGACACGTGCTCTTGGGTGGATGGTTCAAACAGAATGACCTCGCCTTTGGTGTTGCCTATTGGATATTAGCGGGATTTACTTGGGAGCGCAAGGGGGAGTGATCTACCAAAAGCTACGTTCCCATTTCGCATCCAGGCCGCGACTTGCAATGGCTCAAATGCGGCAAATCGAGCATGCTCGTTGCCGGTGAACAGGTCCCAGACAATGGCAGTCTGGCCAACATCATAGGTGACCACGAGCCTCCCAGCCCCCCTCTCGCTCACATTGTCCACAGATATGAATTGCACGTCGTCATTATGATGCGTGAATCTTCTCTCGACGGCAAGAGTGTCGTGGTGTAAACAAATTATGACAGGTCCTTGAGAGAATAGGAGAAGCGAAGCCGTGGCAGCGCATGGTGCGAAGTAGTTGTCGAAGGCCCTAGTTTTTCCTTTCGATGATGCCGAAAGCTGTGCGTGGATAGGTCTCGAGTTGGACGATAGTGAGCGATGCCTTGCCGGTAGGCCAGCGGACATCGCTAGAGAGCCTGTAGCCCTCGAAGGGCGCCTGGTTCGTCTGTCAGTACCGGCACTAAAAGACTCTTGAACAATGGAGAAGTGAGGGAAAGGTACAGTCCGATCATCGCACTTGAAACCGGTTCCAAAATCTAGAAACAAAGGTGAGGAGGAGCGTCCCACGAACCCTATCGATTAACTTTTCAATCGGTATCTGATGCCAACCAACGCAAGTGGGCACCAAAGTCAAGAGTACCCGAATGATTGCAGGGAGATGTTGGCAGCCGAGTTTGTGGCATGCAAAGGCGTTCAGGGTCGCGGCTAAGAGCAGGCAGTTTGTTCGAACGTTTGAAGAAGCTCTAAGCGCCTGTTGGTTAGGAGTAACTATTGGCAATGGGCGGGTAAATCCTGGGCAGGCCTATGCAGCAGGCAGGAGTCAAAACACTCGGTAAGAGTGTGGTAAAGGATGGGAGAACCACTGCAGGCGGCACGGGTACTGGTATGGGGGGAGAGGCGCTTCTGGCAGTGACTATGAGAGCACGCCAACCGGCATAAACGCCCAGCTACGACGGAAGCGACTGACACTGGCGGCTAGGTCTGCACACTTCATAGGCTGGCGCAAGTAGACGTATGAAGGATCGGCGCTGACTTCGAGACAAAGAGATTGTATGCAAAGTAAAGACACCAGCAAGAGAGAGCTGTTACGTCCGCCATCTGCCAACGGTATTGGGGAGGCAGGTTGCTGGAGACCTCGTGTGGATGGGGGCATCTTGATTGCAGCCCCGCAGGATATGGCGGACGGAAGACTTGCGAACCCGCAAGGGCCCTCGTCAAACCATGCCATGCTCTGGCCGAGCTTGTCGCTTGGAGAATGGAGTCTGCCCTGATGCAGTGTAGCTTGGGATCTGGGTCAGGCACGAGTGGTGACGACGTGTGTGGAGCGAGTAGATCTTGGACGGGTGATGCAATCCTATTGGCTTGGCGGGTGCAGGGGCTTCCACTGGCGTCTGCAGGCCTGATCACATGGGCCACCAATCATTCTTCGCATCACAGGTCAAACAACGTCCTCACCCACATCGCCTGGCATGGCTCCGAAACCCTCGTCTGTTAGCCTCCTTCGGGAGCAATTGGCTACCACATCTCGGACAATAGATTTGATCATTTCGAATATGACCAAATCGATACGCAAAACCAGTTGCAAGGCGGTTAACAACTCGACAGCATTGGGAGGATATAAGCAGGCATCATTCCTGCCGTCGGTCAAACGACTACTATTTCCAGGCCAGTCGGTGCTGACGAAGATGCGCAATTTTCAGGCCTCTCAGTGGACTGGTACCCGAAATCCTGCGAAAAAGGCACCCGACGGCTACGCATAATGCCACTGAATGGTACTGGGTACCGCCATGCAGCTCTCCGTCTGACCCCCTCCTATTGCACGGTCCATACAAGCCATGAAGGTTAGCAATACCTGCCCCCACTTGCAGAGAAGCAGGATTGCCGCGCGTTCAAGAAGCTTTTGCTCCAACAAGATCACCCATTCCAAGGAGAGGTAACCAGGTAACCGGGTTCTTGCCTCGTAAGGGGACACTTTCTTCAACAACCTGGCTTCGGCTCTTTTTCAAAACGTTCCACTTGGCGGGTCTATCGATAAAGTGCATTGAAGGTCTAGCAGATCTTCTTGTTTCATTTCCTGCAGTGGCGCCCGCCGCAAGAATTCCGGGCCGCTTTCTATTCCTGGCTCTTCAGGATTTTGGGACCCACTACGCTTTCTTCACAACTCATTTTCACCGCCCAGAAATACATGACTCCTTCATAACTAATGTCCAATCTCAAGAATTTCTGTTCAACTCTGAAAAGATCAAGATCATGTGGAGATTCCAAGGCGATCCCGTTCGCCACGGCACGATCCATTTTCTCAATAGAGCGGTCCAGCTTGTTTCCTCCCATCGCCCATCACATCACGATCAGCAAATTCACGTTATCGCGAACTCTCATTGGTGGAATGCCAAAATGCGACCACCACTAAGCTGCTTTGGCTCTGTCAAATTGATTTCTCATTGATAAGTTTAAGCTAGTCTTGGCTTCTTGACTCGTACGCGCCCACGCTACGTTTTAGGTTCCATTAGAACGCCCCGTAATCCAGCCACCGCTTTGCAAAGCCTTTCACCTCCAATATTGAAAAGTGTCTATGGATCGGTTGCATGAAACCGTGTAAGTTGGGGAAGATTACTCCACCTTGCCCTGTCCTACGCAGGCATGAGTGACGCCTGAATTGTTAGAGGTAGCCAACATGCCACTTTTCTTGGCGCTCCGGCACGTAACGACGTGCATCCGCCTCACCGGGGCAAGTCCAGTCCTTTGTCCATGGGGAGCCGGTCCACGGACAGACGCCCAATTGTTACGGCAACCTACTGCATGCAGCTTCTAGCCAAAACCGTTGCCTGCGTACACGTTGCTGGACAACGTGTCCCGGATTGACCCTGGGGTGCGTTCCAAACCAAGTCAAGTACAATGCACCTCGCCGCCGGTCTCAGCAGAGGCCGCATATTTGGCTTGCTGGTTCACGATACCGACGATGCACAGCCGCGAGGTGCACCGTGTTCATGGTGACACTCTGTGTGACGGGTCGGTTGGGAGAGACGCTATTCCTCTTCTTACCCGTCCGTCAGACTGTGAGCTTGTTTTTATCGTCGAGCACAACCTAGAAGTGCATACTCGGTTTCCAGTCCGAGGTTCATTTGTCGAATAGACGTTCATGTCTTCTTGTTCCGTCTACCTTCTCTTGTTGCGGTCAGTGCCAGGCCACTGACTTGCTTGCATGCAGTAACATGATCCTGCAGGAACCGTCATTGCACCGACCTAAATGCTGAAGTCCTGCAGGAACAACCATGCCCTATTCAATGACATAGGTGACCATGGAGATATGAGACTTTGTGTGCTACTCTCAAGGCTTTGTGGCTTACTATCGGCCATCTCCGGCTGGCGACGAAGCATTGCACTGTTTCACGTTGGAACATCATCTGCATTTCGACGGCGCTCGCCTGTGGAACGGATGGTTGCGAGGCCGCGCAGAGTCAGCCGGAGGTTTTCCTCCCATGGGTCAGCGGCGACTGCGACAACTGGATCCTGTACGAAGCACACGTCAGAGACAAAAAGGAGCATCGTCAAGGATACCAGACACCGATTTTTAGCATGGTAAGCCTACCTACTTGCCTATAGAGAGAGATATATATAGATGAGAGGATAATCGCACATGTCTATGACCTTCCCTCCCTCTGCGCGTCATATAGCCTGTCCAAAAGAACCAAATGTCCCCTCTTCGTAAAGACCGCGCTCACCTACAGATTATCTCACTCTCACTGCTCACTTCATTTTCACTGCTTACTTTTCCCTTGCAGTAAGACCCTCCTCCACCCGATCCAGCTCTGTATCTGTATGCACCTCGAAAACCAAAAGCAAAAAAGCCAAAGGCCAAAAGCCAAAAAAGAAACCTTTGGCTCAGCACCCCGGCCTGTCTCTGTCCGTGAGAGCGGTGAAGCTGAATGGTTGAGTCATTTTTTTCATCAAATTTTTTATCACATGTTCCCAAAACGATAGTAGCTACATGGTTCTAGCGGCGCACACAAAACGAAAAACCCCTCAAAAACATGCTTAGCAACTTTTACAATTTCACAGTTTTATTGGAAACTTTGGGAAGCGTGATCAGACGATGATGTGTGGACGTATGTACTCATTAACTACAATAAACAATAGATGATCAACTAAATGATCAGGTAAGTGCAGATGCCGCTCATATGCTCGCTAGACCAAAAGGTGGTAAAAATGCTGGGGGTATCAATGATAACTGCTGGGTCGTAAAGTCGCTTGCTAAATGGTCAAGAAAAATCCAAAAAGGTATCAAAACACATGATGATCAATCGTAGTCAAAACGCTTGCAGAATGCTCCCGGAAAAAATGAGTCTCGATGGTCTTTACGACCGTCGGAGCGCCGACGGCCGTGTCCTGCCTGTACTCGACCGTCTTGACTCCTCGCTGGCAAAGCGAACAACCCTGGTCTTCTTCTGCGGCTGCGCGTGCTGGTTGTAATGGAACCACAGCTCCGGCTTGGCCGCATGTAGTGCACCTCTTGCGCCGTGGTAGTGATGGGCATGCGCGGCCTCCTCGCGCTCGCGATAGGCACGGAGCATCTCGATCTGTTCTTCTGTCGACAGCTCCTTCTGGACGGGCGACTCGATGAGGTCGACCTCAAGGGTGGGTAGGTCAAGCAAGTCGTCGTCAGAGAGGTAAGATGATGATGAGTCTTCGGCGTGCGACAGGCAGGAGCGGTAAGGTGAGGGTGTCCATCCCGCGGCTGAGCATGAAGATGATGACGACGAGGAGGATGCGCGGCGGTGTGAAGTTTCGTGAGCGCGTGGGCTCGGCGAGGCGTTGGAGGAGTATGTTGCTGACGGCGAGGTGCGCGGGCGAATGTCCCAGGAGTGGTGGTGGGTGTATGAGGTGGTGGAGGTCGCCGAGTCGCGCGAGTCAGAGCGCGACATGGCGACGGAGGCGGGAGCAAAGGTGGAAGAGAGGATGTTGGAAGTTGGCGAGGAGAAGAAGTGCATCTTGGGTGGTTGTGGCGTGTGATTTGGAGGAAGGAGGTGTGTTTGTGTTGATGTTTGCGGGCGATGCTGGGCCAGCCAGCGCTTGCTGTGCGTTACGGGGCCTTGTTATGAGGAGTCGAGGCGGTTTGTAGCTCTCTGCGACATACAATCGTCGCGATCAGATGTAGATGGCGACGCGATGGTGGGATGCGACGGGGATACGATACTTGTATCGATAATGGATATGAGTCGAGGGGGGCGCGGGGCGTGATAAGATGTTTTGAGAGGGTGTTGTGGGGGCGCGCGCGCGTGGGCGCTGTGATCTAGCCCCTTGGGTGGGCGGGTGATCAGGGTGCTACGGAGGCGCGTTGTGAAACTTCCGCACACCAAGAATGTGGCTGCGCGCGGGTACGTGGCCGAGTGTGGTCGAAACGAAACGAGTCTGAGATGAGCACAGAAGTCGATGTGTGAGTTGGAGGATGTCTGAAGGCGGCGATGAGGCTGTGTAGGGTTATTTGAAGGAAAAGTGAGTCAAAGTCGGTCTGTTGACCGCTTCTCCTGACTTTTGTTTTGCCGTTGGCTGCAGCTGAACTGTGCTGGCCGGACAGGGTGACAGCTGCCTGGAGGTGCGCCGAGGTGGTTGGCTTCAAGTGGCTTCAGGTGGCTTCCGGCGTGCAGCGGGAGGGCGAATCCGGTCGCGGACCGCCCTAGGCAGTGCTCTAACGCGATCCTGGACAATGCCCAATTCCAGCCCGAGTCGCTGCCTACCGTCGACGGGGCTTCCTTCAAATCTCCACTCGACTCAGGAGATTTGGTAATGGATAACTCGTCACCTTTGGGGGAGCCTGGTGTTGGTGATATGAGGCGAAGAAAGCAAGCCGAGGCGCCTCGTCCCTTTTCGAGCCTTTTGACGCCGTCACTCGTCACTTGATGATATCTGCAGGTTTTTGCGTGGTGCGGTTTTTGTTTGTTTCCTTGTTTTGGGGCTGGCCGAGGTACATAGAATGTTGCGTGGGGATGGCACAGGGGTCAAGTACTGCTATTTCTGGTGGCAATAACGGGCAACACAGTGGTGCAACTTATCGTTGCTTCAGAAGTCGGCGCAGCGCAACATGTATATACGATGTGCTACCCTGCTACCCTGCTTTCCCGATGGCATACTCTCGGACGCCATCTCCCATTCCCCCAAAGAGGCCTGTCCTAGTCATCAAGTCATCATATAAGCATGCTACCGAGCCTTACCGTACTTTCTCCGATGTTCCTCCATGGGGGCGTGGCCATGCTTCGCCAGTGATTGGCTAGAAGCATGGATTGC
>Ga0335075_10009730_pt1 | contig 14622 bp, 11 predicted proteins | sample Lox_Sample_24_FD_206723 | JGI IMG/M metagenome (GOLD analysis project Ga0335075, IMG submission 206723) | Soil microbial communities from Loxahatchee National Wildlife Refuge, Florida, United States - Lox_Sample_2.4 | ecosystem: Environmental > Terrestrial > Soil > Wetlands | place: USA...
GAGCGGCTCTTCGGTGATGACTACCCTTACTTCTCCTCGTTCACCGACGCCCTGCTCGAGCACTCGGCGGCAAACGTCGCGGCGCGCATCGAAGACCGGCGGCTGGACGGCGAGTCGCTGGTGGTCGAGCTCGCGAGCAACGACGGCTACCTGCTGCAGTACTACCGGGCGCGTGGCATTCCGGTGCTCGGCATCGATCCGGCACCCGGACCGGTCGCAGCGGCGCGTGCGCGCGGCGTGGACACGCTGCAGGCGTTCTTCGGTCGCGACCTGGCCGCCCGGCTCGCCGGTGAAGGGCGTCAGGCCGATGTGATCCATGCCAACAACGTGCTCGCGCACGTCGCCGACACGAATGGATTCGTGGCCGGGATCGGAACGCTGCTGAAGGAAGACGGCGTCGCGGTCATCGAAGTCCCTTACGTGAGAGAGCTGATCGACCACGGCGAATTCGACACCATCTATCACGAGCATCTCTGCTACTTCTCGGTGACGGCGCTGACGCGGCTCTTCGAGCGGCACGGCCTGTCGCTGAATCGTGTGGAGCCGCTCGCGATCCACGGCGGATCGCTGCGTCTCTTCGTGGGCAGGCGCGCGCAGCGCGATCGCTCGGTGGCGGACTATCTGCAGTCGGAGCAGGCCGCGGGAGTGGACCGGGTGGAATATTACGCCGGCTTCTCCGCTAGAGTGGCCCGCATCCGCAGCGACCTGCTCGCGCTGCTCGGCCGCCTGAAGCGCGAAGGGGCGCGAGTCGCGGGCTACGGGGCGGCGGCGAAGGGCACGATTCTGCTCAACTTCACCGGCGTCGGCGGCGAGGTGTTGGATTTCGTGGCCGATCGAAACGTGCACAAGCAGGGACGGTACGTCCCCGGGGTGCGGCTGCCGATCGTATCACCGGCGCGGATCCTCGAGGCGCAGCCGGATTACCTGCTGATCCTGCCCTGGAATTTCAAGGAGGAGATCATGGCGCAGCAGGCGGAGTATCGCCGGCGCGGCGGGCGTTTCATCGTGCCCGTGCCCGAACCGGCCATCGTATGAATAACGGAGTCGCAGACATGCAGCAAGAATCGGGGCGTCGCGCGGCACCTGCCATCGGACCGCGGGGCGACCCGATGCCGGGCGCTGCCCCGTACAGCTGTCAGGCATGCGGCAGCGGCAACATCCAGGTGTTCTACGGCATCACCGATGTGCCGGCGCACAGCTGCCTGATGCTGTCCTCGCGCGAGGAGGCGCTCGAGTTTCCGCGCGGCGACATCGAGCTGGGCTTTTGCCGCGGCTGCGGCTTCATCGGCAATGTCCGCTTCGATCCCGCCCTCGAGCGGTACTCGGCGGCTTATGAGGAGACGCAGGCCTACTCGCCGCGCTTCCTGCGCTTTCTCGATGAGGTCTGGGACGACCAGATCGCGCGGTTCGGGCTCGGGCCCGGAATGACGGCGCTCGAGATCGGCTGCGGCAAGGGCGAGTTCCTCGTGGGACTCTGCGAACGGAGCGGCTGCGGCGGAATCGGCGTCGACCCGGGGTATCGGCCGGAGCGGACGCGCACCAGCGCCGCGGGCCGCATGACATTCATCCGCGACTTCTATGGGCCGAAGTACGCACACCTGCACGCCGACTACGTGTGTTGTCGCCACACTCTGGAGCACATCGCGCCGGTGCGCGACTTCGTCCGGCTGGTGCGCGAGACCATCGGCGGCCGGCGGCATGTGAATGTCTTCTTCGAGCTGCCGGACATGGAGCGCGTGCTGCAGCAGGGCGCGTTCTGGGACATCTACTACGAGCACTGCACTTACTTCACCCGCGGCTCGCTGGCCCGCCTCTTCCGCGCCGCCGGCTTCGATATCCACCGCCTCTACAAGGCGTATGACGATCAGTACCTGATGTTGGAAGCGCAACCGGCCGCGCATGCCACGGACGCCATGCTGCCGCAGGAGAATGATCTGGACACCGTCACGTCGCTGGTGGCGCGCTTCGAGCGTCAGGTCAGCGACCGCGTGCAATCTCTCAACGACGCGCTGGCACGACATCGCGCCAGGGGTCACCGGCTCGCGATCTGGGGCTCAGGCTCGAAATGCGTCTCCCTCATCAGCTCGCTCGGTCTCGCCAGGGGCCTCGGGCCGGAGCTCGTCGCGGTGGTGGACATCAATCCGCACAAGCACGGCAAATTCCTCGCCGGCAGCGGCCTGGAGATCGTCTCCCCGGATGCCCTGAGGACGTCGCGTCCGGAGGTCGTGCTGGTGATGAACTCGATCTACGCCGAGGAGATCAGGCATGACCTCGCCAGCCGCTCACTGCATCCCGAGCTGATTGCGCTGTAGCCGCCAGCTGCCGGTAAACCGGCTCCAGCTTCTCGGCGGCGCCCTCCCAGCTGAACTCCCTCTCGACCGTCTCGCGCGCGGTGGTGCCCAGCTGCTCTGCCAGCTGCGGATCGCCCGCGAGGCGGAGTATTGCGTCGGCGAACGCGTTCACGTCACCGTCCGCGATCACTAACCCCGTCCTCCCGTGTTCCAACACCTTCGCCGATCCCGCGCTGGCGACTATCGCCTTGCCCGCCGCCATGTAGTTGAGCAGCTTCTGCGGGATTCCCGGACAGCTGGTTCGCGGCAGCACCGCGATGGCCGCGCTCGCGAGCCGCAGCGGCAGCTCGCCGAATCCGTCCGGCAACACCTCGATCGCCTCCCGCACGCCCAGCCGCCGCGCGGCCGCTTCGTAGGGCTCGAAGGATGAGCTGATCGAGAAACAGAGCCTGAGGTCCGGCCGCACCCCTCTCGCCCGGGCGAACGCCTCGAGCAGCAGATCGATGTTCTGATAAGGTGCCAGCGTGCCCGAGTAGATGAGACGCACGAGACCGTCCGGACGGGGGGGCGCATTCACGCGGAAGCAGCCGCTCTCAACCCCGTTCGTGATGACGGATATCCGCTCCGGCTCCAGGCCGTGCACTCCCACCAGCCGATCCCGGATGTCCGACGTCACCGCCACGACGTGATCCGCGCGCCTGGGCAACACGCCGTCCAACCAGCTGCCAACTGCCGCGAAGGTACTGCGCGTGAGTCCCATCCCATAGCTCGGCAGCTCCGCCGACAGCATCGTATGGGCGTCATAGACCAGGGGCATTCGGTGGCGCGCCCGCACCGGCAGGGCAACCAGGAGACCCTCCACGTGGTGCGCGTGGATCACGTCGAATCGCCGCGCGGCGAGTACATGCGACAGCTTCCACGCGAGAGCGGGATCGTAGAACGCCAGCTTGCGGAAGCTCGGCCCGACCGGCATCCGCCAGTAGACGGGACGGCGAAAGATCCGGTGTACGGGAACACCGAGCGGCTGCGGTCCGTCCGCAACGTGATACGTGATGAGCTCGACGTGGTGGCCACGCGCAGCCAAAGCCTCCGCCAGACGCTCCACGCGCAGCGGCGTACCGCGCCGCGCCGGCATGGGACACGCCGCAACCATCGCAATCCGAAATCGCTCGCTGGGACCGCTGGCCAAGTAGGGTCTCGAGTGTAGTCTCGGATCGGACGACGCTGCCGCACTGCGTGGGGCGGCCGATAGCAGCGGCGTGCCCGCTCCGCCTTCCATCAACGCCGCCGGTCGGCGAGCAGATGACCTGGGGCGGCGCCAAAGATACGGATCTTCAGCCGCTCCGCCTGCGCCGGAGCGCTGGGCAGCGCCACCGCGAGCAGATCGACCATCGCCCGCGCCGCGTTCCAGTTGTAGGCCCACCACTTGGCGAGCACGGCATAGCAACGTGAGCGCTCGGCGGAAGTCAGCGTCTCCCGCCCGAGCATCCGCATGTATTCGCCGTACAGCCGCCACGTGGGAAACGTTGGCTGCCTGCCACCGCCGCTGTCGTGCCAGGCGGCACGGTCGGCGGACCGTCTCTGCGAGCGCGTATAGCGGTTCGGGTGCTCACGGACCGAAAGCAAGGGGGCGGGCAGCTGGATCATGCGCCCGCGCAGCGCGAGCTGGGCGAGAAGCGCCCGATCGGCGCCGTGGAAGCTGCCGTGCAGCAGCGAGTCGCGCAGCGCCCGCCGGCGGATGAGACCGAAGAAATCCACGCAGGTGTGGGAACGCAGCACCATCCAGGCAAAACGCTCGGACGGCAGGTAGGAGTCCGCGCCGGAGAGCTTGCTATCGTAAAGACCGAGATGCTCGCCGCTGGAATCGATGTAGGAAATCACGGTGTTGCACAGCACCGCGTCGGGACGCTCCTCCAGAACCCGGTAGGTCTTCGCCAGGAAAGACGGCAACATGCGGTCGTCGTGGGCCAGCCACTTGAAGTAGCGGCCGCGGGCATGGCTGTATGCCAGGTTGTAGTTGGCGGCGGCGCCCAGGTTGCGGGGATTGCGGAAATAGTGCACCCGCGGCTCACGGGTGGCGTAATCGCGGCAGATCTCCGGCGTGCGATCGGTCGACGCGTTATCGCAAAGGATCAGCTCGAGGTTATCGAGCGTCTGGGAGAGCGTGGACCGGATGGCATCCTCGAGAAACGCCTCCCCGTTGTACACGGGCAGCCCCACGCTGACGAGAGGGACCTCGGCAGCGGACTCGGAAGCCTGACGCATCACACCCCCTAAATGGGTTTCTCGCGGCGCGCTGCGCCGGGAAGGGTTAACGCGTCGTCAGCACTTATCGTTCCAGCTTAGATTTGGCTCAAAGTCGCCTGGCGCTTTGCTCGGCCCATCCTGGCCCTCGGCCCTGCGCGCCGTCCCAAATCGCTCCCAGCGATTTTGTGAGCGACCAGCCCGGTGACTCCATTCGAGCCCGCGGCCCCGGGGAACGGCCCTGGGCCGCTCACTGGCTTGCTTTCGACCTAGGGGAACTTGATCTTGCCGCCACCGCCGCCGGGGCCGGCGCCACCGGGACCGATGCCGCCTCCTCCGACCTCCGGCACGACGATGCGCGAAGCTGCCTCGCGGCGCATTTCGCGTGCCTCGTCGATGGCCTGCTCGAGCGCCGCATTGACGCCCTCGGGGAACTTGGTCAGCGCCTCTTCCAGCGTACTCGCCTCGATCTCGAAAACGAGCGGCAGCACACCGGCGGGAGTCAGCAGCTGCGTCTGACCGGAGAAGAGCACCGGCCGCTGGGTATCGGTCGCACCGTCAGCCGTGACGGGGGTCAGCCGTCGGATGGTGCCGGCCCGACGGTCGGTGTAGATCTCCTCCCGGTAGAGACCGGCTGGGTCGAGGTGTACTTCGGGGAGATCGCTCTTCGCTGCCATGGGGAGCCCTGTCTGACTTCTAGGAAGGCGGCTGCCATTGTACCAGCGCGGCCACGAACGGACGGTCCGCCTCGAGAATGTCCTCGCCGCCGAGCTGGGTGCGCGCGACCCATTTCAGGCGCTGTCCATCGAAAGGCCGCGGCTCGCCGCGGTAACACCCGACCACCCACATGGAAAGCTCGACGTCGCGGTCGGGATAGCGATGTGTCAGGCGCATCATCGGGCGCGCGTCGAGCACCTCGACGCCAAGCTCCTCCCTGAGCTCACGCCGCAGGGCGGCCTCCTCCGACTCGCCCTGGGCCACCTTGCCCCCGGGAAACTCCCAGCGGCCGGCCATGTGCTTGCCCGCGGGACGCTCGGCGATGAGCACTCTGCCCGCGTCATCCACCAGAGCCGCCGCCACGACCAGGACGGCTCGCGCCGTCTCGCTCACTCGACGCTCGAGAGAGCGCCGTGGCAGTGCTTGTATTTCTTGCCCGACCCGCAGGGGCAGGGCTCATTGCGCCCGACCTTGCGCTCGCCGCGCACGAAGGTCCCCTGCGCATCCGGCGCGGGCTGCGGCGCGGCAGGCGCCTCCCTTGCGCCGCGTGACCGCTGGCCCGTGCCCATCATCGCGCCACGTGCCGCCGCGGCAGCCGCGGCCTCGTCCGGCATGTCACCGCCCCCCGAGAGCGCGGACGTCATTTCCGGGTGCTGCGCCTGCAGCGCGCGCATCAGCCGGCGGCGGCGCTCCTCCTCCTCGCGATCGACCTCCTCCTGGGTGCGGACCTCGATCTGCATGAGTCGCGTCACCGTCTCGAACTTCACGCGATCCAACATCGCGGTGAACATCTGGAAGGCCTCGCGCTTGTACTCGGTGCGGTAGTCCTGCTGCGCATAGCCGCGCAGGTGAATTCCCTGGCGCAGGTAATCCATCGCGGCGAGATGATCGCGCCAGTGCGCATCGAGCGTACGCAACATGACATCCTTCTCGATGTGGCGCATCAACGCCGGATCGATGCGCGACAGCTTGGCGTCATTGGCCTGCTGTACCTCGCGCACCAGCCGCGCGCGCAGCGCCGGCTCCTCGAGCTCCGGCTCCTGGTCCAGCCAGCTCTTGACGTTCAGACGCACGTTGAAATCGGTTTCCAGCGTCTTGTTCAGGCCGTCGAGGTCCCAGTCGCTCGGCATGGCGTGCTTCGGCAGGTACTGGTCGACCAGGGCGCCGATCGCTTCCTCCAGGATGCCGCGGATGGCCGCCGACACGTCCGCCGTCCCCATGATCTCGGTGCGCTGCTGATAGACGACCTTGCGCTGGTCGTTGGCGACATCGTCGAAGAGGAGCAACTGCTTGCGGATGTCGAAGTTGTGGGCTTCGACCTTGCGCTGCGCCTTCTCGATCTGCCGGCTCAGCATGCCGCTCTCGATGACCTCGCCTTCCTTCATTCCGGCCATCTTCAACCAGCGCTGCGTCTTCACCGGATCGCCGAAGATGCGCATCAGGTTGTCTTCCATCGACAGATAGAAGCGGCTCGACCCCGGGTCACCCTGCCGGCCGGAGCGGCCGCGCAGCTGGTTGTCGATGCGGCGGGACTCGTGCCGCTCCGTGCCGATGATGTGCAGGCCGCCGGCGGCCACGACTTTCTCGTGCCGTGCCTGCCATTCCGTCTTGACGCGCTCGCGGGTGGCCTCGTCGGCTTCGGCTCCGAGCGCCTGCAGCTCGGCCTCGAGGCTGCCGCCCAGCACGATGTCCGTGCCGCGGCCGGCCATGTTGGTGGCGATGGTCACGGCGCCGGGACGCCCGGCCTGCGCCACGATGTGCGCCTCGCGCTCGTGCTGCTTGGCGTTCAGCACCTGGTGCTCGATGCCCTCCTTCTGCAGCACGCTGGAAACCAGCTCCGAAGTCTCGATGGAGGTCGTGCCGACCAGCACCGGCTGGTCGCGCTCGACACACTCGCGCACGTCCTCGATGATGGCCTTGAACTTGTCGTTCTGCGTCAGGTGCACGAAGTCCGGGTTGTCCTTGCGCACCATCGGCTTGTGCGTCGGGATGACCGTGACCTCCAGGCCGTAGATCTCGAGGAACTCCGGCGCCTCGGTGTCGGCGGTGCCGGTCATGCCTGAGAGCTTCCGGTACAGGCGGAAGTAGTTCTGGAAGGTGATCGCGGCGACCGTCTGGTTCTCCTCGCGCACCCGCACCCCTTCCTTGGCCTCGATGGCCTGGTGCAGTCCGTCGGACCAGCGCCGGCCGGGCATGGTGCGTCCGGTGAACTCGTCGACGATGATGATCTCGCCGCCGCGGACGATGTATTCGACATCCCGCTTGTAGAGTGCGTGCGCGCGCAGCGCCGCGTTCAGATGGTGCATCAGGCGGATGTTGGCCGGATCGTAGAGGCTCTCGCCTTCGCGCAGCAGGCCCGCCTTGAGCATCAGTGCCTCGACGCGCTCGTGGCCATCCTCAGTGATATGGACCTGCTTGGTTTTCTCCTCTACCGCGAAGTCGCCGGGACCCTCCTCCTCCTGCTGGCGCGTGAGGCTGGGCACCAGTTGATTGATGCGCAGATAGAGCTCCGTGCTCTCCTCCGCCGGGCCCGAGATGATGAGCGGCGTGCGCGCCTCGTCGATCAGGATGGAGTCGACCTCGTCCACGATGGCATACACCAGCGGCCGCTGGACGCGATCCTCCAGGCTGAACGCCAGATTGTCGCGCAGATAGTCGAAGCCGAGCTCGTTGTTGGTGGCGTAGGTGATGTCGCAGGCATACGCCTCGCGCTTTTCCTGCGGCGATTGCGAATTCTTGATCACCCCGACGGTGAGGCCGAGAAAGCGGTGCACCGGGCCCATCCAGTCGGCATCGCGCTGCGCGAGATACTCGTTCACGGTGACGATGTGAACGCCCTCGCCGGTAAGCGCGTTCAGGTACGCGGGCAGCGTCGAGACGAGCGTCTTGCCCTCGCCGGTGCGCATCTCCGCGATCTTGCCCTGGTGGAGCGCGATGCCGCCGATGAGCTGGACGTCGAAGTGGCGCATCTTGAGCGTGCGCCAGGCCGCTTCCCGCACCACGGCGAAGGCTTCGGGCAGCAGGTCATCGAGCGTCGCGCCATCCCGCAACCGCGCGCGGAATTCGTCCGTCTTGGCGCGCAGAGCCTCATCGCTCAGGGCCTTGAGCCCCGGCTCGAGCTCCGCCGCCGCGCGGATGTACCGCCCGTAACCGCGGATCATCCGGTCATTGCGGCTGCCGAAAATGCGCTTGAGAGTGTCGAGCAACTTGAGGTCCTGATTGAATGAGCGAACGGCCCCGGGTCAACGGGCGGGGTATTCTACGCACGCGGGGCCGAGTCCCCAATGGGTTCCTGCCGGGCGGAAATCAAGCGATTGGACCGCCCTCATGGCGGCGAGTGCGCCCCGCGGTCATCGTCCGCCGGCCCGACGGGCCGGCCCTGCCTGGATCCCTAGTCCTGCCCGTCCGCGGCGGCGCTCGTCGGCGCCTTTTCGGGGGCTACCGGCACGGTATCCACGCCGGTGAATGCGCTCGAGCCGGCGCGCAGCGCGATGAATCGCGCCGGATTCACCTGATGGCCGTTCTCCAGCACCTCGAAGTGCACGTGCGGTCCGGTGGAGCGGCCAGTGTCACCGACCAGGGCCAGCACATCGCCGCGCTGCACGGTCTCGCCCACGTGCACCAGCACTTTGAACGCGTGCCCATACCGGGTGGCGTAGCCGTTGCCATGGTCGACCTGCACCATGTTGCCGTAGCCGCCGCGGGGGCCTGCCCAGGTCACGATGCCGGCGGCGACCGAGCGGATCCGAGTGCCCTCCGGCGCCGCGAAATCGATGCCCTCGTGAAACTCCTCGCCGCCGGTGAACGGATCGACCCGCGGACCGAAGCCCGAAGAGATGTAGCCGGTGCTGACCGGCCGCCCTTCCGGATGGATCTCCTGGCCGAGCTGGCGGGAGAGAATGACGTTCTCCAGCGCCGAGAGCTGCGAGCCGCTCAAATCGATCTGGCTCTGCAGATCCTTCAGCATGCTCGAGACGTCGCCCATCTGCGCCCGCGCGCCCGGGATATCGCTTTCCGGTCCGCCCTGCGGCGGATCGTGTCCGAAGTTGAATTCGCTGCTCTTGATGCCCGCCATGGCGGTCAGCCGCTGGCCGAGCGCATCGAGGCGGATGACGTGCGCCTTCATGTCGCCCAGCTGAATGGCGATCGCATTGGCGCGTACCTGCATCAGCCGCTTGAGGTCGGCGATCTCCTCGCGCTGCTTCGCCAGGACTTCCGACCAGTGGGCGGTCTGGTCCAGCGAGAGGCCGCCGCCATCGCCGCCGTGCCCCAGGGTCAGCCCGAAGCCGAAGGCGCCGCCCACGATGGCGAGGATTGCCAGCACCACGCACCCAAGAGCGAGCGGCGGCAGATTCAGCTGACGGGGCTGCCCGTCACGCTTCGAGAAAATGATGACATTCATGCCGTGCGCTCCGCGTGCGTTTACCCGTTCGATATCGGCAGGCAACGCAGCAAACCGAGCGCACGAGCCAGCCAATTGGACCCCCCGGCCCTCATACCCGCAGCCGCGGGCCCCAGGGGCCAGAAAATCCTTCTTCGAAAAAACTTGCTCTTCGCCGGCAACCCCGCTGTCATGGCTCTCCGCTTTAGACCGGTGGCTTTGCGTCCCCGCCTTTCGACGGGTTTGCCCTTTAGCAACGCCCAGAATATGCCCAATAAAACCAGCCCAGACAAGCACGGCGTCCGCAAACTCACCGCTCGCTCACCGCGAACCCGCGCACATTCGGCCTCCAGGCCCCGCCATTCGGGCTCCAAGCCGCAGCCTGCCCATTCTGTCAAAGACCTGCTGGCCGGCGCGGTTCCCGTTCTGTCGCAAGCGGCGGGCCACAGCGCCCGCCAAGCCTTCTGGCGGCCCTGGCTGGAGGCCCGCCTACCCCCCGAGCTGCCCGCGAAAATCACGGGAATCACGGAGCGCGACGGCAATCTGGTGGTTTTCGCCGATTCCCCCGCCTGGTCCGCCCGGCTGCGCTACGCCCTGCAGGAGCTGACCGCCCAGATTCAGGCAGCCCAACCGGACATCAGGGCAATTACGGTCAGAGTCCTGCCTAGGCAGGCAAAGTAGCTTGACGGCAAGGCGCGGCGAAACCGGCGCGCCGAGGTCTCAGCCGCCGCCGGATCCCGGCAGGGCAGGCGCCTCGATGTAGGAAATGGGCGCATCCGCGTACGACTCGAACGCCACTTTTTCCCAGGTGGTCACATCCTGGATCAGCGCCCGCAACAGCCGGTTGTTGAGCGCATGCCCCGACTTGTGGCCGCTGAACTCCCCGATGAGGCTGTGCCCGAGAAGGTAGAGATCGCCGATCGCGTCCAGGATCTTGTGCTTGACGAACTCGTCCTCGTAGCGCAGGCCGTCCTCGTTCAGTACACGGAAATCGTCGAGCACGACCGCGTTGTCGAGGTTGCCGCCGAGGGCGAGATTGCGCTCCCGCAGCCATTCCAGGTCGCGCATGAAACCAAAGGTGCGGGCGCGGCTGACCTCCTTCAGGAAGGACGTGGTCGAGAAGTCCATGGAAGCCTTCTGCGCGCGGCGCTTGAAGATCGGGTGGTTGAACTCGATCTCGAAGTTGACCTTGAAGCCGTCGAAGGGGCTGAACTCCGCCCACTTGTCGCCATCCTCCACCCGCAGCCGCTTCTTGATGCGGATGAAGTGCTTCGGCTCGCGCTGCTCCTCGATGCCCGCCGACTGCAGCAGGAAGACGAACGGCCCGGCGCTGCCGTCCATGATCGGCACCTCGGGCGCCGACAGCTCCACGATGGCGTTGTCGATCCCGAGACCCGCGAAAGCCGACAACAGGTGCTCCACCGTGGAGACCCGGGTGGTGCCCCGGCATAGAGTGGTGCCGAGCGTCGTGTCGCCGACATTCTCGGCGTGCGCCGCCACATCCACCGGCTGCGGCATGTCGGTCCGTCGGAACACAATGCCGGTGTCGGGTGGGGCCGGGCGGAGCGTCATCAGGACCTTCTTGCCCGTATGAAGCCCCACGCCTGTGGCGCGGATCGAGTTCTTGAGCGTCCGCTGACCGACCATGTTTATAGCTGCGTGAGTCCTTCGTCTCTCAACGATCTTGGGGAGGCCACGGATGACCTGCCCCGCGGCGCGCCGCTTCGCACTCCGCCGACTGTCCCCAAACCCAGGGGGCAACGGCGGATGCCAATCGACCCTAAGGTCAGAACGGCCGCCGCGGACATTAAGGTCCGCGGCGCGAAACGGCGCGCTACCGTATCACAAGCTGGCCAGTTGCGCTCAATCAGCTTGGCGGCGCAGGAAAGCCGGAATGTCAAGGAGGTCGTCGGGCTGCGCGTCCTGCCGCAGTCCGTCGCCCACCGCCCGCTGGCGCTGGACCGTCGGCTTGTCGAGCTGCGCGTAGTCGCTGCTCGAGAGGGGGCTGCGCCGAACCACCCTCATCGGCGGCTCCCGCATCTCCCGCTCACGGGTCGGTTCCCCCCGGGCGGCCGCGGCCTCGGTCTGCCGAAAGGAGCCGACAGGCTGGGGCCGCGCCATGGTGGCCGGGCGGCCGAGGCCCGTGGCGACGACCGTCACCCGCACCTGATTGCTCAGCTCCGGATCGATCACCGTACCCACGACCACCGTGGCATCCTCGGAGGCGAACTGCTTCACGATCTGGCCGACCTCCTGGAACTCGCCGATCGACAGATCCATGCCCGCGGTCACGTTGACGAGAATGCCATGCGCGCCCGCCAGGTTGATGTCCTCGAGGAGCGGCGAGGACACGGCGGCTTCGGCCGCTGCCCGCGCACGCCCTTCGCCGCTTGCGGCCCCGGAGCCCATCATCGCCATGCCGGTCTCCGCCATGACGGTACGCACGTCGGCGAAGTCGACGTTGATGAGACCCGGACGGGTGATGAGCTCGGCGATCCCCTGCACCGCCCCCTGCAGCACCTGGTTGGCCGACTTGAACGCATCGAGCAGGGTCGTCTGCGCCCCGAGCACGGTGAGCAGCTTCTGGTTGGGGATGGTGATGAGCGAGTCGCAGTACTTGCCGAGCTCCGCGATGCCGTGGTCGGCGACATAGCCGCGCTTGTTGCCTTCCATCTCGAAGGGCTTGGTGACCACCGCCACCGTCAGGATGCCCAGCTCCTTGGCGACCTGTGCCACCACGGGCGCGCCGCCCGTGCCGGTGCCGCCGCCCATCCCCGCGGTGATGAACAGCATGTCGCAGCCCTCGACCAGCTCGACGATGCGGTCACGATCCTCCATCGCCGCCTGGCGGCCGACTTCCGGATCGGCGCCGGCGCCGAGGCCCTTGGTCATGTTGGTGCCGATCTGCAGTGCGGTCTTCACCTTCGCGTGCTTGAGGGCCTGCGCGTCGGTGTTGATGCACATGAACTCCACGCCCTCGATGCCGGAGGAGACCATGTGAGCGACGGCGTTGCCGCCGCCGCCGCCCACCCCGATGACCTTGATGACAGCGCTTTGGCTGTAGGCGTCCATTAATTCGAACATTGCGCGTGCTCCTCGAGAATGAATCGGTTGATTGGAATGGTTGGTTTGATTTTTCAGGGATCGGTCAGTCTGTCAGCGTCAAAAGTTGCCCTGGAACCACGACCGCATGCGGTCGATCGCCGTCTTGGCGTTGCCCAGGGACCGCCCGCCGCGACGCGCGGGCAGGAAATTGTCGCGGGCATAGAGCAGCAGCCCCACGCCCGTGGAGAAAACGGGATTGCGCACCACGTCGGTGAGTCCATGCACCTGCTGCGGCAGACCGAGTCTCACCGGCACGTGGAAGACTTCCTCCGCCAGCTCGATCGCGCCCTCCATCTTGGCGCTGCCGCCGGTGAGCACCACGCCGGCGGCGACCACTTCCTCGAAGCCGCTGCGGCGCAGCTCCTCGCGCACCAGGCCGAAGAGCTCCTCGTAGCGCGGCTCGACGATCTCGGCGAGCGTCTGGCGCGCGAGGCGCCGCGCCGGACGGTCGCCGACGCTCGGCACTTCGATGCTCTCATCGGGGTTGGCCAGCTGTGAGAGCGCGCACGCATAGCGGATCTTGATGTCTTCGGCGTGCTGGGTCGGGGTGCGCATGGAGACGGCGATATCATTGGTGACCTGGTCGCCCGCTATGGGGATCACCGCCGTGTGGCGGATCGCCCCGTGCGAGAACACCGCCAGGTCGGTCGTGCCGCCGCCGATGTCGACCAGGCACACGCCGAGCTCCTTCTCGTCGTCGGTCAGCACCGAGAAGCTGGAGGCGAGCTGCTCCAGGACGACATCGTCCACTTCCAGCCCGCAGCGCTTGATGCATTTCTCGATGTTCTGCGCCGCGCTCTCCGCGCCCGTGACGATGTGCACCTTGGCCTCCAGGCGCACTCCCGACATGCCGATCGGATCGCGGATGCCCTCCTGGCCATCGACGATGAACTCCTGCGGCAGGACGTGCAGGATCTTCTGGTCGGCCGGGATCGCCACCGCCTTGGCCGCATCGATCACATGCTCGACGTCCCCGTGCGTGACCTCGCGGTCGCGAATCGCCACTACGCCATGGGAGTTGAGGCTGCGCACGTGGCTGCCGGCGATGCCCGCGAACACCGAGTGGATCTCGCAGCCGGCCATGAGCTCGGCTTCCTCCACCGCGCGCTGGATCGACTGCACCGTCGACTCGATGTTGACGACCACACCCTTCTTCAGCCCGCGCGAGGGCTGGGACCCCAGGCCCAGCACCTCGATCGAGCCGTCGACGCCAACCTCGCCCACCAGTGCCACCACCTTGGAGGTGCCGATGTCGAGGCCTACGATGAGATTTCTATCTGAGCGTTTAAGCATGACTCGCACCCACCCGCCAGCCGATGGCAAAACCGTTTGTGTAGCGCATATCCACGTATGAGATCTCCGCCGCGCGGTGCTGGACGATGCCGAGCGCCGCAGTCATGAATTTCTCGAACCGCTCGTCGACCTGGGATCGCCCCAGCCGCACCGTGATGCCGTTGGCGAGGTCGAGCTGCCACGCCCCCCGCGCGTCGAGCCGCAGCGCCGTGACGGTGAGACCAGAGTCCGCCAGCCGCCGCTGCATCACCAGGTAACGCTCGGTGACTTCCGCCTCGGAGCCGTCGGGCCCTGACAGCCGCGCCAGCCCCGCCGGGAAATGGCTGACGCCCGTGGCAAAGAGCACACCGTCGCTGTTGACGAGGCCGTCGCCCTGCCACCGGGCGGCGGCAACCTGCTCGATCACCAGCACCGACAGGCCGTGCGGCCAGTCGCGCTCGACACTCACGGCATCCACCCAGGGCAGTGTGTGAATCGCGCGGCTCACCGCGGCGAGGTTGACCGTGAGCAGGCCCTCGCCCCCCGCCTCGCGCGCCACGAGCCGCTCGATCTCGGCCGGCTGCACGTGTTGGAAACGCCCCGTCACTTTCA
>Ga0335075_10009731_pt1 | contig 14622 bp, 12 predicted proteins | sample Lox_Sample_24_FD_206723 | JGI IMG/M metagenome (GOLD analysis project Ga0335075, IMG submission 206723) | Soil microbial communities from Loxahatchee National Wildlife Refuge, Florida, United States - Lox_Sample_2.4 | ecosystem: Environmental > Terrestrial > Soil > Wetlands | place: USA...
GCACGGCGTCGGCCGCGGACGCGAAGTCCGCGGACCGCATGTGCTCGGCGTAGCCGCGGAACATGTCCTCCCGCCACGCCACGTCGGGGTTGCCCGCGCTCGGCTTGCGGAAGCCGCCCATCCGCTTCTCCCACCGGTACGCGATGCCCGCCGCCGGCAGCCATTCCTCCATGGCGGCGCGGGCGAACTGGGGACTGCGGCGGCTGCCGGGCGCGGTGCGGATGTCCACCAGCGAGGTGACGCCGGCCCCCGCGAGCGTCGCGACGGTCTGCTCGGCCGACGCGGTGCCGTGCCCGTAGGTAAGGAGCATGAGACGACACTACGGCCACGCACGACCCCGCCCGGGTGACAGGATGGACCGGTGACGGAACAGACGCGGGGCGAACTCGGGCAGGTGCAGCAGACGCTGTTCTTCCCGCTGGTGGCGCGGGCCAGGGAAACGGAAGGCAAGCGGCCGGTGCTGAAAGATCCCAAGGCCGTGGAGCTGGCCCACGCGATCGACTTTGACCTGGCCACCTTCCGCACCCCGATGCGGTTCATGGTGGTGATCCGCACGATGATCCTGGACTGGTGGGTTCGCCAGTTCCTGGCCGAGCACCCGGGCGGGACGGTGGTCGAACTCGGCACCGGGCTCAACACGCGCTTCGAGCGGACGGACAACGGGTCGGTGCACTGGATCGACCTGGACCTGCCGGACACGATCGAACTGCGCCGCCGGTTCTTCGCGGACACGGACCGGCGGCGCATGCTCGCCGCGTCGCTGCTCGACGAGGACTGGCTGGCGGAGGTGGAGCGGCGGCCGGGGCCGTACTTCTTCGTGTCCGACGGCGTCCTCGTCTACCTGCCAGAGGAGGAAGTCGCCGGCGCGCTCGGCCGGCTCGCCGGCCGGTTCCCCGGCAGCAGGCTGGCGTTCGACACCTACCCGGAGGCCACGTTCAAGTACGAGCACAAGATGGCGGCCAAGCGGGGCATCGCGCGCTGGCAGTGGCACTGCGACGACCCGCGCACGCTTGAGCGACTCGGCCTGCGGCTGCTCGAATCGGCCAGGCCCACGCGCCCGCCCGCCGGGCTCCGGGCCGGCCTGCCCCCCAGGTACCGCTACCTGCTGCCGCTCACCGACCCGGTGCTCGGGCGTGGCGTCACGATCAGCTTGTTCGAGTGCCGCCCGTTAGCTGGTGTAGACGCCGGTCGGCTGGTCGTGGTAGCCCTTGCGGCCGATCGCCTGGGCCAGCGGGCTGCGCGGGTCCGCCCCGGACTCGATGGCGTCGAGCACGGCGCGGAAGTCGTGCCTGGGCGTCCAGCCCAGTTCGGCGCGGGCCCTGGTATTCACGTACACGCGCCCGATGGACGGGAACATCCGCCAGCCCCGCCGGCCGTACTCCGCCTCGTAGTCCGGGAACAGCCGCCGGACCACGGCGGGCGCGTCGTCGCGCAGTCCGGCCAGGTCTTCCTGGGTGAACGGCGTGGTCGCGCTGACGATGTACTTGCCGAATCCGATCGCCGCCGCGCGCCGCATCGCCAGCAGGTGGGCGGCCACCACGTCCGCCACGTCGACCCGCCGGTACAGGTACTCGTTGACCTTGACGTTCGCGTCGGCGTAGCCGGACCGTACGTCGTCGTTGTCGTCCCCCTCGGGGAAGAAGCGGGAGGTCCGCAGGACGATGACCGGCAGGCCGCGCTCGACGTGGGCGAGTTCGCACAGGTCCTCGGCGGCCGTCTTGGTCACGCCGTAGATGTTCCGAGGCCGCGCCGCCACATCTTCGGTGATCCACGCGGCCGGCTGGCCGGGCGCCGGGGTCAGCGCCCGCCCGAACGCGCTCGTGCTGCTCGTGAACACGAAGCCGCGCACGCCGGCTTCGGCGGCCTCCTCAAGCAGCGTCAGCGTACCGCTCACGTTCGTCTCTACGAACGCCTGCTTGCTGTGCGAGCCGACGTGCGGCTTGTGCAGGGTCGCCGCGTGCAGGACCGCGTCGGCGCCGTCCACGCAACGGCGCACCACGGCCCGGTCCGCGACCGACCCGACCACCGTCGTGTGCGGCGATGGCTTCAGGTCCACCCCGATCACGTCGTGCCCGGCGTCCCGCAGGACCCGGACGAGCCCCTCACCCAGATGCCCCGCGCTGCCCGTCACCACCACCCGCATGGCGGTCAGGCTAACGGACGCGAGGGACCAGGGCCGAATGGTTTTCGCGCGGCGGGCGCCGACGCAGCGGTGCTACGCGGCGCCGGGTACCGGCCGTAGACCGCGCCGTGCCCAGGCACGCGGCCAGCGCGGCGCCGGCCGTCGCCCCGGCCGTGAGCGGTGATCGCTCATGTCGGCGCGGGTCTCGTCGGGGCTGGCGCCGGGCAGGTGCCGATCAGGGCCGGCCCCGCCGGGCCGCCCGGTTTCTGTGGCGTGGCCGCCGCGGCCCGGCCGCCCCGGTAGCTGTCGGCGCGAGCGCCGCTGGTTCAACGCGGTGACGACGGTGGTCATGATGATGAACGGCACCGCCACCAGGACGATGAAGGCGCCAAACAAGAACAGCGCGACGCTGGTCCGATCGTCGAGGATGACGGCGCCAAGCTCGGCGGCGGCCGCGACGGCCACGCTTGCGCCCACCCCGACGGCCCCGTTGCGCACCGGATGGCGCTGCGGCATCCGGTTCTGCGGGCGGGCAGGCTGGCGCGCCCGCGGGCGGGCAGGCAGGCGCGGTGCCTCTCCCGCGGGGATATCGGCGGTCAGCGCGGCCAGCTCCGCGTAGGTCTGCGACGCGAGCGCCTGGCCCACCCGGGCATCGAGCTGCCCGTGGTCAAGCCGGCCCTGTACGAACGCGTCCTTGAGCACCTCGATGACCTGATCGCGGTCCGCATGCGACGCCCGTAGGTCGCCCTGCTCTGCCATGACTGACGCCTCCTGCCCGTTAGACGCAGCGGGGACACCCCTGGATTACAGGACTGCGCCTAGATGTCTAGACGGTGGGTGTAGTAGATGTCTAGACGGTGGGTGTACTAAAGGTCATGGACGGTGGGTGTCGAGGTGTAGGTGCGCCCAGAGGGGACCGTCCAGCGGAACATGCCCGGCGCCGGCTGCTCGACTCTCCACCCGGTCGCCTGCTTGCACCGGTGGTGGCGCCTGCACTTGGGCGCCAGGTTGCACTGGCACGTCGGCCCGTTCGGATAAGGGACGGTGTGGTCGAGGTCGCAGAACACCGCCTGGGCGTCGCAGGCCGGGGCGGTGCACGTGGCGGTGCGAGCGCGGACCAGGTGCTTGAGCCCTCGGCTGGGGCTGTAGTGATCCTCCGCATCGGCGTGGTCGCACGCCCCGTGCGGGATGGGTCGGAAGGTGACGTTGAGGCGGCGGACCAGGTCGGCGAGTCGCTGGGCCTGGACCGGGTCGGGCGTCGGGTCACCGCGGCTGTCGGCCGCGGGACCTTGCGGCGGGCGCTGGCCTGGCGGCTCACCCGACCGTGGCGCGGCTGGCGGGGGCAGTGCCAGGGGATGCTGGCCGCGGGCGCAGCCGTGGGCCAGGGCGGTGCCGTCCGGTGCGATCAGGGTCATGCAGAAGCGGGTTCTTGGGCTGAGGGAGGCGGCCCGGACCAACGCTCTGGTGCCGTCCGCGTCTAGCCGGCCCCAGCTTCCTACCTGGGCGGGGGTGGTGGACCAGCCGAGCAGCGTGCCTGCGGGGACCAGGATGTTGATGAGGGCCGGCGGCGGGACCGGGTCCGCGTTTGGGGTGCCGGGGCCGGGCGAGTCGCCGCGGAAGGGAGCGGTGGTCTCTTCCTCGTCGCGGTAGCCGTGGTCATCCGGCCAGTCCTTGCCGCCGGCGTGGGGTTCGGGACCCGTCGGCTCCCGGTCCGGTGAGGCGGTGAGGCGGTCCAGCGGGTTGCGGCCCTGGAGGAGCTCGGTCATGACCCAAGCGCGCAGGTGCTGAAGCGAGCCTTCCCGGTTGGCGCCGCGCAGCTTGACGGCGAGAGCGTCGATGTTCGCCTTGGCAGCCAGCGCGGTGACGGGGTCCAGTTCCCGGCCCGCGAGCATCGCGTTCCCTGACCGCTCGTGCTTGACCTCGACCCGCCGGCTGCCGTGCCGGGCGTGCTCCCTGCGCCGCCCTACCGCCTCCGGGTCGAGCTTCATCTCCAGCGCCGCGGCCTTGCGTCCGAGTTGATCAGGGCGCAGGCCCGGCGCGGCGCCCGCGAGGAGTTCATCCGCGTAGGCCGCGTCCGGCGGCGTCAGGGACCAGGTGTAGCTCCAGATGATGGACGCGCGGGTGGAGTCGATCGTGCCGTTGGCCATGCCCGCGAGAGTGCACGGGAGGCGCGTGGCCAGGTCGGTGGCCTCCCATATCCGTTGATCGGCGTAGTGTGCGGTTGAGACTAGCTCGGCCATTAGTTCCTCGCCGGGAAACTGGCCGGGACGGCAGTGCAAGGGGACCTTGCGCGACCTTGCCTCCTCGCGTTCCGCTTCGCGGCGCCGAGCGAACTCCGCGATGACGACGGTCTGTAGGTAGGCGGCCCGGTTTTCCAGCCGTCGCGCCGCCGATAGGGCCCCGGTCAACTGGTCATCGGACAGCATGGGGAGGTCGGCGACCGCCTGCTCGGTCAGCGCGGAAAGGACCGGTCCCGGACGCAGGACGTCGGCCGCCTTGTCCTGGCCGAAGGCGGCGCTCAATGCCGTGCCGCCGAGGCCGTCAGGGCCGCACATCGCGGCCAGGAGCGCGGGGTCCAGGTTGGACGCGTCGCCGAGGCTGATCGAAACCGCCGGGCCTTCAAGCTCCCATTCCTCGGGGATGCGCCTGCGCCCGGCTTCGATATCAGCGACATAGCGAGCTAGATCGGCGTCGACGTCGAAGTCGTCCTCAGCGAAGGTCAGATCCGAACCGAGGGCACTGTCCATGCCGGCGCTCCTTCCGTGTGCTCGCTGAGTCCGATTGATCGATACGAACATTGTAGCGAGTAAATTCGCAGTATTGGCGCAAGGTGAGGGCGTAATTTCAAGATCTTTTCGAGAATCAATGTCTGAAATACCCGACATGTAGCGCGATTGTGCGACTTCCTCATGAGGTAAAGGCGCGGGAGGCCAGCCGGGCGCCCGCCGCGAGGTCCTCGAGCTTCGCCCAGACGATCTCCGGATGGCTGACCCGCCCGGCCAGGCCGCAGTCGGTGCCCGCGATCACGTTCTCCGCGCCGACCAGCCGGGCGTAGCGGGCGAGCCGCTGCGCGACCAGTTCCGGGTGCTCGATGATGTCGGTTGAGTGCCCGACCACACCGGGCATCAGGGTGGCGCCGTCCGGGAGCTTCACGTCCTCCCAGATGGCCCACTCGTGCTCGTGCCTCGGGTTGGCCGCCTCGACGGAGTAGCAGCCGGCCGGGACAGAAAGCACGAGGTCGACGATGTCGCGCAGCGGTATGTCGTCCCGGTGCGGCCCGTGCTGGCTGCCCCAGCAGACGTGCAGCCGCACCTGCTCGGCGGGGATGCCGCGCAACGCGTGGTTCAGTGCCTCGACCCGCAGCGCGGCGTACCGCCGGTACTCCGGCACGGTCATGCCGGGGAACATCTGCCAGCCGTCGGGCAGGTCCGGGTCGTCGACCTGGAGCAGCAGGCCCGCGTCGGTGACAGCCTTGTACTCCTCGTGCAGCACGTCGGCGATCGCGGCGAGGAACGACTCGTCGTCCTCGTAGTGCTCGTTCCGCAGCCAGTGCTCGACCGTTCCCGGTGTGATCGCGGGCAGGAAGGCCGCCACGCCGTGCGCGGCCGCCGCCGCCGCGAGCCGGTCGATGTCGGCCCTGGCGTCCGCCGCGCCCGTGTACCGCAGCGGGCCGGTGCAGACGTACTCCGTCACCGGCGCGCTGTCCTGCCCGGGGACGACGAGTCGGCGGCCGGGGAAGCCGCCAAGGCCCGCCGCGTAGAAGCCGGGGAAGTCCCTGCTGTCGCGGCCGGTGACGCCCGCGTTGCGCGGCCGGTACGCGGCGGAAGGCACCGTTCGTTCCTCGAAGCCGGCCATCCGGTCGCGCAGGTAGCCGATGAACAGCCCGCGCTTGGAGATCTCCCCGTCGTTGACGATGTCGATGCCCGCGGCGACCTGGCGGGCGACGATACCAGTCACCGCGCCGGGCAGGGCCGCGTCGAAGGCCTCCCGTTCGCCGGGGCCGGCGTCGAAGAGCCGCTGCAGCCCCTCGGGCCGCGGCAGCACCCCGGCGTGTGACACGAGAATCCGTTCAGTGCTCCGTCGCATCGCCGGCGTCCTTCGGTTGTCGATGCGGGCGCGGTCCGCCCTCGCCGGTAACGTATCGCGCCGGCGCGCGGCGGCCTAACCGCCCGCTTTGGACCACCCTGACGTTGTCCTTGGCCCGGTGGCCGTGATGCGCCAGCGGGTGGTGCCCGGACGCAGGCCACCGGCCCGGCCGCTGCCAGTAGTGCTCGGACAGGGTTCTGAAGGCGGCGACCCACGCCGTCGTGTGCGCGGCGGTAACCGGGGCGTACGAGTGCGGGGCGGGCCGCTTCCGTGACTGCCGCGGAATGCCGCCGGGGCCGGGGTGGCCGAGCGGGAGCGGGTCGACCCGCAGTTGCCCGATGCCGAGCGGTGCCAGCATGTCGCGCAGCGACTTGTCGCTGAGGATGACCCACTGCTGCGCGGGTCCCAGCGTGAATGAGAGCGAGTCCACGGAGGTGAACGCCATGCCGATCCGCTCTCCCGACTCCAGCCGCCCGGTCCGCAGCGTGAGGAAGCCCGCGTCGTTTATTCGTACAGGAACGTAAAGCATGTTATTCACGGAACTCTCCTTATAGCCCGACATCCCGGATCAGCAGGTCGCTGGTCGTTTCCTTGCGGATCAGGACGCGTGACTCGCCGTTGCTCACGGCGATCACGGGCGGACGCCCGACCAGGCTGTGGTCGGCCGCCATCGAATGGTTGTAGGCGCCGGTGCTCGGCACGGCGAGCAGGTCACCGGGTCGGATATCCGCGGGCAGCATGACGTCGCTGGCGAGCACGTCCCCGGCCTCGGAATATCTCCCGACCACGGTCGCGGCTTCCGACGGGGCGTCCGTCGGCCGTACCGCCCGCACGTCAAGCCCGGCGCCGTAGAGCTCCGGGCAGGGGTAGTCACTCACCCCGCCGTCCACGGCCACGACCGTACGGCCCGCGGCGCTGTGCTTGACCGCAAGGACGTGGTAAAGCGTGACCATCGCGCGGTTGACGACGGCCATCCCCGGCTCGATGACCAGCCGCGGAACCGGCAGCCGGAGCTGCGCGCACTCGCTGGCGATGAGCCGCCGCACGCGGTCGGCGAAGGCGGCGAGGCCGACGTCGTCGTCACCCGCCAGGTGCGGAACCGCGTGCCCGCCGCCAAGGTTGAGCTCGGTCAGCGTCACGCCCGTGTGGTCGCGCACCGCGGCCATGAGGCCGAGCAGTTCGCGCGCCGCCGTCTCGTCGGCGGACGGCTCGGCCGGCTGGCGGCCAAGCTGGCAGCACAGCCCCGTGAGCGTGAGCTCGGGATGGGAGAGCACGCGCCGCACCGCGTCCGCGGCCGCGCCGGAGCGCAGCGAGAAGCCCAGCTGCTCGTCTTCCCCGGCTCGGTCCTTCCGCGCGCTCGCGCCGGGGGTGACCTGGATGAGCACGCGCTGCAGGCGTGGCGTGAGCGCGGCGAGCCTGATGATCTCCGCGTTGCTGTCGACCACCAACCGCTCGACGCCGTACCGGAGCGCGGCCCGCAGGTCGGCTGGCGTCTTCGCGTTGCCGTGCAGGATGATCCGCCCGGCCGGGAAGCTCACCGACTGCGCCACGGCCAGCTCGCCGGCCGAGCTGACGGCCAGCGACAGTCCTTCCTCCTCGACCCAGCGGGCCACGGCGCGGCACAGGAACGCCTTGGCCGCGTAGGCGATCTCCGTTCGGGGAAGGGCCGTCAGGTAGTTGCGGCACTGGTACCGGACGTCGGCCTCGTCGAGGAAGAAGGCGGGTGTGCCGTAGGCCGCCGCGAGCGCGCTCAGCCGCATCCCGGCGAGCGATATCTCGCCGTCCGGCTCGTGGCGCGCGCTGCGGGGCCACTCCCCGGAGACCAAGCTAGTTACATCATGCGCAGGCGTCGCATCGTCACCTCATCCAAGGGGCCCTGCCGCTGCTGCTTGACCAGGCCCGCCACTTCGTGCAGTATCAGCGCGCTCGACGCCACCTCTACGCCCCGGCAGCCGCGGATGCGGGTCAGCGCGTCACCGAGGTCACCGAGGCCGCGGCACTCAACGTGCAGCTCGTAGTCGGCGTCGCCGGTGACGAGCGCGGCCCATTCGACCGGATGGAGCGCACGCAGCCATCCCTCGAAGGTCTCTCCCCGCAGCCACGGCGCCAGGCGAACCCGGACGATGGCCCGTACCGAGGATCGCACTCCTCACCCCAGATCTCGATGATCATTTCTTGTCTCGGCATGAACTTAGTCCTGCCGAGGCCGGCGCCATCGTCCCACTAACGCGCTCCTAGCGGCGGCGCGGCAAATACAAATACGTTCAAAACGGTGGGCGGGATTGGCCCGCCACGACCTGCTGCCGGTGACGTACGGGAGGCGGCGGCCTACATGAAGTTGCGGGTGTGCAGGGCGGAGAGCTCCGCGGCCTCGTCGTCGGGGAAGCCGATGTAAGCCAGCCGCCTGCGGCGGCCCTCGTCCATGCGCTCCTGCAGGTCGCGTACCAGGTGCCAGCCGCGCCTGAGCGCCGCTGGCGACCACGAGCCGGCGGCCAGGAGCACCAGTGAGTCGAACACCTCCGCGTTCAGGCCGGCGGTGTCGAGCAGGGTGGCGTGGCGGCGCTCGACCGACGCGCGCAGCGCGGCGAGGTAGGACTTGTCCGCCCTCGCCAGGTGCGCGGTGTGGGCCACGCCGAACGCGACGTGCCGCGCCTCGTCCCTGACCGCGAGCCTGGTCACGTCGGCGGTCACCGGGTCGGGGGCGTGGTCGTGGATGAAGTGGAGCAGGTCGAGGAAGGTGCCCTCGCCGAGCACCGACAGCAGGAACGACGCCGTGGTGAAGTCGGGCTCGGCCAGCAGCGTCTGCAGCGAGGCCCGTCCGCCCGCCGACGAGGTGCCGAGCGGGCCGCCGGACAGCAGGGCGCGCCGGGTGAACACCTCCACGTGCCGCGCCTCGTCGGCGGCCTGCGTCGCCAGGAGCTGCATGACCTCGCGGTAGTGGGGGTGGAGCTGCGAAAGCAGCCGGGCGGGGATGATGAGCGCCGCCTGCTCGTTCTCGACCAGGTAGGTCATGATCTGCACGACCGCGCGCTCGACCTCCTCGGGCACCGCGCCAAGCGGCGCGGCCCAGTCAACCGCGGTCGCGGGGTCCCACTGGCTGGCGGCGGCGGCCGCGTACAGCCGTGGCGCGATGTCGGCCCAGACGTGCTCGCGCTGCGACCACTGAGCGCCGATCGGCGGGCCGCCCGCCTCGACGAGCGCGCCGCGGGCGGCCAGGCCCCAGGCCTGGTCGGCGCGTGCCTCGGGAGCACCGGCCGCGTCCCCGGCCCGCACCGCGCCGAGCCAGCGGCGCTCATCCGCGCCTCCCTTGACGACGAGAAGCGCCGTCGCGCCGTCACCGGCGCCGGGTGCATCCCCGTCCGCCAGGCGGTGGCCGTGCTCGCGGCACCAGGCGGCGAGGTGGACGCGCAGCGCGGGGTGCCGGCCGGTCACGGTCAGCCGTTCGCCGGGGGCGAGCCGCGCGAGCGACCGGGCCACCAGCAGGTGACCCCCCTCGTCGAGCCCGAGTTCGGCGAGGTCGGCGAGGTGGGTGGGTCCGCTGGCGGGCATCGCGACCGCGGCCTACGGCCGGTAATCCGCCGCGGTGATCGCGCCGCTGGCGTCGTAGAACGCGGCCCCGTCGACCGCGCGCTCTAGCTGCTCGTAGCCGGACAGGCGGGGCGGGCGCCATTCCTTGAGCCCCTCAAGGTCAAGCAGCGGGCGGAGGTCCGCGTCGGCGTAGTCCATGCCGCGCAGCAACCCGCCAAAGCGTGAAAGATCCGAAGTGTCGGCGGTGTCCTCCCCGACGGACTGTCCAGCGACCGACGGCCCCGCCGTCATCGTGCAGTGGTCGTACGCGGGGGTCTGCGCCACCACGCGGACGGAACCTGCGGGCAGCACCCCCTCCCGCCCGAAGAGCAGCAGGTTCGAGTCGACCATGCACGCCGCGTCCACCCGGTCGGCGGGGTCGGCGGCGAAGAGCGCGCGGGCCGCGTCGCGCTCGCCGCCCACGTGGTCGCCGTGCAGGCCGACGCCGACGTCGAACCGGCGCACGGCGAAGTCGGCGCCGGGCGCGAGCCCGGCCGACCGCAGCAGCTCCAGCGGCAGCAGCGTGGCCTGTGGGGAGTCCACCGCGCCGGTCCCCGCGACCCGCCCCGCCAGGTCGGCGAGCGACGTGACGGGGGAGTCGGCCCGCACCACGATCACCGAGCGCAGGTCGCAGTCGGTGTCGCGCATGGTGACGGGGGTCAGGGACGCGCCGCGGGCCGCGGCGAGCCGCCGGGCCCGCACCCAGGCGAGCGGCGAGTTCCACGCGACGTCGATGCGCCCGTCGACCAGGTCGGTCACCTGCCGCTCATAGTTCGAGTACAGCACGTAGTCGAAGTCAAGGCCGGCGGAACGCAGCCAGCCGCGGAACCCGTCCCAGATCGTGACGACCTTCGGATCGTACGCGACGGCCCCGAGCAGGATCCCCATCAGACGTCCCCGAGCAGCGGCAGCCCGAGCAGGGCGCGGCCGACGAAGTCGTACAGGTGGTCGGTGCTCGGTGACATCACCCGGGCCGCGCGGGAGTCGCGGAACAGGCGCTCCACCGGCGACTCCTTGCGGAACGCGGACCCGCCGCCCGCCCGCAGCGCCAGGTCGGCCGCCTCCGCGGCCGCCTCGCCCGCGGCGGCCTTCACCTCGAGGACGAGGAGCATGGCGTCCTCGCTCCCGGCCTCGACGGCGTCGAGCGCCGCGGTGATCAGGGCCCACGTCCGGTCCGCCTCGATCCGCAGCCGCGCGAGCTGCGCGCGCGGCTGGGCCTGCTGCGCCAGGGACTTGCCCAGGTGGGCATAGTGGGTGCGGGTGAGGTGGGCGGCCGTTTCCTCGGCGAGCCGCTGGATGAGGCCCGCGCTCATCGCCGCCGTCCCGATGAGGAAGTAAGGCAGCACCGCGGCCAGCGCCAGGTCGAGGCCGGCGCCGTCCGCGCCGATCATGGCGGACAGCGGGACCAGGACCCCGTCGGCGGACATGGGCGCGGAGGCGTTGCCGCGCAGCCCGAGCCCGTCGAACGGCCCGGCCACGGACAGGCCGCTCACCCCGGCGGGAACGTACCAGAGGGTCATCGGCCCGTCCGCGGAAACCGGCGTGCTCGACCAGACGTAGCTGTCCGCGTGGCCCGCCGACGTTACCCAGCTCTTGCTGGCGTCCAGCCGCACGGTGGCGCCGTCGTCCTGGAGCACCGCGGTCGACAGCGGTGCCCAGAAGTGCCCGCGCGACCCGGTCTCAGACAGCGCGAGCGTGGACAGGTGCCTGCCCGTGGCGACCGCGCGCAGCGTTTCCTTGTCCTCGCGCGCCGCCAGCGCCGCGACGGCGCTGTAGTGCATGGTCACGATCATCGCGGTCGACGCGCAGGTCGAGCCGAGCTCGCGGATGACGTCCGCCGCCTCGCGCAGCCCGGCGCCGCCGCCGCCGTACTCCACGGGGACGGTGAGGCCAAGGATTCCGGCCGCGCCGAGCGCGTCGACCTGCGCCTTGGGGAACTCGCCCGCCGCGTCGACTTCCGTCGCCCCCGGCGCCACAACCTCGTCGATGGCCCGCAGGAGCGCGTCGCGATACGACCCCTGAGATGGCATTGCCGCCTGCCTCTCGTGGACCCGCGGATACCCGGGCCCGCTCAAGCCCGGCCAGACCGACCGGGCGTCCCTTATGTTGTGCCGGTGGCCCGCCGCCCCGGGTGGGCACGCGGCTACAGGAGAGTACGACGGCAGCCTATACCCGGCCGCCCCGGTCTACCCCACGGCGTCGGCGCGGATGTGCTCGAAGATCAGCGAGGTCTCGGTGTATGACACGTCGCCGTTGGAGGACAGCGTCTCGACGAAGTCCCGCAGCGCCGCGGTGGACGCGGCCGCGACGTGCAGCAAGAAGTCGTCCTTGCCCGCCAGGAAGAAGACGTTCAGCACCTCGGGCAGCCCCGCCACGTCGGCGACGAACGCGCGGATCCGGCTGCGGGCGTGTGACTGGAGCCGGACGGCGATCATCGCCTGGAGCGGCCGCCCGAGCGCGGCGGGGTCCACGTCGGCGTGGTAGCCGCGGATGACGCCACGCTCCCGCAGCGACCTGACCCGGCCGAGGCAGGTCGACGGCGCGATGCCGACCCGCTCGGCGAGCGCGTTGTTCGCGATCCTGGCGTCCCGCGCCATCTCGTACACGATGTGCCGGTCGATGTCGTCCAGGTCGCCCGCCCCGCCGCCCGTACCCGGGCCTGCCGTACCCGGGCCGGCGGCGCCCGGGCCCGCCTGGCCTGCCGGGTCGGGCCGAACACGATTCGGCTGGCCCCCTGGAGGGACCGATTCGGATGAAGTTCCCGCCATCATGATCGCAGTCTACAGAATCTTGTTCACGAATCTAGCATGTTTTCCGATGAAAATGCATTATGTAGAAAGTGGGACGGGGTTGCTCGAGCACAACGTCGTGCTCGAAGTGCGTCCGCCGCCAGCTCAGAAAGGCAGATACGGCATGAAGGTCGGTATCCCCCGCGAGGTCAAGAACCACGAGTACCGCGTCGCCATCACCCCGGCGGGCGTGCGTGAGTTGGTGAACCACGGCCACGAGGTCTTCCTCGAGAAGGGCGCGGGCCTCGGTTCACAGCTCACCGACGACGCCTACACGGCGGCGGGCGCCACGATCATTCCGGACGCGGACGAGGTGTGGGGCATCGCTGACATGGTGCTCAAGGTCAAGGAGCCGATCGCGGAAGAGTACCACCGCATGCGCCCGGGGCTGACCCTGTTCACCTACCTGCACCTGGCCGCGGACAGGGCCTGCACCGACGCTCTCCTCGGCAGTAAGGTCACCGGCATCGCCTACGAGACCGTCCAGCTCGGCGACGGCTCGCTCCCGCTGCTCGCCCCGATGTCCGAGGTCGCGGGCCGGCTCGCCCCGCAGGTAGGCGCCTACCACCTGATGCGCCAGGGCGGCGGCTACGGCGCGCTCCTCGGCGGCGTCCCCGGGACCAGGGCCGGCAAGGTCGTCGTCATCGGCGGCGGCGTCTCCGGGCAGCACGCCGCGCAGATCGCGGTCGGCATGGGCGCGAACGTCACCGTGCTCGACAAGAACATCGCCAGGCTCCGCCAGATCGACGCCATCTACCAGGGCCGCATCCAGACCATCGCCGCCAACGTCTACGAGGTCGAGAACGCCGTCCTCGACGCCGACCTGGTCATCGGGGCGGTGCTCGTCACCGGGGCCAGGGCGCCCAAGCTGGTCTCCAACGACCTGGTCAAGCGCATGAAGCCGGGTTCCGTGCTCGTTGACATCGCGATCGACCAGGGCGGCTGCTTCGCGGACAGCCACCCGACGACCCACGCCGAGCCGACGTTCCCGGTGCACAACAGCGTGTTCTACTGCGTCGCGAACATGCCGGGCGCGGTACCGAACACCTCCACCTACGCGCTGACCAACGCCACCCTGCCCTACGTCGTCGAACTCGCCGACAAGGGCTGGCGCGCCGCGCTCAAGGCGGACGCGGCCCTGGCCCTCGGGCTCAACACCCACGAGGGCCAGCTGACCAACGAGCCGGTCGCCGCGGCCCACGGCTACGAGGCCGTCACCGTCGAGTCGGCACTCGCCTAGGAGAGCTCCCGTCACCGCCGCAACCCGGCCGTGACGGGCATGCGGACCGGAGGGCCGCACCACCCCTGTGGCCCTCCGGTCCGCCGTGTTCCCCCGCCCCCGGCGCCTCCCGAGAGCGTCACCCGCGGGCGGTCGCCCGTGGATAACAGCAAGAAGCGCCTCGCGCCGGAAGGCTATCCCACTCCTACAGCCTTCCGGGCCACCCCGACGCCCCGCTCCGCTGGCCCGCTCCGCCGGCCAGCCGGCTTGCGCCAGCGGCGTGCACTCTCTATACGAGGCCGGACGGTCAGCGGATTGGTCTCGCCGCTCCGCCGGCGGACTCAAGCGACGTACCGCTCGCCCGTGGAACCGCGCCGGTCGCGCCGTGGAACCGCACCGACAGTCCGCGGCCCGCGCCCCACGTGACTACCGAGTCCTCAGTGCGGATAACAGCAAGAAGCGAACGATGGCGTGCCGGGTCCGCCGTGCAACCTGGGATAGCGGCAAGAAGTCCGCCATTTCATTGCCGCCGGCGGCTGGCCGGCAAGATCTTGGATCGTTGACGACCCCCTGGCGTGCTCGGCGATCCAAGATCTTCGCAATGGCCCCCGGTTGCCCATACAACAGCATGAGCGCGGTCGTTCGGGCGACGTATACAGCGAGTTTGCGACCTAAATCCGTCCGGTTTATTGGGGGTTGTCCCACCCAAACTAGGTACACGTCCCGGCGGGGCGCTCGGCGGGCCGGGCGGTGCCGTGGGCGAAGGTCGTGTCCCTGCTCAACCAGGCGTGGGCCAATCAGGGAACCGACGCGTTGGCCGTGACCGACGCGCAGTACAG
>Ga0335075_10009732_pt1 | contig 14621 bp, 13 predicted proteins | sample Lox_Sample_24_FD_206723 | JGI IMG/M metagenome (GOLD analysis project Ga0335075, IMG submission 206723) | Soil microbial communities from Loxahatchee National Wildlife Refuge, Florida, United States - Lox_Sample_2.4 | ecosystem: Environmental > Terrestrial > Soil > Wetlands | place: USA...
GACGCACGAGGGCGCGTTCTTCAACGATCTTCTGCCCCTGCCCTATACGAGCGAGACGCTGGCCCGCGTAGCGGAGCATATCGACGAAGCGCAGAACGCGCTTGGGCGAACGATGCTGCTCGAAAATCCATCGACCTATGTCGTGTTCGCCGAAAGCGCGTGGGCCGAGACGGATTTTTTGCGCGAGATCGTGCGGCGAACCGGCTGCGGGCTCTTGCTCGACGTCAATAACGTGTTCGTGAGCGCGACCAATCAGGGCTTCGCCTCCGATCGCTATCTCGCCGATTTTCCGCTTGAAGCGGTCGGCGAGATTCATCTCGCAGGCTGCGCCGAGGACGCCGACGACGCCGGTCTGCCGCTCCTGATCGACGCCCACAATTCGCCGGTCCGCGATCCCGTATGGGCGCGTTACGCCGCGACGATGCGCCGGCTTGGGCCGACGCCCACGCTCATCGAATGGGACAACGATCTGCCCGACTGGCCGACGCTGCTCGGCGAAGCGCGCCGGGCCGAGCGCGTGGCTGCGGAGACCGCGAACAGCGCGGAGCGCGTCGATGTCGTTTGAGACGACCATCCGCGCTTTCGCGGCGGCGCTTAATGAGCCTTCCGCCGCGCCGCCGGCGATGACCCGTGGGCGCAACGGCGCGCCGGACGCGCGCCGCTTCTCGGTCTACCGCAACAATGTCGCGGTCGGACTGATCGGCGCCATCGAGGCGCGCTATCCGGTCTCGCGCCTGCTCGCGGGCGAGGACCTGTTCCGCGCAATGGCGCGCGCCTTCGTCCAGTCGCACAGGCCGCGCACGCCGGTCATGATCGCCTACGGGGTGGATTTTCCGGAGTTCGCCGCAGCCTATCTTGCGACGGCCGAGGCCAAGCCGGGCCTAGAGCAAATAGCTCCTGAGTTTAGGCAGCGATCGTCTCGGCGCGTTTCCTCCCCCCTTGTGGGGGAGGAACAAGGAGGGGGGTCGCGCCGACCTACGCGACAAGGGACCGGCGGCGCACTTGCCAATCTCCCCGGTCCGCGCGACCCCCCACCCCTGCCCGCCCCCACAAGAGGGGGCGGGTGCGCGGATGGCAGCGCTTCTGCGCATCACGCTCTCGCCTGCCTCACCGACATCGCGCGGCTCGAGAACGCGTGGGTCGAGGCCTACCATGCCGAAGACGCCGCTGCAGCGACGGTCGCCGACCTCGCCGCGCTGAGCCCCGATTGCTTGCCCGGAGCGCGCATCGCCTTTCACCCCGCCGCGCGGCTCTTGCGCTTCTCGACGCCCGCCGCCTCGGTCTGGGCCTCAGCCCAAACCTGCGGCGCGCCCGCCCCGCCAATCGAGGCGCCGGGCGAAGACGCGCTCATCACCCGTCCCGACTGCGACGTGCAGGTGCGCGCGCTGCCCGCGCTCGGATACGAGTTCGCTCTGAGCTTGCGCGAGGGCGCGACATTGATCGAAGCCGCCCAGGCGATGGGCGACCCCGCTTTCGACTTCGGAACCCATCTCGTCGGATTGGCCGAGTCCGGCGCCGTGGCGCGCGTCATCCCCGCGCAGGCGTCATGATCGCCGGCGCCGCGCTCGCGCCGTCGAACCCGATCGCGCGCGCAACCGGCGCCGCCTTCGCGCTCATCCCCGCATGGCTGCCGCTCATCGTCCTGCGGCTCGCGCTGGCGCGGCCCTTCTTCGCGTCCGGGCTCACGCGCTGGGACGGGTGGTTCACTTTATCCTTCGGAGCGAAGACACTGTTCGCCGAGGAGTACAGGCTCCACATCTTCGGCGCCGAGATCCCGTTTCCGGCGCCGGAGCTCGTGGCGACCATAGCGAGCACGGCCGAAATCGTGCTGCCGATCCTGCTCGCGTTCGGATTCTTCACCCGCTGGGCCGCGCTGGGCCTTCTCGTGATGACCGGAGTGATCCAGCTCACCTATCCGGACGGCTGGGCGAACTTCCATTTGTACTGGGCGGCGCTTGCGCTTGCGATCATGACCTTCGGCCCCGGCTTAATCTCGCTCGACCGGCTCATCGGCCTCGACGGCTCGGGCATAAGGGGCAGGGCTGCTTAGCGCGATTGGCGGTTGGATGCGCTCATCCCCTCATCCTGACGAGTGCGAAGGCGCGTCTCGAAGGATGGTCCAGAGGCTGTATCAACTCGGCGCGCGCTGGAGCGTCCCCTTCGACAAGCTCAGGGCAGGCTTTCGAGACGCCGCGCTTCGCGTGGCCCTCGAGGCATGAGGCGGGTTGGCGACAGCCTCATTCGCGTGACAATTTCACGACAGAAACCCAACGTCCCGCGCTATTGACGGCGCCTGAAGGCCGTGGCTTTAACCGCTGACGCTCGCCTCGCTGTCTTGAAGGAGACCTGATGACCCATTGGCCGCGGCACGGGCGCATCGCCGGCCCGATCATGATGATCGGCTTCGGATCGATCGGCAAGGGCACATTGCCGCTGATCGAGCGCCACTTCGAATTCGATTCCGAGCGCTTCGTGGTGATCGATCCCGACGATTCCGATCGCAAGCTCCTGGACGACCGCGGAATCCGCTTCGTCCATCTCGGCCTGACGCGCGACAATTATCGCGACGCGCTGACCAAATACCTGACCGCGGGCGGGGCCCAGGGCTTCTGCGTCAACCTGTCGGTCGACACCTCCTCGCTCGACATCATGCGCCATTGCCGCGAAATCGGCGCGCTCTACATCGACACCGTGGTCGAGCCCTGGCCAGGCTTCTATTACTCGAAGTCGGTCGGCAACGAGGCGCGCACCAACTACGCCTTGCGCGAGACGGTGCTGGCGGAGCGGCGCAAGAATCCGGGCGGCGTGACCGCCGTCTCCTGCTGCGGCGCCAATCCCGGCATGGTCTCCTGGTTCGTCAAGCAGGCGCTGGTCAATCTCGCCCGCGATCTTAACGACAGGGCGCCGGAGCCGAAGACGCGCGACGAATGGGGCCGTCTCGCCCAGCGGCTCGGTGTCAAGGGCGTGCATATCGCCGAGCGCGACACCCAGCGCGCCAAAAGCCCGAAGCCGCGCAACGTGTTCGTCAACACCTGGTCGATCGAAGGCTTTCTGTCCGAAGGCATGCAGCCGGCCGAGCTCGGCTGGGGCGCCCATGAGAGATGGACGCCGCCTAACGCCGGCCATCATAAGACGGGCTGCGGCGCCGCGATCTACCTCAACCAGCCCGGCGCCAATACGCGGGTGCGCTCATGGACGCCGACCGCGCGGGCGCAATACGGCTTCCTCGTCACCCACAACGAGTCGATCTCGATCGCCGACTATTACACCGTGCGCGGCTCGAACGGCGAGGCCCTCTACCGCCCGACCTGCCATTACGCCTATCACCCGTGCGACGACGCGGTCTTGAGCCTGCACGAGCTGTTCGGCCGCGCCGGCGAGATCCAGAGCGCCCATCATATCCTTGGCGAAGCCGAGATCCTTGACGGCATCGACGAGCTCGGGGTGCTCCTCTACGGCCACGCCCGCAACGCCTATTGGTACGGCTCGCAGCTTTCGGTCGAGGAGACGCGCGCGCTCGCGCCCTATCAGAATGCGACCGGCCTGCAGGTGACCTCGGCGGTGCTCGCCGGCATGGTCTGGGCGCTCGAGAATCCAAACGCCGGAATCGTCGAGGCCGACGAAATGGACTTCCGCCGCTGCCTCGAGATTCAAACCCCCTATCTCGGGCCGGTCATCGGCGCCTACACCGACTGGACGCCCTTGACCAATCGCCCCGGCCTTTTCCCGGAGGACATCGACGAGAGCGATCCCTGGCAGTTCCGCAACGTGCTGGTGAGATAGCGCCGCCGCCGGTCCTTCCCTGGCGATGGTCCCGCCCGGGCTGCGAGCCGCCTGAGCCTGGCTTGGACTTCGGTTAAGACAAGAGCGAACTTGAACAATATGATGGTCGGCGCGTTGCTGTCTCCGGAAGCGCTTGGGCATTCATTCAATCTTATTGGCGATTTCCGAGCGCAACTTGACGACCTGACCGGCTTGCGTCGCCCGAACGAAGGCGGCGCGCCCGACACGATTTGATACATGGACCAATCAAGCTTAGCGCTCATTCCTTCCCTTGCTTGGCTGGGCCTCGTGGTCTTGCTCATCTTCCGCGCTCTACGCCAAAAAGCCGCGCACCGGGAGCTGAACGCGAACGAAGAGGCCGGGGAGCTTCCGGCAGTGTGCTTTCTGGTCCCGGCGCGAGACGAAGAAGACAATATCGAGCGGTGCGTCCGCTCGTTGCTGATCCAGGACTATCCCCGCGAGCGGTTGAGCGTGGTGGTGGTGGATGACGGCTCGAGAGATCGCACCGAGGCGATCGCTCGCGCGATTGCGGCGGAGGACGACCGCCTGCGCGTTGTTCAAGCCCCCGCGCTGCCGCCCGGCTGGAAGGGCAAGGTCAACGCCTGTTGCGCGGCAGTCGACGCGTCGCCTGCGGGCGTCGAATGGCTCGGCTTCATCGACGCGGATGTCTGGGCCAAACCGTCCCTGGCGAGGAGCGCGGTCGCTTTCGCGCTCCGCAGCGACGCCGATCTCCTGTCGCTGACGCCGAAGCTCGTGCTGAGCAGCATAGCCGACCGCCTGGTCATCCCTTGCGGCTTCTATATCCTCGCTTTCACGCGCGACCTTGCCAGCACCCAGCAACCCGACAGCGGCGAAGCCGTGGCCACCGGCCAGTTCATGCTCATCCGGCGCAGCGCCTATCAAGCCGTCGGCGGCCATGCGGCTGTGCGAACGGCGATCAGCGAGGATGTCGAGCTCGCCAGGTTGATGAAACGGCGCGGCTATCGCGTTCTCCTTCTGGACGGCGCCCGGTTTCTCAACGCCCGGATGTACGACAGCTTTGGCGAACTCTGGCCAGGCTTCGCCAAAAATCTGTGCGAAATGCTTGGCGGCCCTGCGCGCACGATCCTCATCGCGGCGCTCGCTCTCCTGATCGCGGCGGCATCGCTGCTGGCGCCGGCGTTCGATCTCTTCGCATGCGTCGATGGATCGAAAGCAGCCTGCATTGCGCTCGCGCCCGCAACGATCGGATCGGCGGCCATGCTTGCGCTCCATATTGCCGGCGCTGTCCATTTCGAGATCCCGTTCTGGTACGGGTTCCTGTTCCCCGCCGGCTATGTCGCGGGAGCTCTGATCGGACTCGACAGTCTGCGCTGGCGCGCGCGGCGCCGGGTTCTCTGGAAGGGCCGCGTCTATCGATGAAGGCGCCGGTCCGCCAGCAGCGGGAGGTCGGCGGACGAGCGGCCGGCTCTCACGTTCCCGAACCGATCGGGCCGGCGACCCTGGTCGCGGGCGCCGGCGCCTCGATCGTCCTCATCTATCTCCTTCGCAACGTGCTGCTGCCCTTCGTGGTCGCCGGCATCGTGGCCTATGTCTTCACGCCGCTCATCACCTGGCTTGCGCAACGAACTTCGGCCCCCCGCTGGCTGTTTGCGCTCCTGGTGTGGCTGACGCTGCTTGGCGTCGCGGTCACCGTCGGCTACCTCGCCGCGCCGGCCCTTCTGCACGAGGTCCTGGCGGTCAGCGCGGATATGCGCGGCGTGATCGAGAACCTGGTCAAGAAGCTGATCGGCGCGGGCAGCGTGAAGCTTTTCGGAGAAACGATCGACGCGTCGAGCGTCGCCAACTACGCGGTCAACGGCCTGCGAAATTGGCTCGGCCCGAGCGGCGTTTTGTTGCTGAGCTCAATCAGCGTCGCCGGGTTTTTCGGCCTCGTTCTGACCTGGGTGGTCCTTGCCTACCTCCTCATCGACGGGCCGCGAGTCGGCCGGGGAATCCTGTGGGTCGTCCCGCCCTCCCGCCGCTCGGCGACCGCGCGGATCTGGGCTGACCTCGATCCAATTCTGCGGCGCTATTTCGTCGGCATTGCGATTGTCGTCCTCTATGGCTCGGGCGCGGCCTATTTGGGGCTCAGGATCTTTCTCGGACTCAAGCACGCCCTCGTTCTCGCCCTGCTGACGGGGGTGCTCGAGATCATTCCGCTCTTGGGGCCGGCCGCTTCCGCCGTCATTGCCGGACTGGCCGCCGTCCAGGAAGCAAAAAGCGCTTCCGACATCATCGCCTATATCATCTACGCGGTCGCCCTTCGCATCTCGATCGATCAACTGGTCGGACCGCTGGTGCTCGGCAAAGCGGCTTCGGTCCACCCGATCGTGGTCATCTTCTGCTTTCTTGCCGGAGCGGCGTTGTTCGGGATCATCGGCATGGTGCTCGCCGTGCCGGTCGCGCTCACAACCAAGGTCGTCCTCGGGTTCCTGTACGAGGAACGTCCAGCCGCGGCTTGAAGCGGATTTTTGCCAATGCGGCGGGAACAAAAGCAATCGCAGCGCCGTTGGAAGGCGCCTTTGTTTCGCCAAACTCAAGCCACGAACTAACCCATGCGGTTGCGCCGGCGTCTTCTGACGGGGCTTGTAGCTTTTTCAGCCCGCCATGCGGGGGGACTCCGCGTCGTTCTCCCCGATGGCGAAGTGATCAGCGCGGATTCGAACCCGAAGGTTACGCTCACCTTCCGGTCCTGGGCCGTTGTCCGCTCGCTTCTAACCGGCCGGATGGGCAAGCTCGGCGACGCCTACGTCTCCGGCGACATCGGCGTCGATGGGTCTCTCCACGACATTTTGCAATTGGGCGTCGCGCTTGCCGAAAGCTTCGGCCGGGTGTCGCGTTTGGCCGCCCCGTTCAGGCCGCTCACCGAGCGGGCCTTTCGCCACACCAGGCGCAACGACACCGCCGCCGTCCAAAGCCACTACGACGTCTCGAACGATTTCTACCGGCTCTGGCTCGACGACAGCATGACCTATTCCTGCGGCTATTTCCGCACCGGCGAGGAAGACATCCATCAGGCCCAGGCGCAGAAGATCGACCACATCTGCGCCAAGCTCCGCCTCGCGCCCGGCGAGCGTCTGCTCGACATCGGATGCGGATGGGGCGGCCTCGTGCGGCGCGCGGCGCGAGAGCGGGGCGTTCACGCGCTCGGCGTCACGAACAGTCCCGCGCAATTCGAATTCGCGCGCTCGCGCGTGGCCGAGGAGGGTCTGAGCGAGAGAGTCGAGATCCGCCTTCAGGACTATCGCGACATTCCGGGAGATGCGGCGTTCGACAAGATCGTCTCCGTCGGCATGTACGAGCATGTTGGCCTCAACAACCTTCATGCCTATTTTGGTCAGGTCGCGCGACTCATGAAACCGGGAGGGGCATTCTTGAACCACGGGATCATAACAACCGACCCCGAGGGGCTGGCCCAGGGACCACCGGGCGGCGAATTCATCAACCGCCACGTCTTTCCGGGCGGCGAACTGCCCAATCTTCCGCGCGTGCTCAAGGAAATGGCGCGGCGCCGCCTGGAGCCAGTCGACATCGAAGACTTGCGCCCGCACTACGCGCGAACGCTTCTCCTTTGGGCCTCGCGTTTCGAGGCCCGGGCCGATGAGGTCATCAAGGCGGGCGGAGAAGAACGCTATCGCGTCTGGCGCGTCTATCTCGCCGGCATGGCGCACGCCTTCGATTCAGCCTGGCTCTCCATCGCGCAGGTGCTTGCCTATAAGCCGGCCGGCGGGCGCCCGGCGCCGCGGCCGTTTTCGCGCGCCTATCAGTATCGCGAGGCGGAGCCCGTTCCGATCGCCGGGCCGCTCGACTGGACGGCCGCCGCGCAAGCGCGCCCGCCCGCCAAGTCCGCCGCAGCAAGTCGATCTTCGTAGGAGATGTTTCGAGGTGTCTGCATCGCATTCGATAGCCCGCCACAGACCGGATTGGCTCGGCAATTCTGTGTTCAGGCTCGACGACTGGCTACGCAAGATCCAGCACGTCTACGAATATTCGGATCACCCCGATTGCCTGTTCCGCATCCAGCGCGTCAGGGCGGCGGCCGACGTCAAGCTCGCGGACGGCGTACGCGTGCGCAAGGGCGACCCGATTCTCAACCTGCATGTCTGGAACGAGCACATGCCGCGCCTCGGCCCGGCCGGCATGGACTTCAAGTGGGCGCGGCTGATCGGCCGGGAAATCGCCGCGTCGCTCGAGCGCCTCGCCGCGCACATGGCTAAGGATCCGTCCTACGACGACATCGTCGCGCTGCGCGCCGAGATGCGTTTCGGCACCGCCGAGCAGAATGTGCGGATCGTGCGCCTGTCCACCCGCTACGGCTTCGAGAGCGTGAGAATGTCCGATGGCGAGCGATATGGAGCGGTTCGCGAGCTTGGCGAAAATGCGCTCGTGCTCATGCTGGTGATCGCGGCCAACCCGGGCGCGGCGCGTTTCTGCGGCCTCAGAAACGATTGCGCATTGATCTACATGTCGCGAGCGAATCTCGACCGCCATTATCTTCCGGGGAGCAGGGGAGGACGACGCGAGTCGGTCGCGCTTTAAATCCTGTCGGCGGCCGGCGGGCGACGATTTGCGGCGCAACCGCCGCCCTCAGCCCAAGACTCCTGTCGTTCGTCGGCTACGCGTTGCTGCTATTCGGGCATAAGCCCGAACGAGTAGAGCTTGTTGTTGGCGCCGTTGACGGGCCCGATTTTGTAGCCGGAGCCCCAATACACCGCTCCGTCGACAACCGACGAACCGCCGGCGACCGATCCGCCGCTGGCGAACGCCCATTTCACCTCGCCGGTCGCAGCGTCCAACGCATACATGTTCTCCCCCTGCGGGGCCATGGAGCCGGCATAGACGACCCCGTTTCCGACGGTGAGCGCGCCGATGTCGATCGCCCCTTGCGGGTCGGGCGTTCGCCAAAGAACGGCGCCTGTGGCGGCGTCGAGCGCCGCCCAGAAGCCGCCCGTGGTCGTTTGCGATCCTCCCGTCGCGGACTCGATTGCGATCGGCGTGTGCGCAACGTTGCTGATTGACACGTAGATCCGCTTGCCGTCGGTTGCAGATCCCCACATCATCCCGCCCAAGCCGCTGCCGGGACCCACCTCGGTCTTCCACACCACTGCGCCCGTCGCCGGATTCAGCGCCCAATAGACGCCGCTCTTCTGACCGGCGCCGAGCAGCGTGGTCCGCTTGCCGTCGATGGTCGTCGTGAACAGGCTCGGCCCCTGCGCAAAATCGTAGTCGGGCCCGTCGTGGGAGAAGTTCGTCGAGACGTCGTCAGGCAAGGTGCGCGCAGCCCACGCGACGCGCCCCGTTTTCATGTCGAGGGCGACGATGCTGTCGACATAATTATCCGCCGGCGACGGCGTGCAGTTGGCCTGTCCGGGAGCCCGGCAGACGCCTGCGGGCACGGAATAATTGTTGCCCGTCGCCACATAGACAAGCCCGGCGTCGTGATCGACGGCGGGGGTGCTCCCCCAGACCCCCGCTCCAGTGTAGCCTTGCTTCGTCAGGTAGGTCTGCCAGAGAATCTTTCCTGTGTCGGCGCTGAGCGCCAAGACGCTGCCGCGGAAAGTCGGGGGCCGATTCTGCATCTCCGCCTTCGAGGCGGCCCCCACATACACGATTCCGCTATCCACGACAGGCGCGCCGGTGATCACCGCGCTAGGGTCGGCTTCGACCTTGGTGCGCCACCTGGGCTGACCCGACTTGGCGTCGAGCGCGAAGACGATCGCGCCTTCCTGCGCGCTCACCGTCTGGGCGCCGTCTCCCATGATCAATGCGCCGCGCCAATGGGCGGGGGTGGTCCGCGATATGTCGCCCGGAACGCCGGTGTAGCTGCTGATCGGATTCTTCCAGACAACCTTTCCAGTAGCCGCTTCGACGGCCCACAAGCTGCCGCCGAAATCCGGCGCGTAGACGAGGCCATCCACCACGGCCGGCGTCGCGGTGACGTTGCCGTCGGTCGTCACGGTCCAGAGCGGCTTAAGCTCCGCGATCCGGGACGCATCCAGGACGTGTTCGTCCTCGGCGTTTCGGGTGTTGTGGACATCCCGCCCCGAGCTCGGCCAATCTGCGGCTAAAGCTTTCATCGCAACGAGTGAGAGTGCGCTCGCCCAAACGACGCCAGCGGCCATAATGCTCCATCTGGCCGCCCTGCTCTTCCGATCCGATTTTGGCCCGCTCGACTGCCGGCCGCCTGACAGAATCGAGGCGTCGCCGGCCGCGAGCGAAACAAGCGATCTCATGGGCGTTCAGCTTGGCCAATCTCGCGGACGCCGTCATTGCACAAAAACGTGACTGTGAACAGTCCGTTTAAGGATAGCGGTCGCCGCCAAAGACCTCCGGTCCCCGGCTAACTGAGCCGTCCCTAATTCCAATAGCCCGCATGCCGCATGTTATTTATGATTCTCATGATCGTGGGAGGCGCGGCGTCGCGTTCACACCTACGGAGCGAGCGGCGCTGGTGGCTCCGGCGGGAGTCGAGACGCGAACGCTTAGACTTGCAAATGAGAAACTCTGCCATCGATCGACATGTCATTGAAACCGCGATTGGAATGCATGCGGAAATCGGACACGTTATGAAGTACGTAGCCCGGCCGGGCTCCTCGGGGAAGTTTGACGTGCAGGAGATCAGCGCCACTGACGTCTTCGAGCCAGAATGATGGGCGCGCATCCGCCGCCAGGCTGGCGACCTCAACATGACTGAACTCAATATTGCGCACGTGACGCAGAAAGAAATGCTGCGCCGGCAATGGACCGAAACGTGCAGGCTCGGGATAATCATCCGGCCGTTCGGCCGGCTGCAAGGCGGCCATTTCGGCTGTGCCGCCGCCCTGGTGCAGGAAGGTGCAGTCGCTGATCTTGATGTCCTCAATAGCATGGCCCGGGATGCCACTGATGATCGAGGGCATCTCGTTTAACGGCCCATGACAGGTGATATTGCTGATCAGCACCCGTTTGAGCGTACCAATGGAGCGATCCGCGGGGCCCGTCATGCGCGCGCCCAGGCGCAGGAAAATCGGCGCGTTTCGGATGTCGCGCATGGTTAGCCCAACGACTGTGATGTCTTCCATGATTCCGCCATCCACAGTCTCGAGCGCAAGGCCGCGGCAGCTCTCGAAGATGCAATTGGTGATGGCGATGTTTTTGAATCCGCCGTTCGACTCCGTGCCGCACTTGATGCGGCCGGTGTGCTGCCAACCATAGCCCTCACGGATGTCTGGAAAGGGTTTGAAGCTGCCGTCGAGCAGCGACCCGACTTGGTAGCCGCCGGTGACGTAGCAATTGGCGATTGTCACATTCTCGGTCGTGCGCGCATATCCGAGGGCGAATGAGCTTTTCGGGCAGATCGCGTCGTCCCATGGCGAGTTCACACTGCAGTTTGTGATGCGGACGTTGCGACAGCAATCGATGTTGATTCCGTCTCGATTGGTGTCGATCTTGAGATTATCAATCGTCAAGTTGTCGACCCCCGTCGCCAGAACGGCGAAGTGCCCGCAAGCGAGCATCGAAAGATCGCGCAAGATGACGTTGCGGCAGTTCTTGAGCGCGATCGCCTTGTTGCCGACGCCAGGCGCTTCCTCGATCGGAAGATCGAGATCGTCATGTCCGCGGGCCAGTCCCCGTCCCCAGATGAGTCCTGGCCCGAGGACGGCGACATCGTGAATGTTCTCGCCCCAGATCAGGCTGTTGCGCCAGTGGTTATGGCCAAAATCCCCAAAAGCTTCCCACGGTGAATTGGACTCGGCCGGATCGTAGCCGGATGTGGTTCCGTCGCGAGGAGTCTCGGCGGCCAAGATCATGGCGCCTTGATCGAGGTACAGTGTCACGGCGCTCGTGAGCCGAAGCGAGTAGCACAGGTAGGCGCCAGCAGGGACATGCACCGCGCCGCCCTTGACGCCTGCGGCCTCGATGGCCCGGTTGATCGCAGGCGAATCCAGATTCTTGCCGTCGCCTACCGCTCCGAAGCTTCGAACGTCAAAGACGGCGCCGGTCTGATCCATAGCGACTCCCACAATAGGCCAAGGGCTAGGCGCGACGACCGATGGGAAGACTGAGGCGTTCCGCGACGCCTACAAAAGGCGGTTCCATCAGCGCCCGAAGCTTGCTTCGAGCCGAAACGAACCGGGAAAACGATTCCGAGACATTGCTCTATCGGCTGATCAAAGCCTTCCTCGAAGCGCTCGGCTTCGTTGTCAAGGCTGAAATCGGAGGCCGCGATTTGTTGGCGTTGCGGGGGCGATGATCCGGATATCGTGGTGATCAACGAACTCGTGCCCGCTCGCGGTCCAACGCGACTTTGGGGGGGCCCGCAGCGGACGCCGCATCCCTTAAAGGGAGGGAACGAGGGTCCTCGGTTTATCGGCGGCCATAGCGCCGGTGGCGCCCCCCCGCGCGCTTCGCCTCTGGAAAGCGCAGCGGCCCGCAAAGACGGGGGTCAGCTCGTCTCGTGATGAGCGACAGCCGCGTTTCGCGCGATCACCGCGGTGACGGCGGTTCGGGATACGCCGACGAGCGCACGGGCGCCGTTCGCCACAGCGGCGCTGAGGCCCGGAAGCCCGTAGCGGTTGAGCGGCGCAAGCTGGGCGCAGAGATCGTTGACGATGAGCGGCGAAGGCGACTCGGCGCCGGCGCGGCTCCTGTTATGCGGGCACACCATGTTGGTCTTCAATTTTTGAGGGGTTTTTGCGTTGCAACAACAGATGGGATGCAGGACTCGGATTTCAATGCCTAAGAAATACGTACAATAGGCCGTCGCCAGGGCGGCATTTTCGCGAGCCGGCGCGCGGCACGGCCGTGACCACCGATTCAAGGTTTGGCGATGATTTTCCGCTCGATGAGACCCTTTTCGACCGCCCGCGCCAGTTCGTCCTCGGTGCGGCCAGCTGCTTGAATGCGGCCCACGTACGGAAAGTTGATCGTGCCGTCAGGCTCGACGCGCGTGGTCGTATCGAGTTCGGGATGATCGACGATCCTGATGGCGACGACGTCGGAGGTCGTCAGAACCCGGCCGCCGGCGAGCGCCGCCGGCGCGCTTAAGCCCACGAAAAGCAAAACGCCGATTGAGGCCATCAGAGAGGTCATTCGCACCGTTGCGCCCTTTCAGTTCTTGAGCGCGGTCGTTCCATGCGGCCGCCGCTTAGGGCTCACAGGAATGTGATCGCGCGCCGCCGCCGCCGTCCGGTTTTTACTCGAAATGTGTGCGCCAAATCACGGCGCAAATCCATGAGCCTGACCAATTTGACCAGGGCGCCCCGCGCAATTAAAGGGAGCGGCATGCCGCGCACCGTCAATCTCTACGAAGCCAAGATCCGCTTCTCGGCTCTCGTCGAGGCCGCCGAGCGCGGCGAAGAAATCATCATCGCCCGGAACGGCGTCGCAAAGGCCACGCTCGCGCCGATCGGCCTGCCCAAGCAGGTGCGGAAGCCGTCGGGGCTCCTCGCTATCAGCTATATTTCCGACGATTTCGACGCGCCCGATCCGGAATTGGTCCGCCGGTACGAGGCCGAGGCGTGAGCCTCCTCCTCGACACGCAGGTGTTCCTGTGGTTCGAGAGCGGATCCGCCAAGCTTTCCGATTTCCTGCGCCGAACAATCGGCCGTGAGCAGAACGTTTATGTCAGCGCGGCCTCGTTTTTGGAAATCGCGATCAAGCAGCGGGCCGGCAAGGTCGCGTTCAAGGGATCGCCGCGCGCCGCCGCGCTCGCCGCAGGCTTTTCCGAGCTCGCGGTCGGGGGCATGGACGCGGAAAGGGCGAGCGCGCTCGACTGGGACAATGGCGATCCGTTCGACCGCATGCTGGTCGCCCATTGCCTCAACCGCGATATCGCGCTGGTCACCGCCGACCCTCGCTTTCGCGCCCGCAACGACATCACCGTGATGTGGGCCGGATAGGCTTTCGCCCGTAACCGCCAAGCCCTCCCTTCGGACCTCCAGTCGCCGGCCTGCCGGCGTCTGAGCAGAATCGAGGCCATTGGCGCACCCGCCCTTCCATAGCCCGTCCGGAAAGGACGGGCGTCCTTCCGGCGCAGGCGCTTCACCCGATTGTCCTGAAAGGGGCGCGCGGCCGGGATGGAGCGGCCGTTCCTCAGCGTATTGAACCTCCATCGCTTTCTGTGTCATGGTGGGGTTGTGTGGCGACGAAGAGCGTCGAACGCGAGCCCCAGGGAGGAAGACATGACCGAGTTAAACACAGACATTTCGCAGGACCGCCGCAAGCTGTTGAAGGCCGCGGCGGCGGGGGCGGGGGCCGCCGCCCTGTTCGGCGGAATGGGTTTCAATCCGATGATGTCGCAGGCGCTGGCCGAGGCGGCGGGCCGATCGCCGAAGCCCCTCAAGGCAGCCTTCTCCAACGCCGGATTGCAGGCCACCTGGTGCGCGCAGGGCAAGGAGGCGGCCGAATATTGGGGCAAACTGTTCAACGTCGACGTCACCTGGTTCGATGGCCAGCTCGATGCAGTCAAGCAGCGCGCGGCGATCGACAACATGGCCTCGCAGAAGTGGGATTTCGTCGCCATCCAGGCGTTCGGCATCGGCACCCTGACCGCCCCGGTCAACAAGATGATCAGCGCGGGCATCCCGGTCATCGACATGGATACGCTGATCGCGCCGCTCGAATCGATCGATCTCCACACCTTCATCGCCCCCGACAACGAGTTCATGGGCGCGTCCGTCACCCAGGCGCTGGTCGACGCGATCCACGGCGAAGGCAATATCGTGATGACCCAGGGCGCGCTCGGCCACACCGGCGCTCAAGGGAGGGCCAGGGGGTTCAAGTCCGTCATCTCCAAATATCCGAAGATCAAGGCGCTCGACGAGCAGCCGGCCGAC
>Ga0335075_10009734_pt1 | contig 14620 bp, 10 predicted proteins | sample Lox_Sample_24_FD_206723 | JGI IMG/M metagenome (GOLD analysis project Ga0335075, IMG submission 206723) | Soil microbial communities from Loxahatchee National Wildlife Refuge, Florida, United States - Lox_Sample_2.4 | ecosystem: Environmental > Terrestrial > Soil > Wetlands | place: USA...
CGCTGGACGCGATGAGCGGCGAGCCGGGGCGGCTGCTGATTCGCTCACGGGAAGGCACGAACTGGCACACCGGCGAACGCGGCATCGTGGTTACCGTCGCCGACAACGGGCCAGGCATGGGGAGGGATGTGAGCCGGCGTGTCTTCGAGGCCTTCTTCACCACGAAAGGAACCGTGGGCACGGGACTTGGACTCTGGGTCAGCCAGGATATCGTCGTGCGGCATCGCGGTGCATTGCACTTCCGCTCCAGCCAGGGTCCGGTCCATCACGGCACCGTGTTCACGATGTTTCTGCCTTTTGAAGCGGTGATCCGGTGAGAATGAAGCTCTAATGATCCGGCGCAAAGGCAGGTCTCTCGACTCGCGGCCTGCCTTCGGGATCGCGGCTTGGAATGCCGCGGCGAGTGCGGCGCGCTCCTCCCGGAATGACCTTTGTATTGCTCAACGGATGCAGCGGTTCGCCGCTTTGTCCTAAAGGCCGAGTCCGCCGTCGACAGAGAGGATCTGTCCGGTGATGAAGTGGGGCCCGCCGGCAAAGAAAAGGACGGCCGCGGCCACATCCTGAGCCGTTCCGTTGCGGCCCATCGGCGTGCGGCGAGCGAAGTGCTCGTCCTCCTCTGAGACTTCTCCGTTCACGATCATGCCGGGTGCGACGCAGTTCACGCTGATCTCGGGGGCGAAAGCGCGGGACATGGTCTGGGTGAGCATGTGCAGAGCCGCCTTGGAGGTGCAGTAGTGGGCGTGAGTGGGCCAGGGATGCATGCCGCCCAGCGAGCCGATGTTGATGATGCGTCCGCGAGCGGCTTTGAGATGCGGATATGCGGCCTGGGCGGCGAGGAACGGGCCGCGGGTGTTGGTCTCGAACATGGCGTCCCACTGCTCGACGGTGATGGCTTCGAGCGCGGCGGTTTCGTAGCGGCCGGCGTTGTTCACGAGGATGTCGAGGCGGCCGAAGCGAGCAGCCGCGGCATCGATGGCGTCGTGAATCTGCTCTGGGTTGCGAACGTCGGCCTGGAGCGCAAATGCTTCAATTCCCTGCCCTTGCAGGTCGGAAACGGTCCGGCGGGCGTCGGTTTCAGATTGGCGCCAGGTGATGGCGACGTTGGCGCCGGCTGCGCCGAGTGCGAGGGCGAGGGCGCGCCCAATCCTTTTAGCGCCGCCGGTCACGACCGCAGCCTTGCCCTGCAATGGCTTCATGAGAGGATTCTAAATGGCATGAGGCAACCAATTTCGCGCCTCATGCAACGCAAAATCGCCGCCTCACATCCAAGGAATCGAACGTCCGGAAAGGACCTCCCCCCGTGTCTCCCCACAGATGGGCCCTTGCAGTCAGCTGCGTTCTTGCCGCACTGGTGTGCGCAGGATGCGCCGGGGCGCGCCCCGGCAGCAGGATGACCGTGGCGGCGCGCGCCGGTGCGCCGGATGACGCGGCGATGCATGTGAATCCGAACGCGCCGTACATTACGCAGGGGGGCACGCCGAAGCTGATCCCGCGGGCGACGGAAACGGATGCGCAGAACGCGCAGCCCTGCGATCCGGACTCTCTCTCGGTGGAAGAGGTCTCGGCGAATGTGAACGGGAGCTATCGCTCGGTCAAACTCGCCTTCATGAATCGCGGCGGCTTTCCGTGCCTGCTCGGAGGCTATCCAATGGTGTCCCTGTCGCTCCGCAATCAGGAGGGGGAGCCGATCGGCAGCGTGGCCATTGAAAAGGTAACGCCCGAGAAAATCGACGCCGAGCTTTCCCAGGGGCCGACGGGATCAACCCCGGCCGCGCAGCCCTCTCCGCATGTGACGCTGATGCCACATCAGGTAGCGGCCTTCCAGGTGGCGTGGTCGACCGGCTCCAACTGCCCGGTGGCTTCGCACATTTTGCTGTCGGCTCCGGGAACAGAGAAGCTGTTTGCGATTCCTCAGCCAATGGTGGTGTGCGCGGGCCGGATTCAGGTGACGGCGCTGCGTCTGGATGAGGGGAACGTCTAGCGCCAGCGGTTCGGTCCGATCGCGGGTCAGCTCAGCCAGCCGGTGCCACGAGCGGGTTCCGCTTCGGGTTCAATCTGAACCTCCGGCTCTTCGGCCAACTCCGGCTCTTCTTCGGCGATCGGGCGGCGTCCGCTGCAGGCGATTGCAGCCAGCGCAATGAGCGGGGGGAAAAACTCGAGCGTGTAGCGCGGCTCGGGAGCTTCGAGCGTGACCAGCAGCGCGCAGCGAACTGCCACAAAGGCGAGGATGGCCCCGCGGAGCGGCGGCCGCCTGAAGAATCCAACGATCGCGGCCAGGAAGTAAAGCAAATTCAGGGCGGCATACGAGACAGCGAAATACGATTCCGACTCATGGCGGTCGAACTGCCACCAGCGCATCTCGATCCAGAGCATGTCGGTGCGCGGACGAAAAGCCATGTCGGCGAGGCGCGCGAGCGGCAATACGACGTAGTAGCGCGCGGGCCGGTCGTGGATGCGCTGGGCGGCAAGAGCGCCGAACCGGGCGTCGATCTGCGGCGTAATCGTCGTGTTCTGGTTGTACTGCGCGATCAGATCCTTCGTCTGCCGATATTGCTCGGCGGAATCGAAGGAGCGATCGGGCAGCGTGCCGAAGTCGATGACGTCGGAGTTGGCGTTCCAGTAGACGTCGGAGGTGCAGGTGAGATCGACGCAAACGGTTTTGGTCCAGCGATTGAAGCCGGGATTGGTGGGCTCTCCGGGATCGACGGCGTAGCGCGGGGCCAGCGGCTCAAAAACGTGGAAAGTGTGGACGTTGCGCAGCGTCCACGGCACGAAGGGCAGAATCGAGAGCCAGGCGCAGGATACGGCCCAGCGAATCATGAGGTCGGCGCCCCATCGCCGCGCGCCGTAGAAAACGATAGCGGGGCACAGGACCACGGCGACCAGCGCGCCATCGGGGCGCAGCAGGGTGGCGCAACTCCATGCGAGGGTCATGGGAATCGCCCAGCGCCAGCGCGGCGCGCCGATAAAACGCGCGAAGGTGTAGAAGGCGACAGCGGTGAAGAAGATCTCGGGCGTCTCGGTGAGCGGAGCGGCGACGTAGTTCGCGGTGAAAGGGCACAGGACGGCAAGCCAGAGGGCCCACCATCCGGCGCGAGCGCTCCAGAGATGACGGGCGAGAGCGGCGACGATGAGGCAGGTGCAGAGATCGAGGGCGGTCTGCGCGAACAGGACCGCGTTGTAGTGCTCCATGCCGAAGAGGCGGAAGCACGCCATGAGGAAGAGCGGATAGCCAGGCAGGCGGATGAGCGTGGGATGAATGCCGGACGATGTGGTGAGGCCGTAGACGACGTGCAACATCCAGTTCTTCGCTATATCGCCGTAGATGAAGGTGTCGCCCTCGACGACGGGGTAGGCGTGGATGAACCACAGGCGCAGGGCGGCTCCCGCTGCCAGCGCGGGAATTACCGGCCACCACTTTTTGGGGTGCGAAGACGGCATTTGCACCATTATCCCGTTTCCACGAGGGGCGTGCCCGCCCAGCAGCGGGCTTTGCACAGCGGCACCTGCATGAACCGGCCGCCCGGGGACCCACCCTTACCCCGTAACGCTTGTGGAACCGGGCTAAAGCAACTTAGAAGCGAATGGGCGGCGAGGGGTTGGGGCGGGAGTTTCGGCGACAGCGAGCGCGGGCGGCGATCATGTCGCGGCAATTTGGGTAACGGAAACAATCAATTACGATTGAGTCTGTACGTCCGGTTCCGATGAAACAGGTTTTTTACGATCCCAGGCAACGGCGGCGCAAGATTATTCGGCGCGTCATGGACGTGTCTTTAGTGGCGCTGTCACTCATTCTGGCGGGCTTCTTTTTCAGCGTGATTACGCGCGAGACCCTGCCGGAGCTGTTCCTGCCAGCGCAGAAGCGCAACTACGTGGCGCTCAAGGAGAGGCAGCCCGAGCTGGCGCGAAGGGCGGCAACGCACCCGCCGCGGCGGAAGACCCACCGGCTGCCATCGGAAATCGAGCTGAACCAGGACGAGGGGCTGCGGGCGGCGTTCTACACCAACGACGAGTCGGATTACGCGTCGCTGAAGGCGCACATCCACCAGATCGACATGCTGTTTCCGGACTGGCTGCACGTGATCACGCCGGACGGCAACCTGGTAGGCGCGACGCCGATGTTCCCGGTGCACTTTTACAGCGTGGTGGACGCGGCGGGGGTGCACGGAGTGGATCCGGAGAACCGGGTCAGGACCACGATTGAAGCCGCGAAGGAAGACACCGAAGTCTTCCCCATGCTGAACGACTACAACACGCTGACGGGAGCGTGGGACGGCGACACGATCGGAAAGATGCTGCGCAACCCGGCGGCGCGCGAGCGGCTGCACATCCAGCTGGACAAATTCCTCTACGGCAGCCCGTCGTATCGCGGCATCTGCCTCGATTTCGAGCAGGTTCCCGATGAAGACCTGCAGCTCTACGTGAACTGGATCGGCGAACTGCACAACGATTTCCATGCGAAGAATCTGCGGATTTACGTGAACGTGCAGGTGAGCGCCGGCGATGACTACCTGGCGCAGGTGGCGCACTCGAGCGACGGCGTCATCCTGATGAACTACGACGAACACGAGGAGACAAGCGCCCCCGGGCCCATCGCCAGCGAGCCGTGGTTCGAGGCGAATCTGACGCGCGTGCTGAAAGTGGTGCCGAAGGACAAGCTGATCTGCGGCATCGGCAACTACGGGTTCGACTGGGCGTTGCCTCTGCCGGAAAAGGGGAAGCCTCCTTCCAACAAGGTGGTGGACGTCACCGACCTCTCGGTGCAGGACGCATGGCAGGAGGCGGCGGACGCCGGGGCGGACGTTCATCTGGAAGGCGATGAGCTGAATCCGCACTTTGCCTACGACGACGAAGACGCGCATCTGCGCCACGAGGTGTGGTTCCTGGACGGCGTGACGGCGCTCAACGAGATGCGCTTCGGGCGCCAGATCGGGCTGAAGACATTTGCGCTGTGGGTTCCGGGCAAGGAAGACCCGTCTCTGTGGGCGATCTGGGATCGCCCCAGCGCCAGGGATGCGCCCCAGCAACTGGAAACTGTGCCTCCCGGCGAAGACGTGAACTCAGAGGGTGTGGGCGATATTTTGCGGATCACCGACAAGCCTCAGGTAGGCCAGCGCACGATCGAAATGGACTCGGACAATTTCACCGTGACCGACGAGGACATGGTGCGGCTGCCGCAGTCTTACACGGTCGAGCAGCACGGCTACGATCCGCACAAGCTGGCGCTCAGCTTCGATGACGGGCCGGATCCGGTGTGGACGCCGAAGATCCTGGACATCCTGAAGAAGTACCACGTGCACGCCACGTTCATGGTGATTGGCGAAGAGGCCCAGGAGAATGTTGGACTGCTGAAGCGCTACATCCGCGAAGGGCACGAGATCGGCAACCACACGTTCACGCATCCCGACATCAGCGAAATTTCGCCGTTCCAGCTGCAGGAGGAGCTGAACTGGACGGAACGGCTGTTCGGCGCAGAGCTGGGCATCCAGCCGTTGTACTTCCGGCCGCCGTATTCCATCGATCAGGAGCCGGACACCAACGACGAGGCGGCGCCGGCCTATCGAATTCAGCAACTCGGCTACACGATCATTGGCGACAAGATCGACACCGACGACTGGAACGAGCACCCGCGCAAAACACCGCAGGAGATCACCGACAGCGTTCTGCAGCAACTGCAGGAGATGAAGACGCGGACGTGGATGCAGGGCAGCATCATCCTGATGCACGACGGCGGCGGCAACCGCCAGCCCACCGTGGACGCGCTGCCGATGCTCATCACGGCGCTGCGGGCCAAAGGGTATGAGATCGTCCCGGTGAGCGAACTGATGGGCAAAACCAGGGCGGAAGTGATGCCGCCTCTCGCGCCGAAACTGCGCTGGCAGGCGCGCGTGGACTGGGTTGCGTTTTTCTTCTTCGGATTCTTCGCACACTTTGTGGTGGACGTTTTCTTTATCGGCGATGTGCTGATGAGCGTGCGCCTCGTGCTGATCGGACTGTTTGCGCTGATCGACCGCTTCCGGCGCCGCGCCGTGCCCGAGGGCGCTTTTGAGCCGCGGGTGGCGGTGCTGATTCCGGCCTACAACGAAGAAAAGGTCATCGTGCGGACGATCAAGTCGGTGATGCAGTCGGATTACAAAAATATCCGCATCATCGTCATTGACGACGGTTCGTCGGACCGCACCTACGACGTGGCGCGCGAAAAGTATGCCGAGGAAATCGCGCAGGGCCGGATCACGGTGCTCACGAAGGCGAATTCCGGCAAGGCCGATGCGCTGAACTTCGGCCTGAATCACGTGGACGAGGAGATTTACATCGGCATCGACGCGGACACGGTGATTGCCGGCGACGCGGTGTCGAAGCTGGTGTGCCACTTCGCCGATCCGCGCGTGGGCGCGGTGGCCGGCAATGCCAAAGTCGGCAATCGCATCAACCTTTGGACGCAATGGCAGGCGCTCGAATACATCACCAGCCAGAACTTCGAACGCCGCGCCATGGATCTGTTCGATGTGGTGACCGTGGTGCCCGGCGCGATCGGCGCGTGGCGGACAAGCGCCGTGAAGCATGGCGGCTGCTATCCCGTGAATACCGTGGCCGAAGACGCCGATCTGACCATGAACCTGCTGGAGCAGCGCTACAAGGTGATCTACGAAGATCGCGCCCTGGCCTTCACCGAGGCTCCGGCGAACGCGCGCAGCCTGATGCGTCAGCGCTTCCGCTGGTCCTTCGGCATTCTGCAGGCGGTCTTCAAGCATCGCGCCGGCGCGCGGACCAACCCGGCGCTCGGATTCTTCGCGCTGCCGAATATTCTGATCTTCCAGATCCTTCTGCCGCTGGTTTCCCCTTTCATCGACATCATGTTCGCGGCCGGAGTCATCCACTATCTGGCCGACCGGCATTTCCATCCTGAAGCGGCCAGCGCAGCCAGCTTCGAGAAGCTGCTGACGTACTTTCTCGCGTTCCTCGTGATCGACTTCATCACCTCGGTGCTGGCCTTCAGCCTGGAGCGGAGGCACCCGGCAAGCCGGGGCGACGTCTGGCTGCTGCCGCATGTCTGGCTGCAGCGCTTCTGCTACCGGCAACTGTTCTCCGTGGTGCTGTTTCGCACGCTGAAGCGGGCGATTGAAGGCCGGCCCTTCAACTGGGAAAAGATCGAGCGCACGGCGCGGCTCTCGGCGCGGACCGAGAAGATCACAGCGGGGGACTAAGGACTGGGCGTTCAGGCAAATGCGCCTGCGGCGCGCAACATTCCGCAACAGCGGACGCGGGACGCATCGAGATGGGATGCCGGAAGCCTGCCCGATTCGTGCGCGGGAGCCACGCTGCCGATAGAATCGATAGAGAATTCGATCAATCTTCCAGGTGGCCTCGTTTGACCGCTCTGACATCATCGCGCGCCACGAACGCGCTGACTTTCCAGGAACTGCTGCTGCGGCTCCAGAGCTTCTGGGCCGAGCGCGGCTGTGTGCTGGCGCAGCCCTACGACGTCGAGGTCGGCGCGGGAACCATGTCGCCAGACACGTTTCTCCGCGTGCTCGGGCCCGAACCTGTCTCGATCGCGTACACGCAGCCCTCGCGGCGTCCCGCCGACGGCCGCTACGGCGAGAATCCCAACCGGCTCTACAAGCACACGCAGCTGCAGGTGATCCTCAAGCCGCCTCCGGAAGACATTCAGCAGGTCTACCTCGAGTCGCTCGAGGCGATCGGCATTCGCCTGCGCGAGCACGACATCAAGTTTGAAGAGGATAACTGGGAGTGGCCGGTGGGCGGCGCCTGGGGCGTGGGCTGGCAGGTGATGCTCGACGGCCTCGAGATCACGCAATTCACCTACTTCCAGCAGTGCGGGGGCATGGACCTCGATCCCATCTCGGGCGAGATTACCTACGGCCTCGAGCGCATCGCGGCCTTTCTGCAGGATGTGGACTCGCTCTACGACGTGGTCTGGGCGCGCGATCCGAAGACCGGCAAGGCCGTGACCTACGGCGATATCCGCCTGCAGGATGAGCTGCAGCTCTCCGTGTACAACTTCGAGGCAGCGGATGTTCCGAAGCTGTGGGAGCATCTGCGCCTCTACGAAGCCGAGTGCCAGGCGCTGCTCGATGCGTTCCACGCGAACTTCAAAATGGAGAAAAACCAGGAGCGGCACGAGAAGAGCCACGACCGCGTGCTGCATGACGGCACGACGCCCAGGTCCGAGGACCGCCAGGCCGCGCTGAAGCGCTTCCCTGTTCTCGGCGCATACGAGCTGTGCCTGAAATGCTCTCACCTGTTCAATCTGCTCGACGCGCGCGGGGCCATCTCCGTAACGGAGCGCGTAGCGGTAATGGCGCGGATCCGCAATATGGTCGTGGGTGTGGCCAGGGCGTACGCGGCGCAAAAACTCGGAACCGATTCGAAACCAGCGGGAGCAGCGTAGCCATGCCGGATCTATTGTTCGAAGCGGGAATGGAAGAGATTCCGGCGCGCATGATTGCCGCAGCCGAATCGGAGCTGCGCGAGCGCGTGATAGATTTGCTGGGACGCGAGCGTCTGCTGAGCGGCGATCACACCATCCGCAGTTTCTCCACGCCGCGGCGCCTCGCCGTGCTGGTGGAAGGCGTGCTGGCCCGGCAGCCCGACGCGACCCAGGAGATGACCGGGCCTTCATGGTCGATCGCCTTCAAAGATGGGCAACCCACTCCGGCGGCGCAGGCCTTCGCGAAGAAGGCCGGTGTCAACCTGAGCGAACTGCGCCAGGTGACGACCCCTAAGGGCGAATATGCAGCAGCGACAGCGACGCATCGCGGACGAGATGCCGCGGCGGTGCTGAGCGATCTGCTGGCCGCCGAGCTGGCTGCGCTTTGCTGGCCGAAGAATATGTACTGGCGTCCGCAGAAGCCGGAGCGCTTTGTGCGCCCGGTGCGCTGGATGGTCGCGCTGCTCGATCACGCCGTGCTGCCGCTGGAGTTCGGCGGCGTGCGCGCGGCGAACCAAACGTACGGTCATCGCATTCTGCGCGGCAATGCGCCGGTGACGATCGATCATCCCGGCGACTACCTGGGCGCGCTCGAAGCGGCGGAAGTGACCGCCGATGTGACGCTGCGGCGCTACCGCATTCGCAAGGCCCTCGATCTCGAGACGCGCAGCGTTGCCGGCGCGCGCTGGCGCGAAGACACCGCCCTCATCGAGACGGTCACGCACCTGACGGAGTGGCCTTCGGTCGTGCTGGGCCATTTCGATCCGGAGTTTCTGAAGCTGCCCGACGAGGTGCTGGTGACGGTCATGCGCGATCACCAGAAGTACTTCGCCGTCGAGAACGCGCAGGGCCAGCTGGAGCCGTACTTCCTCGCTGTCCTCAACACGCATCCCGAGGAGAGCGGCATCGAGACCATCCGGCACGGCAATGAGCGCGTACTGCGGGCGCGCTTCAGCGATGCGCAGTTTTTCTGGCGCGTCGATCAGAAGACGCCGCTGGAAGACCGCACGGAAATGCTGCAGTCGGTTACGTTCCACAAGGAGCTGGGCAGCTACTGGGACAAGACGGAAGCGAATCTCCGCGTTGCCGAGGCGCTGGGCACGGCGCTGGCGAAGCGAGGAGTGAAGCTGGATCACGCGGCGCTGGTGAAGGCGACGACCCTGGCAAAGACGGATCTGACGACCGAACTGGTGAAGGAATTCACGGAGCTGCAGGGCGTCGTCGGCGGGCTCTACGCGCGAGCGCAGGGTCTCGGCGAAGCCGTCGCGCAGGCGATCTACTGGCAGTACTCCCCGGCGGCCGTCGAAGACCCGATTCCTCCCGCGGTGGAGGGTCAGGTGCTCGGCATCGCGGATCGCATGCAATCCATCACGGCGATGTTTGGGATTGGGCTCGAGCCGACGGGCTCCAAGGACCCCTATGCCCTGCGGCGCGCGGCGAATGCGATCGTCAAAATTCTCGCCGAGTCGGGGCTGCCGCTGACCGTGGCGGATTTGCTGAATGCCGTTCCAGCAGCCGACGCGGCGACCCGGGAGAAGCTGACTGCGTTCTTCCGCGAGCGCCTTGAGTTCTGGCTGCGCGACGTGCGCGGATTCGCGTACGACGTGGTGAACGCGGTGCTTGCCGCAAGCGCCGACGACGTGCGCGATGCCATCGCTCGCGCCGAGGCATTGACAGCGGTGCGTGGCTCGGAAGACCTGGCGGCGATTGCCGCGGCGTTCAAGCGAATCAAGAACATCCTGCGGCAGGCCGTGGAAAAGGGCGTTTTGACCCTGGAGGAAGCGCAAACCGCTGCCTTCGACGAGAAGCTGCTGGCTGACCCTGCAGAAAGTGCGCTGGCAACGCACGCGGCGCAACTCGACAAACATGTGGAAAGTCTGCGCGCGCAGCGCGAATACGCAGCCGCCATAGAGCAGATTGCAACCCTGCGCCCGCAGGTCGACCTCTTCTTCGATAAGGTGATGGTGATGGTCGAGGACGCCGGAGTCCGGCGGAATCGCCTGGGACTGATTGCCGCTGTGCTGCGGCGATTCTCCACGATCGCCGATTTTTCGGAACTGGTTTCCGCGTAGGTCATCGAAAAACCATATGTCGCAGGAACTTTGGACGGACGTCGAGCGCTACGTGGATGGGCTGCTGATCCCGTCCGACCCTGTGCTCGAGGCAGCGATCAACGCATGCGAGGCCGCGGAGCTGCCGCCGATTGCGGTGACGCCGGGCCAGGGCAAGCTGCTCTACCTTCTCGCGCGCGTGCAGCGGGCGAAGCGCATCCTCGAAATCGGCACGCTCGGCGGCTACAGTACCATCTGGCTGGCGCGGGCCCTCCCCGCGGATGGCAGCGTGGTGACGCTCGAACTGGAGAAGAAGCACGCCGACGTGGCAATGGCCAACATCGCCCAGGCCGACCTCAGTCCTCTGGTCGATCTGCGCGTGGGGCGCGCGCTCGAGACGCTGCCCGAGCTGGCCGCGGAGGGCCTCGAACCCTTCGACATGGTCTTCATCGACGCGGACAAGGAGAATACCGAAGCCTACTTCCGGTGGGCGATGCGCCTCTCGCGCGAAGGCGCGATCATTGTGGTCGATAACGTGATCCGCGAGGGCGAAGTGGCCGATCCGGACACCGGCGACGAGCGCGTCCAGGGCATTCGCCGCTTCAACGAAATGCTGGCCGCGGAAACGCGCGTCGAGGCAACGACGATCCAGACCGTAGGCAGCAAAGGCTACGACGGCTTCACTCTGGCCGTCGTCACTGGCCAGGAACAATAACTGCGGCGCCGTCGATAGCGTCGTCGTTGACTGCGGCAAGCGCTTCGTTCACCTGATCCAACCTGAAAACCGTCGTGCGCGGGCGGATACCGATCTCGGCAGCGAGCGCCACAAAATCGCGAGCATCTTCGCGCGTCATGTTGGCGACGCTCCGCAGTTGCCGCTCTCCCCACAGCAGCGAGTCGTAGTCGAATTGCGGAATGCGGTCGAGATGGATGGCATTGATGGCAACGATGCCTCCCTTGCGCAAGGAGGCCAGCGCGGCCACCACCACGTCGCCCGAGGGTGCAAAGGTGACGGCGGAGTCGAGCGCGACCGGGGGGCGATCCGTTGCGTCGCCCACCCACTTTGCACCGAGCGTGCGCGCAAGCCGCTGATGCGAAGCGCCGCGCGTCGAGACGTAGACCTCGCACTCCCAGTGCTTCAGAACATCAATGGCCAGATGCGCCGACGCGCCGAATCCAAAGAGGCCCACTCGGTCGCCGCGCCTGACCTCCGCGACCCGCAGACCGCGGAACCCGATAATCCCCGCGCAAAGCAGCGGCGCAAGATCGGTGGCCGCGGCCTGCTCAGGCAGGGGCACGAGGAAGTCGGCTCGCGCAACCGCGTATTCCGCATAGCCTCCGTTGACCGAGTAGCCGGTGAAGGTGGGGTGGTCGCAGAGATTCTCACGGCCCTTGCGGCACAGATCGCAGGTGCCGTCGACGCCGCCCAGCCACGAAACGCCGGCCCGCAGCCCAAAGCCCAATGCCTCCGCACCGAGCCGCATGCCGTCCGATCCCTGCCCCAGCTTAGCGACGCGCCCCACGATCTGATGGCCAGGAGTGACGGCGTCGCGCAGCGGCGGCAATTCGCCAGCGGCAATATGCAGATCAGTGCGGCAAACGCCGCAGGCTTCCACCCGGAGCAGAACTTCGCCAGGGCCTGGTTGGGGAACAGGCACTTCCTCAATCGCGAGCGGATGCGATGGGATGGGAACGGGGCGGCGAAGCACGGCAGCGCGCATGACTTCTCAGATTAGTCTTCGCGCCGCCCGGTTGCGAACCGCCGCCTACGAGTGCTGGCTGATGGAGAGAATGTTCCCGTCGGGATCCTTGAACCAGCCCACCAGCGCACCGCCGGGCGCATGCCACAAGCCGTGCTCGTCCTGTTCGAGGCCGGGAAAACGCTCGAGCGCAACTCCGCCTCCGGCAAGCGTGTCCGCAACCGCGACCGCATCGGCCACGTTCCATCCAAGAACCGTGAACGGCTGCGGCTTGAAGCCGCGCATGAGCGTGGCGCGCAGCATGACGCCCTCAACGTCAAACACCAGCGCGAATCCGTCTTCGTGAACGAGGCGCAGTCCAAGAGTACCGCGATAAAAAGCACGAGCCCGGTCGGCATCGATGACCGGGATAAAGGCAACCAGCTTCTGGCTTTCGAGCATGGTCTTAGCTCCTGTCACCGCCGAGTATAGCCGCTGCGGCTGGCCGGTAAAATAAAGGCAGGGCCGGATGGATCTCCACGAGAAAATACGCACTCTGCCGCCGCGGCCCGGCGTGTATCTCTACAAGAACGCCGACGGCGAGGTGATCTACGTCGGCAAAGCCAAGAGCCTGCGCGCGCGCGTGCGTTCGTATCTTCTCGAGGCTTCGCAGGCTAACGCCAAGACCGGCTCGCTGATGCGCGAAGCCGTCGACGTCGACTACATCATGGTCGACAACGAGCATGAGGCGCTGGCGCTCGAGAACAACCTGATCAAGCAGCGCAAGCCGCGCTTCAACATTCTGCTGCGCGACGACAAGACCTATCCCTATGTGAAACTCACGCTCGCCGACCGCTACCCGAAGGTATTTGTCACGCGGCGGCTGCGCAAAGACGGCAGCGCGTACTACGGCCCGTATTTCCCCGGCAATCTCGCCTACCGTGTCGCGGAGCTGATCCACCGCAGCTTCCTGCTGCCGAGTTGCAAAGTCGACCTCTCGCGCGATCACCCGCGCCCGTGCCTGCAGTACTACATTCACCGCTGCCTGGGCCCGTGCGTGCAGGGGCTCACCACACCCGAAGCCTACGCGGAAGCGGTGCGCGACGCGCAGTTGTTCCTCGAAGGCCGCACCACAGAGCTGAACAAATCTCTGCACGAGCGCATGGAGTCCGCCGCGGCCAACGAGCAGTTTGAGCTGGCGGCGAAGTATCGTGATCTGCTCATCACCGTCGATCAGATGGGCGAGAAGCAGCGCATCGCTTCAGCCGAGAGCGACGATGCCGACGTCTTCGGCTTCCACTACGAGAACGAGATGATCGCGGTGAATCTCTTCCACATGCGCGGCGGCAAGATCGTGGACCGGCGCGAATTTTTCTGGGAAGATCTCCCCGAATTCGTCATCGCCGAGATTACTGAGGCCGAGGATCCGAGCGCGATCGCCGAAACGGCACCGCACGCCTTCGATCCCGGTGCGTTCTTCTCTGCCCTGCTGAAGCAGCTCTACATCGACCAGCAGTATGTCCCGGCCAACATCTACGTGCCCGTCGAGTTCAGCGACCGCTCAACCCTCGGCAGCCTGCTCGCGGAGCAGACCCGGCACCGCGTGGAGATTGCCGTCCCGCAGCGCGGCGAAAAGCGCTCCCTGGTTGATCTGGCCGGACAGAACGCGAAGCAGAGCTACGATCAGCGCTTCCGCGTGCTGCAGCCCACGCGCAAGGCGATTGCCTCGGCCCTGCAGGATGCGCTCATGCTCGAGCATCCTCCGAAGCGCATCGAGTGCTTCGATATCTCGCACATCCAGGGCGCGGAAACCGTTGCTTCGATGGTGGTGTGGGAAGACGGCGAGATGAAGAAGTCCGCGTACCGCAAGTTCAAAATCAAGACCGTCGAGGGCGTCGACGACTTTGCCTCGATGCGCGAAGTGGTCACGCGGCGCTACCGGCGCGTCTGCGAAGAGAAGCAGGAAATGCCGAGCCTCATCCTGATCGACGGCGGCCTCGGCCAGTTGCATGCCGCTGCGGCGGCGCTCGAAGAGCTGGGGCAAACGACGCAGCCGCTGGCTTCGATCGCCAAGCGCGAAGAGCTTATCTATTTGTACGGGCAGGAAAACGATCCGGTGGTGCTCGACCGTCGTTCTCCGGTGCTGCACCTGGTGCAGCTCATTCGCGACGAATCGCATCGTTTCGCCATCGCGTATCATCGCAAGCGTCGCGCAATGCGCGACCGCGATTCGGAGCTGTTATCGATTCCCGGCGTCGGCGCGCGCACGCGGCAGCGGCTGCTGGAGCACTTCGGAAGCCAGCGCAGCGTGGCTGCAGCGAGCCTGGAGGCATTGGCGGCCGTGGTGAACGCGGGCACGGCCGAAGCGATTCACGCGCACTTTCATCCGTCCGAACCGGCGACGCTGCCGATCCTGAATCATCCTTCCTGAGGCGAAC
>Ga0335075_10009735_pt1 | contig 14620 bp, 20 predicted proteins | sample Lox_Sample_24_FD_206723 | JGI IMG/M metagenome (GOLD analysis project Ga0335075, IMG submission 206723) | Soil microbial communities from Loxahatchee National Wildlife Refuge, Florida, United States - Lox_Sample_2.4 | ecosystem: Environmental > Terrestrial > Soil > Wetlands | place: USA...
ATGGAAAATCTGGGATGTTCGACATACCATCGGCGCCAATAATAACATCGCCCTTCAAAGTTTTGCCGTTGCCCAGTTGAACGAGCGTTTGTGCGAAGTCGATGTTCTCAACACTGACGCCGAGTCGTATTTCGGCATTTAATTTTCGTGCCTCCTTAAGAAGGATGGCATGATAGTCATGCCGGTGGATGACTCTGAAGGCCTGCGAGTCAACAAGGTTCGTCATAGCCACACAGTCCTCAAACGTGGCTCACTTACAGCCAAGGCGCTCCGTACTCCTTCAAGCACGACTCGCCTAGGGGTCTCGAACACAGCAGCTTTCCGTCCTGGTATCTTCTCAGATCCAACGACTCCAGTTCCGTCCCCAACTCCCTGATATGCGACAGCACACCCAATCTGTCCAAGACTTTTGCGCCATTCGGAGGAATTTGTATCCCGGCTCCCACCTACAAACAAAGTTGGTACATCAACTGCGAAGCCTTAGATGGGGTTTGTCAATGCTCACAGGCAGAATCTCGGGCGCTCGCTCGAGTACCACAACCTTCAGCCCCTGAAGTCTACATACCACAGCACAAGAAAGTCCACCTAGACCTGCCCCAACGATGATAACCCGGAGAGTTTGTGCCATTGCATGTCGGCCTTGACAGAACTGGAGTGAACTCAAGCGCGATGGAGCCAGTATATAAGGCAGGTCGGGAACGTAGACTAGGTCCGGTGAGTAGTCTTCTGACCTTGCATACCCAACTCTGCTTCATGCTAGCGGTAGTTCTTCTTCAGAGCAGGCGTGTGGATCGCGGTGCGCGCGGATGTTCTGAACACCGTTCTTTACCGACGGTTAACTCGGAACTCTATCGTACAATAGTGCTCGAAAATAATGCCTTTGGGAAGATGTTCACGGCACACTAACCTTCGTGATGGTTACTGGCTCGTCTGAGGTAGAGCTGAAACCAGTCTGCACGCTTCCCTTGAGCCTTTTCACGAGGAAGCTATCACCTCCGCTTGAGATGAGACCGCCATACTGGCTTTCGCCGCCGTACTCGTACCGGACGGAGCTTCTTGAAGGCCATTGTGACACCTGAAAACGTTGCGTCTCAAATATAGTGAGAACTGCGTATTGCCAGACTTCATTACTACCTTCAGGCCTTAACAGTATCATGTAGTTCGAACCTTCAGGTCTCGGGACTCGGCTCAGGAAACTGGCAAAAATTGCCACTATTACAAAGAACCGGTAATGCCGTGTTTACCGCGAGTCACCTGACCAGTCGATGGAGAAGTACCGCCAGCAGAGTAGGGCGTACATGCGAAGTAGGAGTGAGTGCGCTCCAATGGTTAGTCTCTTACTCTCCACCGTCCAAGCATGCAAAACGTCTCAAGACATGGCCGTGCTGGCACACCGATCTTTGCCGACAGCCTAGAATGCACCTGTATCTCCTCCAACATAACCAAGCCTTTATTCTATCTGGTGCATGGACACAAGTATTAATGTGACCACTTTCCCTCTGTTCGCGCTCACCTTTATCGACCCCGGTCATTAATGCAACAAGATGTCGGAAAAGGAATCACAACAGCCCATGGTCAAGACGGATTCTGCCGGAGTGACTCTGGTGCCACAGCCTTCTGATGACCCCAGGGACCCTCTCGTAAGTGGTCCATCCCCCTCCATGCGCTGACTAACGCAGACCGAGTTGCAGAATTGGCCCAGAGAGAAGAAGCTCACCACACTCTCTATTGTCTGCCTAGCAGCTTTCGCAGGAGTGCTGCAAGCTCTCGCCAACTCCGCAGGATTCTTCCCGCAGGCGAAGCTCTACCACAAAACCCCGGTTCAAGTGTCGTACAGCGTATGTAGCATTACTTAGCGAACACTCCTAGTCATATGCTGAGACCCACAGATTTCTGCCGCCATAGCTGGACTTGCACTCGGACCCATGCTATGGTCACCCTTATCCAAACGGTTCGGTAGATGTGCGAGTATTTTTTGGTCCATGATCCTGACACTCTGCGTCAATATTTGGTCGGCAGAAATGACCAAACCGCACCAATACAACGCCTTTGTCGTCGCTCGGCTTTTTGGTGGCCTGTTCGGCTCTGCACCTACCACAGGTAAGTAGCCTCTCAGAAATGCTAAGCTATTGCATTACTGATCTCTTCGTTCCGCAGTCGGCTCAAACATCATTGTCGAAGTCTTCTTCCTCCACGACCGCGGCAAGTGCTTTGCTGTGTACACGACTTGCATTCTGCTCGGCACCGTCGCCAGTGGTACTTTCTCCGGCTTCATTGTCCAATCAGCGGCGTGGCCAGTGCAATTTTGGTACAACGTCGGGCTCGAGGCTTTGGTGGCCATCTGCTGCATCTTCTTCCTCGACGAAACCGGCTGGACGAGACCGAATGGCCCAGCCTTTCCACTAGCACCGGTGGCCTTCACGCGTCGGAAGGCAGCAACATATCTCTTCACTCGCAGATTGATGCCTCGCCGGACGGCCAAAGAAGTTGCTCATCTTGCCGTACTCCCTTTCCTGGTCGCGCTCCAACCCGTGACAATTGTCGTTGGACTGGCCCTGATGGTTTACTTCGCATGGTCCGTGGCGGTCCAAACGTTCCTTTCGGTATTCCTTCAGGAGCCTCTGATCGCTGGCGGCTACGCATTCTCCCCCAAACGAAATGCCGCTTTCACCTTTACACAGTGGGTCGCCATCGCTGCGGCGCAGCTTTACGGTCACTTCGTCAACGATCGACTGCCGTTAATAATCTGCAAGCGGAACGGAGGCAACTGGCACCCCGAGTACCGTCTACACTCGCTCTGGTTCCCGATCCTGTTGACCTACCCCGTCGGACTCGGCATTTTCGGTGCCTGTCTCCGCTACCACTGGCACTACATGGTTCTCGCATTTGCCGTGTTCCTCATCACGTTTAGCGGCGTCAGCGGCGTTGCGCCGTGCGTAAACTACATCATCGAGGCCCTATCGCCCGCCCTGGCTAACGAAGCTACTGCGGCGATGAACTTCTATCGTCTAGCCTTGGGCATCGCCATTCCCTTTTTCCTCTTCCCATGGGCGGCGGCCGTGGGCGTGCAGTGGGTCTTTGGCATGATGGCGTTCTTCACAATAGTCGCTTTTGGTGCAATTCTGGTGGTAATGATACTTGGGGCGAAACTTCGGACACTGAGTTTGATGCATGCGGAGATGAGGACTGAGGATGGTGTGAAGGTCATTGAGGAGGGAAAGCAGGGGAGCGCGGCTGCGTGAGCCACAGGGGTCGTGAACGGCATGGGGGAAATCGCGGCCAGAATCATTCTCCCATGGACCTGAGGTGGTGCGGTTCAGTGGAGCTTTACTGGCAGATGGTTTCGTTTACATAACCAAATATGATGCGGCATAATGTGCTCCGAAGCCGTGTGCAGAAACTGCCGAATCATCTCGTAAGCTGGAATCGCATTATTTTCGAGCACTATTGTATGGTAGAGTTCCGAGTTAACCGTTCGGTAAAGAACGGTGTTCAGAACATCCGGGCGCACCGTGATCCACACGCCTGCTCTCAAGAAGAACTACCACTAGCGTGAAGCAGAGTTGGGTATGCAAGGTCAGAAGGCTACTCACCGGACCTAGTCTACGTTCCCGACCCGCCTTATATACTGGCTCCATCGCTCCAGTTCTGCTGAGGCCAACATGCAATGGCACAAACTCTCCAGGTCATCATCGTTGGGGCAGGTCTGGGTGGACTGTCTTGCGCTGTGGCATGTAGACTCCAGGGGCTAAAGGTTGCGGTACTCGAGCGAGCGCCCGAGATTCTGCCTGTGAGCATTGACAACCCCCATCTAAGGCTTCGCAGTTGATGTACTAACTTTGTTACTGCAGGTGGGAGCCGGGATACAAATTCCTCCGAATGGTGCCAAAGTCTTAGACAGATTGGGTGTGCTGTCACAGATCAGGGAGTTGGGGACGGAACTGGAGTCGTTGGATCTGAGAAGATACCAGGACGGAAAGCTGCTGTGTTCGAGACCCCTAGGCGAGTCGTGCGTGAAGGAGTACGGAGCACCTTGGCTGTAAGTGAGCCACGTTTGAGGACCCGTGTGGCTATGACGAACCTTGTTGACTCGCAAGCCTTCAGAGTCATCCACCGGCATGACTATCATGCCATCCTTCTTAAGGAGGCACGGAAATTAAACGTCGAAATACGACTCGGCGTCAGTGTTGAGAATATCGACTTTGCACAAACGCTCGTTCAACTGAGTAACGGCAAAAGTTTGAAGGGTGACGTTATTATTGGCGCCGATGGTATGTCGAACATCCCAGATTTTTCCATCTCCTTGGCTTTCGTGTCGAGCACATCTGAACGGTGTCTTTGGCAGGTCTGTGGTCCACAACAAGAGATAACCTTCTAGGAACCCCTTCTCCGCCAGTTGAAACAGGCGATCTGGCGTACCGCGCAACTTTTTCACGGGCGCAGCTCCTAGCTTTACGCGATCCGCGGATTGAAGCCTTATGCGCAAAGAAAACAGTGACAGCCTGGATGGGGCCAGAGAAGCATTGTGTCTTTTATCCTGTCCGGGCTGGAGCTGAGTTCAATCTTGTGCTATTACGGCCTGACAACCTGCCAGCAAACACGAGGACTGTGCAAGGGGACATAGGAGAGATGAGGACGACGTTCGACGGCTGGGACAAAATGTAGGTGCCCGTGCGTGAGAGCGAATAGGTCCTTGTAGGCGGATTCGAACGCGGGTGCTCCTTTGGTTCAAGACTCGGGCTGACGCTCCTCGAACCGCAGTTTGACAACATTGATTTCATGTATCCCATCCGTTCTGAAGTGGAAACTCTGCCATCACGATGAATTGCCGACGTGGACAAAGGTGTGCGAGATCTTGGACCATAGCCACTGACCCTTGTCAACCTCTTGCTGACAATCATAGAACCACACGGCATTGCTAGGCGACGCCTGCCATCCGACACTGCCTTATCAGGCGCAAGGAGCGGCCATGGCGGTTGAAGATGGCGCTGTTATTGGACACCTCCTCGGATCGCTGTGCAAGGCTCAGTCTTCTGCACACGATCCAATGACCAGCATTTCCGAATTGATAGCTCCCGTTTTGAAGCTCTACGAGGGTCTCCGCAAGTCTCGCACAACCACGAACGTCCGCGGCGCAGTAGCAAACCGGACATTCTTTCATCTACCTGACGGGCCTGAGCAGGCGAGCCGAGATAAAGTACTGGCGGATTTTGATTGGAAGACGGCGCGTAGAGAATGGAAATGGGTTGACTTAGAGTACCAACGGGACCTGCTGGGGCATGACGCCGTGGATGAGGCCTCGAGGGCATTTGAGCAGTGGTGGAGCAAAGTAGGGAGTGAGAAAGGGAGGACGAGTTGTCTCTAAAAGTGAAAGTACGCCATCTAATGCAGGGACTACCTAAATCAGCTCTGGCCAAGCCTAGCCTCGCCTAGTGATACTTTGTCGCTTGCATGTCTATTATCTCATATTTGTCGATGCCACAAGTTCGTCATACTACATATGAGGATATCAGAATTTGTATTGGCATGGCAAAGGTTTCCCTTTGCGGTGGAGCGAGGCTTGGTCCCTGCGAATACCTGTAGAGCTCCAGGCCAAGTGTCTAGGGCGGCAAGTGAGATCATCGTATACGGGATATCTGGTCTGAGCGACAAAAGTGCCGAACACAGATTCTAAAACTTCCGGTTTTGGCAGTCTCTACACCTAAAGGCAAATACTACGTGTCGAACAAAATGAACAGTGAACAAGAAGAGAATGGACGTTGAGAGCAGATGTGTTTATTACTCTGTAAACGCACTCGTGCTGAAGCTCAGTATCAACGCAACCCTATCCTTCCACTCTTTGTTCTTTCGCCATCAACAAGTTACCATGAAATTGGCGTTCTCGACATCGGACGCCCAATTCAAAACGCAAGACTCACTTGGGTGTCCTAGGTGGTTGAGAATGAATCGAGCCATATGGTCACGGGATATCCATTTGCTACGAGTTTGACACAATGTCCCCGACAAGCCGTCTAGCAGTACTGCAGATGTGGATTTAGGAAGATGTAGCGCTTGACGTTACAGCAGCGGATAACCGATATGACGGACAAATCATCTTCCTAGACGAAGGCTCTTTGTATCCTCTTCGAAATTGTGATCTTCATATGGCAACATACTTCTCAAGACCAGCTGCACTTCCAAAAGTAAAGGTGGGTCATCGAGTACTTCCGAGCCAGGTGTGGTCCTTGAGACCAAAGCCGGGATATCTGAGGACATGGATGATGCTGCTAGAGACGAGACAAATTTCTTTGACGAGGTTGCCACTTGAGGGTAGAGTGGTGTGTAGAGATTCTGCTGCTTTGGTGAATTCCAAAGTAGTAGCTTGTCCGCAAGATACACATGGCTAAATTTCTAGGAGTTCTGCTTTGCTGATTTTACGTAGGTCGCTAATGGGTTGCTGGCGTTGGGTCCGATTCTGCTTGGTTTCGCTGCCTTCGAAGCAAGCCAAAATGGCCCTAAACGCCCTCGAGGCTTTTGGTGGTTCGCATGATGGCAACTGAGCGAAGGACAGTTTGGCTCCGGAAACATCCAGCAGCCACGAACGTTCTGTCCACGACATTATCGAGCTCCATGAGACACCTCTCTTGTTTTCAATCCAAAGATCGAATATTATCTTTTTGCCACATTCCCATCACAGCCCCGGTGTCTCCGACCCATTCTTTGACATTGTTAACGGCAGCCTTCGCTATGCCTGTGTTTCTTCGCTTATGCCCCTTCGCCCCAACACCGGCTCTGTCCCCTGTTGCATACTCCGAGCCCATGCTTGGTAGCACGTTCTCTCCTGCGCTCAGGCTGACAAAAAAGGCGAACGGGACCAACCAGACGCAAATACCAAAGTAGGAAGATATCTCTGTAAAGGACGGTTGTGGTGCGGGGGACTGGTACAGATCTCGGTAGGCTGATCTTGAGTCGTATGGCGGAGCTTCTGAAAAATGTCGGAACCAGACCCAGTGATTTAGGCCCACCAATGCGCAGCTGAGGAGGAACAGAGGGTCGGAGAATTTGACGATAGGGAAGTGTCGCAAGTTGCTAGCGTATACGATGTGGCTAATAATGCCCAGGCAGGTGAGGGTGAATGGAAATCCATCGACGAGCCAGAGTAGGATCTGTATTGTGATTACTGCGTATATAAGGCGCGTAAGGAGCTTAGATGACAGGACTGTATGTTCTTCAACGAGCTCGGAAAGATAATAGAGGCCACTTGCTATTGAAAGGGTCATGAAGGCGAAGCCGAGAGCAAGGCCAATATAGCCCAGCAGAGGTAGGATCCACATCTCGGGTCAGTTGAGGGCGTCAAATGCAAAATATGCGTTGTGGACAGCTCCAACCAGTCACGAGATTATGCAAAGTCGCATTATGAAAAGTACCAGGTCGCCCACAGGTAGTGCAGCGCGATGAAGACCTCACAATGAAGTGGCGCGGACCCAGAGTCTTCAATGAAGACAAGTGTCGTTTTGTGTATGGATCGCGAGTCCAAGGAATGTTCGGTCTTGGCAGGACCAGGCCTGCGTCATTCTTCCCCACAGTCCCAAAAAATGATGAGCCTTCGTGTGTGGAGTGCGAAAGAATGCTTCTGACCTTTTGAAAATCATGGCCGGGGTAATAGTTGTGGCCTCCAAGGCGCTTCAGCTGTCAACTTCACCGTCATTGTAGACCACTTGGGACGCAAAAATGTCGCGTCCAGAGGATTCGCTGTGAGCGTTCCATGGCGCGCCGCTGATGGTTCTTCTTTACTGACCTGGTCTAGTCCCCCCGACCTTTACTACAATGACAACGAGTCCGCTAAGTACACGACCTCATCTCGTATACAGAACATTCAGGCGTCGATGACGCATCGAGCCATTGAGCTATTAGGCCTTACCGAACCGTCTTTCATCCTTGATATTGGCTGCGGCTCTGGACTCAGCGGCGAGATCCTTTCCGAAGATGATCACACATGGATAGGTCTAGACATATCGCCGAGTATGCTAGATATCGCATTACAACGGGAGGTTGAAGGGGATTTGTTTCTATCAGATATGGGACAAGGACTACCGTTTCGAGCGGGCTCTTTCGATGCCGCAATTTCCATATCAGCAATACAATGGCTTTGCAACGCTGATACCTCTTCTGTTTCCCCTGAAGGGCGGCTGCGACGCTTTTTCGATACCTTGTACGCCTGCCTGCGCAGAGGCGGAAGGGCCGTCTGCCAATTTTATCCCAAGAACGACCAGCAGAGAAGTATGATCTCATCTGCGGCGATCAGAGCTGGCTTCGGTACTGGTATACTCGAAGATGATGGCGGTACGAAAAATGCAAAGCTCTATCTGGTCCTTACGGTCGGCGGTGGTGATGTTACTAGTGCTGTTCGAGGGATGGAAGACGTAAATGTCGAGGACAACCGGCGAGCTGCGCGAGAATTGAATGGCAAGAGAAAGCGAGGCCAAGAGGTCAAAGGCAGCAAAGGATGGATAATGAGGAAGAAAGAGCAGATGAAGAACAAGGGAAAGGTTGTGAAACCAGACTCAAAATACACTGGAAGGAGGAGAGGTCCCAAGTTCTGAAAGCGAAACGAAGTGCAAACACGAAGATCCTTCTAAATCCCAGACTCGACAAACTAGCACACTCCGGCCTCACAAAATACTTAGCTGTCATACTCTCCTGCTAAGTGCGAGTTTTACCTGCTACGGAAATATGTGGCGAACCGGAAAGACTAATATCGTCTTATCGAGAGTCCATCCCAGTCAGCTGGTCTCAGCCTCGATCAGGGACCATAACCCCTTGGCCTCTCGCAATCTGCCATCGCAGCTGTCTTGAGACACAATATGCTTTGGGGCGAATGCTCTCCTGTCCGACATCACCAGCTTTCCAGCAGGCCGCTACCAAGCCGCCATGTAGCCGATACGATCGTAAAGCGCCTCAAATGTGAGGTAGGAGATCTGAAACATCAGCGAAGGGGAGTAGGCAGTCTCGATTGCCGTACGTGGCACTACGGCTCATTTGAACTGGCCAGGAATGCAGCTCGATATGTAGGGATTTAGTTATGGCCCCTTATGCCATCACCTAAAATGATACAAAACTCGCTATTTTTCGGACCTCCTTACGATAACATGCACACCAGCACACAATAGTCATGCTGCTAGAGAATCGTGATCCATGATGATGGTCTTTGCCTCGTCAGCAATTTGGCAAGTTGCATCCCCCAAACACCATGTATACTAGCAATAGGAACATGGTCTCTAGTAGCAGAGCGCATCAAGAATCAGATCAGATCAGATCGCAGCAATGAATAGCCACACAATGTTAGAGCAATGCTCAAACTAGGATCCTTATACCCAATCTTAACGCAAGATAAGACACGACGCGCTGTTTCCACTCCGTAACTTGCACCACATTACTAACATCCTTGATTGAAACACAATAGGTCAATGTGGCGCACCACCCAACCCCCTCGTCTGTCTCATCTTTCTTTTCTCCCATCATCCACCCCGCGGACCTAAGTCACACATACTGGGCGGCCCTCTAAGCCCTACCCCCTTTCCAACCGCGGCTTTAGTTTCCCTGTTTCTGGCCTACTTGGGTAGTCACGACATATTTGCGCTCCGAAATGGGGCTTGGGGGTTTCGCCCTCGGGGGTTTGCTGACTAGGGTTTCTTTCTGGGAGCAATGGATTCATCCCCAATCACACTATACTTCAATTTGTGGACCCATTTTCAGCAGTCGTTTGCTCTATCACTGACAGGCTCCGAAGAACGAAAACGTTTACAACACTTCCAAGAGTCGTCACTGTGAAAAGGGTCACGCGACTTCCTCTCCCCGTCCCGTCGAGCACCAACTGCAACGCCGTCAAGGGGGCAGGTTCCTCCATGAACCACGAAATGTTCTACTTGCGCTTTCAAGCAGTCTGGTCCACTATATTCCCCGAGATCTGAGACTTTCCACCTTTGTGAGTCACCATTCGTGAGAAGCGTAGCAAAACGCATCTCTTTCAAATCGAGGTCAGTTTGAAGCCGCCGTAATGACTCGCACCCAGCAAGGCTGGATTCCAGAACAGGCATCCGAAACTAGCCTGGCGTTCCCGAGTTGCAGCACGGAGAGCATCCTCGCGTGTCGCCTAAGAAAAGAGACCAAGTGGGTTTCTTCGCCACGGAAACCGAAGAGACTGAGGCGGTCGAGAGGTGGGAGGTATGTCTGTTTCGGAAACATTTCTGAGACGGAGGATTGCAACATCTCAAAGTCTTCATCGTAATCCAAACTCCATCCCCTTGGCGAGTAAAACTCGCTGTATTGAAATCCAATTCCAGGTCCTGGAGGCATGACATACTAGCCACAACTGACCCAACATTGGCTATGGCATCAGTGACATATCCCGTTGAATCATCCGCGGTTGACAGTTTGAGATGCCGAACGGGTGCAAGAACAGTACGGGGGATATCCAGCCGGTGAGTAGACGGGAACATCTCTTCCCAGCCAACATCATCGATTCGTAGATCTGGCACTGACATCTTGATGGTGAACATGGCGGTGAATACGGAGAAGGCACCCCAGGAACCATGCGGTTGCTGTCACGTGAAACAGATACCATACTTGGTTAAGGGACCATCCCAGAACCTTCTACGCCCTACATAGATAAAGGGGTGGCGTTGGTTGCCCAGACAGCAGCTTTCGTGTACATATATGCCAGAATCTCTCAGATAGCAGAAATGACACTTAGCTTTCACGTAACAGTTGCTCTGCGTAACCGAGATTGTCCCAGCGTGGGGTGTCGAACTGACCCTTTGTCGGGACACGTGCATAAAAGCTAGGAATACGCGTGCTGTCTCGTCGGAAGCACAACTCCGGTTCCTGGCACCACAAACTAGATAGCGAAGGTAACATGGAAAGCGCTCGGGATAGGTAGGCTATTTTAACGTCTACACTATCTTTAGTGAGAGCTTCCCTCGACAACTAGTCAAGAAGCCCAGAGACTTGGGGGTCCTTTTCCGTACTATTGGATTCCCATACCAGTCCAGCATGCCATAAATCTTGACTGTAGGGGTCCCATAGCCATGAGGTCGAATTGCCCCATCGATTATCGTATATCAAACGCTGCACGCAATGTCTGAGAGTTGGATGTTTCTGAAAGAGACACGAGAGCCTTGAGACTGTCAAGGTGGGGCACAATCACTGTGGTGTTGAATAGGATGGGTTCAATCAGAGGGCAGAAAGATTTGCAAGATTGGCGAGGGCATTTCAAGCTTCGTAGGTTCACCTGGCGGAATATTGATAGCAAGATTTCCGCAGGAAGAGATAGGAGATATTGCAGTGAATCGGTAGCCATGCTCAATTGGGTAATGGAGGGGTAGGTTTGTTCAATACAAAGGGATCTATTTGTGACTTATCGACGAGCAATTCAGGACCTGAAGTACGTCCTTGTACCGCTTCGAGGAAACCCCGGAGAAACAAGAGACTCTGAGGCCCGACTCCCAAATCCAATTGTCGACGGATTAACCTTTCGCCGACGGACCCCCGTTTACGGACCTTTCCAAGTGAAGTATAATGTCTCATAACTAATGTCTCAAACACGACGATCACAGGGTTTGGTACGAGCTAGGGAGGCAGCTGTGCTTGCGAGGAGCTGCCTTTTGTCACCCCACGCTCGTCCCATTGGACATCCAGTCTTGCCACTGCAGCACTTCACCAAATGAGAGCAGCCAACTTAGTCAAAGCAAGTGCAAGCTGAGTGGGGTTGCGGGCGCCCTCTCGCGCCGGATTTGGCTCGGAAGAGCGGCACGATGTATGACAATGCGCTAGACAATACGAACCTCCCAATGAGCTTTGGTACTGAGAGGGCTACAAGGGAGATTTTGAGTGCCAGGTGTGCATGTTCTTTCTCGACAGACGCAATGGGGCAAGATACGTGAGGGGGTCAAGCACTTCCATAGGTTGTGGACCTCGGGCTCCAAGAGAAACTTGACCTGTAGTCGGCTAGCGACTGTGGGGATGAGTTCCCCGAGAGATGCCCGACGGGAAAGTCAGCATCTTGGAATATATTCTTGGCCTACTTTCTGACCCAGGTGCAGCACGTGCACCCCCCCGCCAACATTTCCGCCACCTAACCCACTGAAGTTTGATTGTGTCCCAGTCAGCACTCGACTGTAGGAAAGTAAGAGGCCACCTTGGCACCTGCGGAGGAGTGTTGTTGAGTAGCGGCGCCCGCGGCGGAGAAGGCAATACCAGAGAGTGCAATGAAACCTCGCTATGAGACAGAAAATGTTGACACCCGACGCTTAATAGAACCCAGAGTGCCGCCTGATGCAAAATAACTGACAGAGATGCTTTCCATCCGTAGACCCCAACATCACTTCCCTCGTAGCAAATAGTTAAATTTTCGGCCAAAACGCCGATTCAACCTCCAGCACTCGGTGCCACATCTGTATATGCCGTGGGTCATTCGCCGAAGCACCCTCACGCCTCGCGAGCTCATCCGTAAATCTCGCAATATCTGCGACGAACTTTTCGAGTTCTGGAGAGGTCCAGTTTGGAATAAAGGCCTCATTCAACGCACCACCGTCCGCGTCGTCGAAGTAGTAAGTCTTCCTGCAGTGACTCCTGCTATACTTCCATGCGTCCAAATAGCACCGCTCAGTCGCCCAGAGCAGCACCATCCCGTCAAGCAGCGTGATCCCCGGATCAGCCATCGCCTCCAACAGATCTATATAGTCCCTCGTCGCCTTGGTCGCCTCAAACCTCTCCCCTGGGCTCATTGGATACTCCAAATGCAAGCCAAACCTCGCCGCAGTCTCGGCGAAGAAGCGCAGCTCACGGTGTATGTAGCCGAGGGCGCCAAACAGCATGTCCAGAATGCTCCACTCGAGACTCTCCTTATGGTCGTGAACGAAGTTGTGGGGGAGCTTGACCTTGGAGAGCAGCGAGCCCGTGAAGCCGATGTAGGCTTGAGCGTAGATGCGGTCTTGGCTAACCCATTGGGACAGCGATCGGCGTGAGACGCGACCTTGTCCAGCTGCTACGAGGAACGGGTTGCGCGTTGCGGCGTGGTACGCTGGCACGTTAGACTCTAGGAGGGATTGTGTGAAGGACATTGCTATCTTGAAGTGCTGACCCGAAGCGCTAACCCGTTCTGGAGGCTTTCCTTCGCAGTCAAGTGTGAGGTCTGGACTTTGTGACACAAGGACATGGAGAAGGGGGGGAGTGGTCAAAGTACCATGCCGGATTGAGCGTGCACAGTGTGCTAATCCGGGGGTGTGTCCTAGCAAATCGCGACAGCGCTGGAACGGGGGATGCAACGTTGGAAAGTAGAATAGAAAGAGGGTTAAGGTAGCTAGAATTGAGCCAAGTAAGCAGGACGACAAGAACTCCCTTGTGATGCTCCAATTTCGACCCGAAAAGAGTGGCACGTCTCGTCTGGGATGCGGTGTGCGCTTATCAATGACGCTACAGTGCTGCACGATGACTAAGGCTCAGCTTTGGGTTGCCCAACTTCAAGAAAAGGGTATTGCCTAGAATCAAGGTGCCCTTTTTCGGGGATCCGTAGTTTGTCATGGGCCAATGGCAAAACTTCATAACCGCGGGGCAAGGTTGTCAAAGTTTCCCGACGGTCAAGTCCCCAAAAATGGCAAAAACATTCAAGAGCAGGTATTGGCTGGTCACCCACCCACCTACTAACCTGCCAGCACATGACTTAAGTACGGCTGAGCGAACGAAGTCCTACCATTACGGCCGAGATGCGGAAGACAGTCGTGACTGGTGGGGGTCTATCCTAACATTGCAGAGAACGAAATTCGCTCCCCTAAAACGGGGGGCTTGCTAAAAATGAAGCTGATCCCGTGGCTCGAGAGGATCTCCACGAGCGCGTGATTGTTTGCAGCCGGCCAGTCGATCTTTGTTGGAGCCACACTATCTTGAAGACTGCGTAGGACCTGCGGAGAAGTTGGGTGTCAACACTTGCTTGAAAGACTTAGTTACCCACTAGAGCTCCACATCCATCTCCCGCCGCGAAATAATACCCCGAAAGTAGTTTGACGGTAAAGGAGCTGTGACTCACAATTGATGATTCGCCGTACCAAGTCTGTCCTTGAAAGAAAGTCGATTAAAGTTTGCTGCTGGATACAAATTGATACAGCCGACTAAAGAACGACTGTCCGGTACAGGGGAAGAGATCTTCAGCCTGGATGCCTTTGTCAGCGCTGCCAGAATCAGTTCCATAATCGACTTACATCAATCGTCTCAGCGATTTGGCTAGTCACACTCTTGTTGGAGAAACATCGCCCTCGTGCACCTCACGATCGACAAGTGGAGGCGCCTTTTAGAAGTTCCCTATTTTGAATTCCTGATCTGGAAGATTCCTGACGAAATACTCGTTCGCCACCGATACATACCAGAAGACGCCATAACCGTGTCTAGGCCCGGATACGAAGCGTTCTGATTGGCCTGGTTAAGGTTTGCCAGCATCTCTGAAGACAAAGAACGAAGACAGCCCAGATCGGAGCAACTTGACAGGCTAAATGCTGTATAGTAGCATTCCTGCGTACTCGCGTTCAAAAAAGGCTGCTACCACGGGTATTCAGCGACTGCTGCGCTGAAGGGGGGTTCGTCGTACACA
>Ga0335075_10009736_pt1 | contig 14618 bp, 11 predicted proteins | sample Lox_Sample_24_FD_206723 | JGI IMG/M metagenome (GOLD analysis project Ga0335075, IMG submission 206723) | Soil microbial communities from Loxahatchee National Wildlife Refuge, Florida, United States - Lox_Sample_2.4 | ecosystem: Environmental > Terrestrial > Soil > Wetlands | place: USA...
CCGCGGAAGCCTCGCGCGGCCTGCCCATCATCTCCATCCTCGTGTTCCCGGTGCTCTTCGCCGCCGGCATGTCGCTCGTCGATACCACCGACAACATCCTGATGCTCGGCGCGTACGGCTGGGCCTATGTGAAGCCGATCCGCAAGCTCTACTACAACCTGACGATCACATCGGTTTCGGTCGTCGTAGCGCTGGTGGTGGGCGGCATTGAGGCGCTCGGCCTGCTCGGCGGGCAGCTTCATTTGCAGGGATCGTTCTGGGCGCTGGTCGATCGCCTCAACTCCAACTTCGGCATCCTCGGCTACTGCATCGTGGGCCTCTTCGCGCTGAGCTGGATCGTTTCCATCGCGATCTACAAGGTGCGCGGCTTCGAGGACCTGGAGCTCTCGCCCGAAGCATAATTCCCTTGTCAATGATCCGTTGTCAGTGATCCAGGACCCCTGATCCCTGTACCCTGCTGTCATGCTGCACATTGGCATCGTTGCCTGCTCCTTTGAGGGCGCGGGTCTCTGCTACCGCACCATCTGCCTCGAAGCCGACGCGCTGCTCGGCAAGCACGAGCATCCGCACATCACGCTCGATAACCACTCGCTCGGCGAGTACCAGCCGCACATCGCCGCGGGCGATTGGGAACAGGTCGGCGCGCTCATGCTCGATTCGGCCGAGCGCCTGGCGCGGGCCGGCGCCAACTTCCTCATCTGCCCCGACAACACCATCCACCAGGCGATGCCGTTTGTCGCGCCAAAGTCGCCGCTGCCATGGCTGCACATCGCCGGCGTCGTCGCCGATGAGGCTCTCGCCCGCGGCTTCCGGCGCATCGGCATCCTCGGCACGCGCTGGCTCGTGCTCAGCGAGGTCTATCCCCTCAAGCTGGCGCAGCGCGGGCTTGCCTGGATGCGCCCCAGCGACAACGAGCGCGAAGAAATCAACCGCATCATCATGGACGAGCTGGTGCGCGGCATCCGCTCGCCCGAAGGCATTGCGTTCCACCAGCAGACCATCGCCCGCATGAAGGCCGATGGCTGCGATGCGGTCGTCCTCGGCTGCACCGAAATTCCGCTTATCATGAGCGATGCAAATTCCCCGCTGCCCACGCTGGACTCCACCCGCCTGCTGGCGCGCGCCGCGCTGCGCCGCGCAATTGACATCTGACAGGCGCGCGCTTACCTTCGGCTCTGGCTTAAGAATCCTCGCATCGGGAGTTCCCGCCATGCTGCGCCGTTTCGTCGTTCTGCCGCTGCTTCTTGTGCCCGCACTCATCGCCGCCGCGCAATCCGCGCCGGATGCGCCGCCGCCGGGCCAGCTCGATCCCACCCGCGCCATCGCGAGCCCGCAGCTTTTCTCGTCGTTTCACCAGCCGCTGGCCGAGCAGTACATCTGGACGAACGATCCGGCGCACCAGACGCACCAGCAGGCAGAAGCGCCGCGCTGGTTTCGTGCGCATTTCCGCGTCGACAGCGTTCCCGCGGTGGCCACCCTCTACATCGCGGGCCCGCGCAACGCAGAGGCGTATATCAATGGGGAGCGCGCCGGCCGCTTCGCCGCCGATCCTAATTCGCGGCTCGACGAGCACGTCTTCTATGCCGAGGTGCATGCCTTGCTGCATGCGGGCGACAACGTCATCGCCCTGCAGGCCGATCACGCCGATCATCTGGTGGTGAAGCTCATGCCGGCGACGCTCGGCGAGATCGCGCCCTCTGCGCTCATCAGCGGCCCCGGCTGGAAAGCCACCACGCAGCCGGCGAGCGGGTGGGAAGCAGCCAGCTTTGACGACGGCGCCTGGCCTGCCGCGCAGGAGCAGGGCGGCATCGAGAGCAACATCGACTTCTTCCAGTGGAACAGCGACGCCGGCCTCTATAACTGGCCGGGCTACGAAGGCGCCTCGCCGTTCCTGGCGCACGCGTACTGGCCCGCCGTGAAAGTGATCGACGCGTACGCAGGGGAGGGCAGCTTCCAAAACGTCGACGCGCTCACCCAGGCGAACCCCGATCCGCAGCAGGAGTTCTCGCTCGAAATGCAGCTCGACATCACCGGCGAGTACACGCCTTACGTCACCCTCGACTTCGGGCGCGAAGTCACGGGCCGCGTGCAGATCGTTTCCGACAGCGATGCCCCGGCGATGGTCTCCATTGCCTACGGCGAATCGCTCGGCGAGTTGCAGAACGAGCCCTACCTCGGCGACGACGCGGTGATGATCAACGCGCATTCGAGCGCGGTCGGGCCGAAGTCGGCCTTCCGCTACGCGCGCATTCGTTTCCTCGCCGCGCCGCACTTCCGGGCGAAGGCGATCCGGCTCGAAGACATCTACTATCCCGTTCACTACCTCGGCTCCTTCGATTCATCCGACGAGCTGCTCAACCGCATCTGGGAGACGGGCGTCTACACCTCGCACCTCTGCATGCAGGACGACATCTGGGACGCGCCCAAGCGTGATCGCGGCCGCTGGATGGGCGATACCGACGTGAGCGGCCGCGTAATCGATGCCGTCTTCGCCGATCGGTTTCTGGTTGAAGATACGCTCACGCGCCTCATCGGCACGGTGCCGATCGAGAACCACGTCAACGGCATCCCGGGCTACTCGTCGTACTGGTTCACCGAGCTCGCCGATTTCGTGCGCCACACCGGGCAGACCGATTACGTGAGGAAGGAACACGAAGAGCTGCTGCACTTGCTGGCCTTCATGGACAAGGATTTCGACGCGCAAAACAACTTCATCAACCACACCAGGGAGTGGCCCTACGTCGACTGGGCTCTGGGCCTCGACGGCGATACGCCGGAGACGCGCAGGGCCACGCCGCTCGAGTACATTCGCGCCTACCGCGAGGCGGCCTGGCTGCTGCGGCAGATCGGCGATGCGCAAAATGCCGATCGCTGGGAGCAGCGCGCCGCCGCGCTCGCAAAGACCAGCCAGGACACGGCGTTCTCCGATGGCAGCTTCGGTCCGCGCTGGCAGACGAACTCGATGGCCGTCCTCGCCGGCGTCGCCACGCCCGGCCAGTATGGATCGATCTGGAGCAATGTGCTGCAACATGTAGGCGAGAAGACCTACCGGCCCGATGTCGTGAGCCCCTACTACGGCTCCTACGTGCTGGATGCCATGGCCGAAACCGGCCACCGCGACGCGGCGCTCGCGTGGATTCGCGAGTTCTGGGGCGGCATGATTGCCGAGGGCGCGACCAGCTTCTGGGAAGCGTACGATCCCGCCTGGCCGAAAGACGATCCGCACGTCGATCTCCAGGCCGACGACACTGCGGGCTACCGCATCTCGCTCGCGCATGGGTGGTCGAGCGGGCCGTCGTACTGGCTCATGGAGCAGGTGCTCGGCATCCAGCCCACGGGTCCCGGCTTTTCGCAGACGACCATTCGGCCGGATCTGCTCGGTCTCACGTGGGCACGGGGCGCCGAGCCAACGCCCCACGGACTGCTCTCCGTGAGCCTGAGCCACAAGCACGACGAGCACAGCCTGCATCTGGTCGTCGATCTGCCGGCGGGCATCGACGCGACCGTGCTGTATCCAGCGGCGCCAGGCGCGGGCCGCGTCACCGTCAACGGCTCTGTCGCGACAACAACTCCCGCGGAGAATGGCGCGCGTGCGGCCATCGAGCTGAAGCAGGGCGGCCACTACGAAATCCACGCGGAATAAGGATCGCGCGTGCGCCTCTGCTGACCGCTGTCGGCGGTTCGCTGTCCGCTGTCCGCTGACCGCTAACTGCTTACCGCTAACCGCTGGTTTCCTCACATCCCCGGGTGCGTCACCTCGTTCGCATGCGGCACCAGGCGCGCGTAAACGGACTGCGGCAGATTCGTGTGCCAGTGTCCTGTGGCGCGCGCGATGAGCACCGATCCGAAGAAGATGAGGGCCATCATGGCGGCCACAGTCTGCGGTCTCGCCACTCGGCGCCGCCACCGCTCTGCCGTGCTGATCTTTGCCGGCGGCAGAGCGAACTGCAGAGCATTCTCCACCGGGCACGAGGCCACGCAGGCCATGCACGCGCTGCACTCCACCGAGCGGATCTGCACCAGTTGGTCGACTTTCAGATGCGCAGGGCAGGCCTTCGCGCACTTCCCGCAGTCAATGCAGGCTGATGCGTCGCGCCGGATTTTCATCGGACTGAGCAGCGATACGAGGCCCATCAGGGCTCCGTAGGGGCACAGATAGCGGCACCAGAAATTCTGGATCGCCACCGAGAGCGCACCCAGCGCGATGAGCACCACGATTCCGGTCACGCTCATGTTCCGGAAAAAGTTCAGCATCTTGACGTCGGCCACCACGCCGTAAGGAGACGTCATGAAATCGGCCAGGCCGGCCGCCGACATGGCCGCGATCACGAAAACGAAGAATCCCAGCAAAATGTATTTGAGGCCTCGCAGCGGAACGTCGAGCCAGCGCGGAACGGTCACGTTGAAGCCGAAAAATTTGCGGCCGAATTTCCAGAGATATTCCGACAGCGTGCCCACTGGGCAGAGCCAGGCGCAGAAGGCCTTCTTGAGCGCGACGCTGATCAGCAGGAACGCCACGAGCAGGAACATCGCGGCCGGATGAATGGCCGGCACGTGCCCGGTCACGAGCAGATACTTCAGGTTCATCAGGCCCGCGATGGGCAGCCAGCCTTCGACGCCGGCAGGCCGGCTTACGGCGAGACCCTGGCCGCCCCTCTCAAACCAGCGCACCCAGAGGAAGAATTGCAGGCCGATCCAGGCGTTCAGGGCGATCAACGCCGCCTGGGTGGCTCGCCGGATCCGCTGCGAGACGTCGGGCGCCGATCGCCGCACCAGCTTCTTTTTGGGCCGCGGGGTTTTTGCTGCGGCTTCTGTCCGCGCGGCTGCGTCGGCCTCGGCCATGGGTGTGCTCATCTCCGCCGCTCCTCGTTTCTCCTGAGGCTAGCGGCCGGGACCGTTCCGGCTCAGTGACGAATGTCACGCCGAACTCGGGCGGATCCCGCAGGTCATGTAAAATCAGAGGTAACGCGTCCCGGCGGACTTCCCGACATCCCTGCACAGTTCAGGTGAATAACCGCGAAGATCCCGGACGCTCCGCGCCCCGACAACTGGCGCACCAACAGGATTCCTGAGGAGCATCACCATGGCGAAGATTGCCAAGACAGCCGACCGCAAGAAGATGATGGACACCACCAAGAGCACCGACTGCCCCAAGTGCTCCAAGCCCACGCGCATTGTGAAGCGGGTGAAGGACCGCGAGCGCGGCGTGGCCGGCGGCGTCTACATCTCCTGCTCGGCCTGCGACTTTTACGAGAAGCTGTAGTCCGGCTGCGGATTCGCCGGCCGCGATGGCGCTGCCGCCTGTCTGTTCAGATCGCCTGAGTTTCGCCTAGAGCCGCTCGGCGGCCGACATGGTTTCCGCGTCGCCGAGAATCGCATTTTCGCCCAGCGCCAGCAGCAGGATGACCGCGAGCGCGGCCAGCGGCACCGCAAAGCCCATCCGCAGCGACCCCAGACTGCTGGAAAACAGGCCCGTGAGCCACGGCAGCACGGCTCCCCCGCTGGCGCAGGTGGCGAATACCCACCCTGTGTTCCGGTGATCGGATAGCCGCGCCAGCATGCGCGACACTCCGATGGGGAAGACCGGACCGAAGCCGAGGCCCGCCACCACCACGGCTGCGATGACCGTAATCGTGGTATGCGGCAGCAGCAGCAGCGTCACCGCGGTGACGGAGATGGCCAGGCTCGGCACCAGAACCGCCCGTTCGGGCATGCGCCGCAGCGCTACCGATCCCACCCCCCGCCCGGTCAGCAGCGCCAGCCAGAAAATCGAGACCATCATGCTCGAATCGCGGAAGTTCAGGCCGCTGAATCGGTTCGTATACGTTGCCACCCACCCGCTGACCGCGTTCTCCACGCCGACATAGAGAAACAGCATCACCGCGAAGAAGATCAGCACCGGGCCGTCCGACGCCAGCGAGAGCTTCGTGGCCCTCATCTCGCCAGGCACTTCCCGCAGCGGCAGGAAGAGGACGAACATCACACAGGCCACCCCCGCGACACAGGCGAGAAAAATGGGCAGGTTGGCCGCCGGCGCTGCAAAGGCGATCAGCCAGGGGCAGCCGACGGCTCCGATCCCCCACCACAGGTTCACCACAGAAAGCCGCTGCGCCCGCAGCTCTTTATTCGCACTCCCGACCAGCAGATTCGTGGCCGTGACCGACAATCCAATGCCGAAGCCAATCAGCAGGAAGGAGCCGAGCGCGAGGGCGTGACCTGTGGAAGGAGATACGGCGCGGCCAGCGACCACCAGCAGCAGCACGCCCACCGTCAGCAGCGCGTAGCCCCGGGGCAGGCTCCAGCGCATGCGGCGCGGCGCCATGATGGCCGCAATGGTCGAGGCTGCGAACTCTGCGGCGAAAAATGCGCCCGACTGAACGTCGCGCAGCCCCCACTTCGCCGCCAGCAGCGGCAGCATCGGCCCGGGCAGGACGGTCACAATCCCGCACACCACAAATCCAAAGCACAGCAGTCCGAAGCGTGGGTCCCGGGTCCGTGAGGGTGGCATGGGTGTCGGTTCCTGTCCTTTACGACTTCTTCTTCATTCGACTGGGATTCGGCGGCATCGTCGATTCCCTGATGATCAGCTCCGGAACGATCGGCACTTCGTCTGGAAACTCTTTCGGGCCGCGAATTCGTTCCAGCAGAATACGCGCCGCGGTGTTGCCCATACTGTTCAGAGGCTGGCGGATCGTGGTCAGGCTGGGCGCGTGATACGCCGCCCCCTGGATATCGTCGAACCCGACGACGGAAACATCGTCGGGAACCCGCAGCCCGTGATCGCGGAAGGCCCGGATTGCGCCGATGGCCGCGATGTCGTTGTAGGATACCAGCGCGGTAAACGGCTTCTTCTGCGCGAGCAGGCGGCCGGGCACCGGATAGCCCAGCTCCGGCGACGACAGATTCTGCTCCAGCTGTACCACCAGCTCCGGCTGAATCTCCAGGCCGAGATCCCTGGCCACGGCCATCAGGCTCCGCCAGCGATCGTCGGAATCGGAGCTGAACGTCTGGCCGCGCATAAATGCGATCTGCCGGTGGCCCAGCTGCCACAGATGACGCAGGGTGTGCTCGGCGGCCCGCCGGTGGTCGAGCAGGATGCGGGTTACGCCCGGCAGAGGTTTGTGCCCCGCCACCGCTACCACCGGCAGCGGCAGGCTATGCTGCAGCGCCGTGTCGATCGCGATGAACCCTTCCACCGAGCGGTCCATCAGCAGGCCGGGGTACTCCTCAATCAGGTCGGCCTTGCGGCGATGGCTGGCCGTCAGATAGAAGTATCCCTCTTCGATCAGGACCTCCTCGATGCCGTTCATCACCAGCACGGAGTAGCCGTCGCTCAGCTCGGGGACCAGAACGCCGATGGAGAAGCTTTGCCGGCGCCGCAGCGACCGCGCAAAGAAGCTCGGCCGATACTCGAACTTCTTCGCCGCCGCGATCACGCGGTCCCGCGTCTCCTGCGGAATTGACCGCACCCCGGGCGCATTGTTCAGCACCAGAGAAATCGTCGCCGGCGAAAGGTCGAGATAGTCCCCCAGCGTCCGCAAACTGATGGGGCGGGGCGGCAAATACGGATTCTTCGCCTCCTTCCCCGGCTCCGGCGGGGGGGTGGGCGACCGCTTCGCCCCGTCTTTCCTGCGTTCGGCCATGGTCCTCTTTTAACGGTCCGTGGGAGAGATCTGCAACCTACAAAGGTACTCCTAAAAAGCGCATTCCCAGCGCATTTCACGCAGCCGGCGGCGCTTCGGGTTATCCTTGTTACAACCCCTGCCTGAAGCGCGATTCACCCTCTTCCGCCGGGGCTCGGGTCATCCCCGTGATCAACCGCGACGAAAAACTCCCCGCTTACCGCCTCGCCTTCTTTCAGTACCTGATCGCGGGCGTGCTGGCCGTGCTCGTTTTCGGACTGTGGCGCCTCCAGGTGGTGGGCGGCCAGAACTACCACGCGCTCGCCGAGGCCAACCGCATCCGCAAGGTGCCCATCCTCGCTCCGCGCGGCAAAATCTTCGACCGCGAAAACCGGCTCATCGTCGACAATTACCCCTCGGTCTCCTGCTTCCTCGTCCGCGAGCAGGACCACGACGTCACCCCCGATTTGCCGCTGATCGCGCGCGGCCTCCACATGACCGTCGATCAGATCGACGCCATTCTGCAGAAATATCGCGCCGCGCCCCGCTATCAGCCACTGCCGCTCAAGCAGGACATCACCCCGGACGAAGTCGAGTTCATCGAGGCGCACAAGGACGAACTGCCCGAACTGGACACCATCCAGGAACAGCGCCGGCTTTATCCCCGCGACGGCTTCGCAGCCCACGTGATCGGATACGTCGGCGAAGTGAGCGAGGAGATGCTCGAAAACGACGCGCGCTATGCGCTCTACGCGCCCGGCGACGTCGTCGGCATGGCTGGTGTCGAAGCGACCTATGACGGGATTCTGCGCGGCGTGGACGGCTCCCAGGATGTGGCCGTCGACAGCCATGGGCGCGAAGTGGGCCGCCTCGGCATCGAGCCCGCCAAACCCGGCCAGGACCTGCGCCTCACCATCGATCTCGACATCCAGCGCGCCGCCGAAAACGCCATGGGCAACCACAACGGCGCGGTGATCGCGATGGATCCCCACACCGGCGAAATTCTCGCCATGGTCAGCCGGCCCATCTTCGACCCCAATGAATTTTCGGTGCGCATCAGCCGCGACGAGTGGAACAAGCTCATCACCGATCCCGCGCACCCGCTGATGAACAAAGCCATCCAGGCCCAGCTCGCGCCGGGATCGACCTTCAAGGTCATCATGTCGTACGCCGGCCTCGAGGAAAACGTCGCCCAGAACTTCAGGATCGACTGCCAGGGCGGCGCCAACCTCTTCGGACACTTCTACGCCTGCGATAAGCACCACGGCGAAGTGGACATCGAGCACGGCATTGCGTGGTCGTGCGACACATACTTTTACAATCTCGCAGTCAGGCTCGGCATCGACACCATCGCCAAATACGCACACGCCGTCGGCATCGGCGTGAAGACCGGCGTCGATCTGCCCAATGAAGCCTCAGGGACCATGCCTTCCACCGAGTGGAAGCTGCGCACCTTCCACGAGAAGTGGTATGCGGGTGAAGTGGTCTCCGTGGGCATCGGCCAGGGCGCCGTGACCGTCACACCGATCCAGCTGGCCCGCGCTCTCGGCGGTCTCGCCTCAGGAGGCGTGCTCCGGCGTCCCCACGTGGTCTTTCCCAGCGAGCTCAGCTCTGACATGCTGCAGGCGGTCCATGATGAGTATCCAGGCTCCGGCGACGCAACCGTTCCGCTTTCGCCGGCGAACTGGGAAATCATCACCGATGGCATGTGGAACGCGGTGAACGGGCCCGGGGGTACGGCCTTCGCTTCGCACCTCACCGGCATCGACTTCGCCGGCAAAACCGGCACCGCCGAGGTGGTGAACCACAGCGCCGGCGTCAAAAGCCTGGGCTCCGGCAACGAGCGCGCCAACGCGTGGTTCGTGGGCATCGCGCCGCGCCGCAACCCCGACATCATCGTGGTGGTCCTGAACGAGCATGGCGGATGGGGCGCCGAAGCCGCTGCTCCGATCGCCGCGCGCGTCATCGAGGCCTACGTCGACAAGCAGCGCCGCCTGAACCACAATCTCGTCGCCCAGGATCAGAAGAAGGTTGAGGTCGGCGCGCTCTGGTCCGATCCCGCCGCGCCCGACGCGCATGGCGGCAGGCCGCTGCCGGCATCGCTCACCGGAAAGAATCCCGGCCCGGAAGTGGCATCCATTCGCGGCGGACATTTTTCCGTGCCTGTGTCATCGTCGGATATTGCTACGTCGAAGCCAGCGCCCGCACCAGCGCTTCCACCAAGCCGCTGAGGTCGTGCGGATCGGCCTCCGCCGCCGGCTCCCACCCATGCTCGCGCAGCGTCGCGCTCGTGATGGGGCCGATGGAGACAGCCTTCATCGTCGCGGGCCTCGTCGCGCCCGCCTCACGCAGGAGAGCCAGAAAATTTGTAACTGTGGATGAGCTGGTAAAGGTCGCGGCGTCGGGCACGCGCCCGCCAGCATTAAAAATCGTGCGGATCGCGGTTACAGATTCCCTGGGAATCACCGTCCGATAGGCATCCACCACGTCGACCGTTGCGCCCTGCGTCCGCAGCGCGTCGGGAATCACATCCCGCGCCACCGCCGCACGCGCCAGCAGCACGCGCTGATTCCGTGTTCGCTCGCCCAGCGCCTCCAGCAGCGACTCCGCCACATATTCGCGCGGCGTAACCGTCACCTGGACACCCGCGTCCCGCAGCGCCTGCTCCGTCGCCGAGCCGACGGCGGCAACCTGCAAATGCGCCGCTCCGCCCGCGTCCACATCCAGCGCCGCCCATCGTTCCCGGAGCGCCTGCGCGCCGTTCGCGCTGGTCACAATCAGCCACTGATACTGCGACATATTGCGGAGAGCCGCATCGAGCGCCGCGTACGACTCCGGCGGCACGATCTCAATCGCTGGAATCTCGAGGACGTTCGCCCCCCGAGCACGCAGCTCCTCGCTCAGCCGCCCCGCCTGGCGCCGCGCCCGCGTCACCAGAATCGTGCGGCCCGCGAGCGGAAGCCCGCTCACGCCGCGCCGGTCCCGCTCGGAGCTTTCGCCGGCGCCGAAGAGCCCAGCAGTTCCATCGCGCCCTGCTCCCACAGCCGCGCCGCCACCGTGCGCCCCAGCGCCGCCGCGTCGCCCTGCTGGCGATCCATCGCGACGCGCAGCACCTGGCTGCCATCCGGCGAAGCGACCGCGCCCACGATGCTGTAACCCGCGTCGCCCGGGAAGCAGTGAATTCCAATCGGAACCTGGCAGCCGCCGCCCAGCGCCGCCAGCGCCGTGCGTTCCGCGGTGACCGCGTAGCGCGTCGGTTCGTGATCCAGAGAGTACAGCGCCTCGAGCACGCGCTCGTCGCCCGCGCGCGCCTCGATGCCCAGCGCGCCCTGGCCCGCAGCCGGGCAAAGCACCAGCGGAGAAAAGCATTCGCGCCGGTGCTGCGTCAGTCCCAGCCGCTCCAGACCCGCCGATGCCAGAATGATCGCATCCACCTGCCCCTCGACCAGCTTGCGCAACCGCGTATCGACGTTGCCGCGAAATTCCAGGCACTCCACGTCGGGCCGTGCCGCCCGCAATTGCGCCTGCCGCCGCAGGCTGCTCGTCCCAATGCGCGCCTTGTGCGGCAGCGCCTCGAAACTCTCATGCCGCACCGAAACGAACGCATCCCTCGGATCCACGCGCTCGGGAATCGCTGCAATGGTGAACGGCTTCGCCAGTTCGGTCGGCAGATCCTTCAGGCTGTGCACGGCGAGATCGATGCGGCCGTCGAAAAGCGCCTCCTCAATCTCCTTCGTGAACATCCCCTTGCCGTCACGCGTCGCATCGCCGACCTCGGCGAACGGCACGTGCTGCATCGCGTCGCCGAGCGTTTTGATGATCTCGATCGTGACCTCATGCCCCTCGTCGCGCAGCCGGCCGGCGATATGGTTGGCCTGCCACAGAGCGAGCTGCGATCCGCGCGAGCCAATGCGGAGTACGGAGCGGTCGGCAGTCGGTGGTCGGCGTTCAGAGCTGGACGAAGTCATGGGGAGCGAGAGTAGTTTACTCGGAACCTTTGGAGGGGTCGGCTGGATCGCTTCCCGGATCGCTTTGCTTCGAAGCTTCCGGTTCCCCCTTCGCTCCCGCCGCATCTTTGCCGAACATCCCGCGAATCGTCTCCAGCGCCGCCGCGTCGCCGTCGCGCGCCGCGCTCTTCATGGCCTGCAGCGGCAGGTGCAGAAACTTCGCCATCAGCCCGCGCGTCAGCGACTCCACCGCCGCCTGCTGGTCGGGGCTGAGCGACTGCAGCAGCTTCTGCTGCCGGTGCAGCTCGGCCTGGCGCAGCTCTTCCGCCGTGCCCTGCACTTCCACGATCGCCGGTGCGATATCGAGAGTCCGGATCCGCCGCCGGAACCGCTCCGCTTCTTCCGCGATAATCGCTTCGGCGCGCTCGGCCTCGCGGCCGCGGTCCACCAGGTTCGACACCGCCACCGACTGCAGATCGTCGATGTCGTACAGGAAGATGCCTTCCAGCCGGTTGATCTGCGGATCCACGTCGCGCGGTACCGCGATGTCGATCAGAAACACCGGGCGGTTCTTCCGCTTATGCAGAATCTGCTGCGCCTGCTCCATACCAAAGATTTGCTCCGACGAGCCGGTCGACGTGATGATGATGTCGGCCTCGTGCGCCCGTGCATGCAGATCTTCGAATCGGATCGCCTGGCCGAGGAACTGCTCCGCGAGCCGCACCGCGCGATCGAACGTGCGGTTGGCCACCATCATCGAGTCCGCGCCGTGCTGCATCAGGTGCCGCGCCGCCAGCTCGCTCATCTTGCCGGCGCCCACCACCAGCACCCGTTTGCCGTCGAGCGAGCCGAAGATGCGCCGCGCCAGATCCACCGCTACCGACGCAATCGACACCGACGACGAGCCGATCTCCGTCTCCGTGCGCACGCGCTTGGCGGCCGTGAATGCGCCCTGCAGCAGCTTGTCGAGCGCGCCTTTCACCGCGCCGATCTCGCGCGCCACGCTCCACGACTGCTTCACCTGGCCCAGAATCTGCGCTTCGCCCACCACCATCGAATCCAGGCTCGACGCCACGCGGAACATGTGACGCACCGCTTCTTCGTCCTGATAGCGGTAGAGGTGCGGCTCCAGCATGCTGCGGTCGAGCGAGAAATGCTTCGCCAGGAAGCCCGGCAACTGCGGCTCGAGGCCGTTGTGCGAAACCACCAGCTCCACGCGATTGCAGGTGGAGAGGATCATCGCTTCCTTCACGCCCGGCTCATCGAGCAGGGCCCGTGTCGCGTCCGGCAGCGTCTCCTTCGCAAAGGCCAGCCGCTCGCGCAGCTCGACCGGGGCCGTCTTGTGATTCAGTCCTGTGACAAGGAATCTCATTTCAGACCGAACCTGTGCGCGGAGTCGTGGATACCGCTCAGAGAATTCGCCGCCCACACGCAGAGCATCACGACGAAGACTCCCGACGTGAGCCACGCCGCGCGGCGTCCGCGCAGGCCGGCGCTCCGCCGGATGAAGAGGATGGCGACGTAGAGTCCCCACATCACGAACGACAACAAAATCTTAGGATCGCCGAAGTAGCTGATCCCCACCTTTTCCTGTGCGATCAGCGACCCGGCCGCCAGGCCCACCGTCATGCAGCAGAAGCCCAGCATCAGCGTGCTGCTGGTGATCTGGTCCATCGTGGCCAGCGGCGGCAACCAGGTCAGAAATCCCCTCGGCCGGGTTTTCGGACGCGGAGTCACCCCTGCCTTCGCCCAGTCCTTAGTCTTCAGCCGCTTCTCCTGGATCAGGTAGAGGAAGCTCGACAGCATGGCGAACAGCAGCGCCGCATACGCTGCCAGCAGCATGGCCACGTGGAACGCGATCCATCCATTGCGCACCAGCGGCGAGCTGAACGTGTACCGGTCCGGGCCGATCGCCGGAATCAGGGTGAGGAGGAACGCCAGGGGGAGGGCGAACAGTCCGAACGAAATCGTTCGGTAAATGAAGAAAATAAAGAGGAAAACAGCGACAATGGCCAGCGCAAGAGTGGAGATGATTTCGTCGGCCATCACCGGAATCAGGTGGTGCGCCGCCGCCAGCATTTCCACCGATGCCACCAGGTGGAAGAACCAGGCTCCCAGCGCAACCGGCAGGCAGAATCGATGGCCCCGCGGGCGGTTTCCGAGCACAGCGGGGATCGCCAGAACGGTGGCGACCCCGTACAACGCTGCCGCAACTCGAAGCCAAAGCACAAACATAGTCGGTCTGGGGGAGGCCGCGATCCGAGGCGAACTCAACCGGGGGCAAGAAAAGTATAAATGTCCCGGATCGCTGCTTCCGGACCTCATTATCCGAACCGCAACTCCCGAAGGATGTGAGAAATGTCACACCTCTCGGGTCACGCCGCAGGGTCGCAATCCCTTGTCCCGGACCCACGGCCCGATCGGCTCCCCGTCAGCCTGATCTAAAAGATGCTCGTCAGGACCGTTTAGAACTGCAGATCGTTCTGGAGCCGCCCCGGGAACAGCGGCTGGGGCGTTCCCGCTCCGAAATCCACCTGGCTGGCCAGCATGTGGTTGAGCAGCTTCGCGTTGTTCGACTCCACCTTCCAGAGCACGATGTGGTTGTCGACCGCAACCGCCATGTGCGCGACCGTCTGCAGCTGTTCGGCAGGCTGCAGGTCGGTCTTCGCCACCGGCTGTCCCTGCGCCGCCATAAAGTGCACCCGATAGCCCTGGATCAGATACACGCTCTCGGCGCCTACCGGCATCATGCCCAGCACCGTCGTCCCTCCGGTCACCAGCGGCTTCAGCAGGGCGTCCATCGCTTTTCTGCTCTTCAGCACTTTCGGGGGAAGGCACGCAGGTGCCACGTCGAACATGGTCAGAATGCCCCACACCGTTCCGTGACTCCCCTGCGCCACTTTGCCGACCGAAAGGAGCACCTTGCCGCAGGCGCCGGGCTGGGTGGTGTCGGAGTTCTCGTCCGAATCGGCGCCGAAGCGCGAATTGCTCGTGGCATCGGCCAGGGATTTGGCGTCCATGGGCTGCAGATCGGCCGCATAGCTGAACG
>Ga0335075_10009737_pt1 | contig 14617 bp, 9 predicted proteins | sample Lox_Sample_24_FD_206723 | JGI IMG/M metagenome (GOLD analysis project Ga0335075, IMG submission 206723) | Soil microbial communities from Loxahatchee National Wildlife Refuge, Florida, United States - Lox_Sample_2.4 | ecosystem: Environmental > Terrestrial > Soil > Wetlands | place: USA: Florida...
GCCACGGGGAGTATCGATATCGACCGCGGCATCAGCTGCTCGTAGGTTTTCCTTCCCTTCAGGTGAAGCCGCAGGGAAAGTGCGCAAAGCTCCTCAACCCGCAGGTTGATGAGGGATCCGTGTTCGTCGAAGAGGTACACCGCAGCTACTTTGATCCAACCACGCTCTACATAGCGGCCAAGACCATTCAGAAGATTCGGGCGCAGATGGTCACCAGCAACTTGGGTCTCGAGGGCAATAAGTCGATCGCCGGCAAGGCCGGTCTTTCGCAGCAGAGTCGATGCCTTCCGGACACCAATGTCGATCTCTTCGAGTGATAGCAGAAAAAACTTTCCGGGATAGGTGCTTTCGGGGATCTTCGACTTGTCGTAGACTCGCGCATATTTGTCGTATCCGCGCGCAAAGTTCGAAAGTACGGTGACATGGTAGACGCTCTCCAGCGCGGCACATCTGGGTCCAACATCGTCCTGGATCTCGTCGATGGAGGCGTCGGTATGCATAACTGCAACTAGTGTATGTGAGACTGGGTTTCCGGACCAATCACTCACCGAAGTGTCAGCTGCTCTATAAAGAATGGGCTTCGTGGCTGCAGCCGGCCGCTGGCTCACCTAAGATGGAAAATGTATGCTTCTCACAATAACGAGCACACACAGGTCCGCGACGGATCTCGGGTATCTGCTGCACAAAAATCCGAGCCGCGTTCAGACGTTCGAGTTGTCGTTTGGGAAGGCGCACGTTTTTTACCCGGAAGCGACGGCAGAGCGTTGCACGGCAGCTTTGCTGCTGGACGTTGATCCGGTTGCGCTCGTTCGCACGCGACGGGGACCGTCCGGTGATGGCGGCGCTCTGGACCAGTATGTGAACGACCGGCCTTATGTGGCGTCGTCGTTTCTCAGTGTCGCGATTGCCCGCGTGCTCGGCAGCGCCCTCGCCGGGACCAGCAAAGGCCGGCCAGAATTGGTGAACCAGCCTCTGCCTCTGGTTGCCAAGATTACTGCGCTGCCCTGCCGGGGTGGATCGGACATTCTGAAACGCTTGTTCGAGCCTCTGGGCTACGTTGTGCGCGCGCAGCATCACCCGCTCGACGAGGCTTTCCCAGAGTGGGGCGAAAGCAACTACTACAGCGTGGAACTGGAGCAGGAAATCACGCTTCAGAACCTGCTCACGCACCTGTACGTCCTGATACCTGTGCTTGATGCAGAGAAGCACTATTGGGTCGGACAGGATGAGATCGAGAAGCTTCTCCGGCACGGCGAAGGATGGTTGCAATCGCATCCTGAGCGGGAGTTGATCGTCAAACGATACCTGCGCTACCAAAGACGCCTGGCGGATGAGGCACTCGCCAGGTTGACCGGCGACGAGGAGGCCGATCCGGATGCCGAGGAGGAGAAAAAGGCAGGAGAGGAAGAGGCTATCGAGAAGCCGATTGCGCTGAATCAACTTCGTCTCGAAGCCGTCATGCAGGCTGTCACCGAATCTGGGGCCACGCGCGTTATCGATCTCGGCTGCGGTGAAGGAAAACTGCTGAGGGAATTGCTCAAGCAAAGGCAGATTCAGGAAATCGCCGGTATGGATGTGTCCCACCGCAGCCTTGAAATTGCCAGCGAGCGGATGCATTTCGACACCATGCCACCGAAGCAGAAGGAAAGGATTCGCCTATTTCAAGGCTCGCTCATGTATAAGGATGGGCGCCTCGCTGGATTCGAAACAGCAACCGCGATTGAGGTCATTGAACACCTTGACCCGCCGCGGTTGGCCGCGTTTGAGCGTGTGGTATTCGAGCACGCGAAACCAACCACCGTCATCATCACTACGCCCAACTCGGAATACAACGTGCGTTTTGAGACGCTGCCTGCGGGCCAATTCCGGCACAAGGATCACCGTTTTGAGTGGACGCGGCAGCAGTTTCAATCCTGGGCTGCAGAACTTGCACAGCGTTTCGGTTACACCGTGACGTTCCGGCCAGTAGGCAACGTGGATGCAGTAGTGGGATCGCCGACACAGATGGGAGTGTTCGTACGGTGAAGATCACAATCCCTGAGCTCTCCCTCGTTCTGCTCATCGGCCCGTCCGGTTCCGGCAAGTCAACGTTTGCGCGCGCGCATTTCAAGCCGACTGAGGTTCTCTCGTCCGACTTCTGCCGTGGTCTGGTTGCCGATAACGAGAACGACCAGACAGTGACCGGCGAAGCGTTCGAGATTCTGCATTTCATCGCTCGAAAGCGGCTTGCGCTGGGCCGGTTGACGGTGATAGATGCGACGAACGTGCAGCCGGAGTCGCGCAAGTCGCTGGTCGAGCTTGCCCGCGAATTCCATGTATTGCCTGTGGCGTTAGTTTTCAATTTCCCTGAAAAGCTATGCCAGGAGCGGAATCGCAATCGGCCTGATCGAGACTTCGGTCCGCACGTGATTCGGAATCAGGCGCAGCAATTGCGGCGCTCATTGCGGGGGTTGGAACGCGAGGGGTTTCGTCACATCCACGTGTTCAGCGACCCCGCCGACCTGGAAGGCCTCGAAATCGAGCGCCAGCCTTTGTGGAACAACATGCGGCATGAGCACGGGCCGTTCGACATCATCGGCGACGTGCATGGTTGTTTTGATGAGATGAACAGCCTGCTCCAGCAGTTGGGGTACACGGTTGAGTCGGAGGGGGCAGAGTACCGGGTCGTTCCGCCCGATGGCCGCAGGGCAGTTTTCGTCGGAGATCTCGTAGACCGGGGGCCCAAAATCCCGGAGGTTTTGCGCCTGGTGATGCGCATGGTCAAGTCCGGAACCGCGTTCTGTGTGCCGGGGAATCACGACGTAAAACTGATGCGAAAACTGCGCGGGAAAGACGTGAAAATCACCCACGGGCTGGCCGATTCGCTCGCTCAACTGGAGCCCGAATCGCCGGAATTCAAGCGCCAGATTGCCGATTTTATTGACGATCTGGTGAGCCATTATGTGTTCGATGATGGCCGCTTGGTGGTGGCCCATGCGGGCATGAAAGAGGAGATGCAGGGCCGTGGTTCGGGGGCAGTTCGCTCGTTTGCACTGTTCGGCGAGACGACCAGAGAGACCGACGATTACGGCCTGCCGGTCCGGTATAACGGGGCCGCCGAATACCGGGGAAAGGCGATGGTGGTCTATGGTCACACGCCCGTCCGAGAGCCGGAATGGCTGAACCGGACCATTGATATTGATACGGGGTGCGTCTTTGGCGGGAAGCTGACGGCGCTTCGCTACCCCGAAAAAGAATTCGTCTCGGTCCCGGCTCTGCGGGAGTATTACGCGCCGTCAAAGCCGTTTTTGGCGGAGGCACCAGCCGGCCCGTCTGCGATTCCATTAACCCAGCAGCAAGAGCTGGACGAATTGCTCGACATCAGCGATGTGATCGGCAAGAGAATTGTCGAAACTCGCCTGCACGGGAACGTCACTGTGCGCGAGGAAAATGCCATCGCTGCACTGGAAGTGATGAGCCGTTTTGCGGTCAATCCGAAGTGGCTGATCTACCTTCCGCCGACGATGTCGCCGTGTGAAACCAGTGCCGAGCCGGGTCTCCTTGAACACCCTGCCGAGGCTTTCGATTACTACCGGAGGGCTGGGGTTGAGCAGGTCATTTGCGAACAGAAGCACATGGGCTCCCGTGCGGTTGTGATCGTGTGCCGGGACCGGGATGCCGCCCGTAAGCGTTTCGGTGTGGCCGAGGAAGAGACGGGAATGTGCTACACCCGAACGGGCCGCCGCTTTTTCACCGATCCAAATCTGGAGCGGGAGTTCCTCGACCGCGTCCGCGCGGCGGTCGAAAGGGCAGGTCTTTGGGGTGAACTGAGCACCGACTGGCTGTGCCTGGACTGCGAGTTGATGCCCTGGTCGGCCAAGGCTCAGGACCTTTTGCGGCAGCAGTACGCACCAGCCGGAGCAGCCGCAAAAGCGGGGTTGTCGCAGGCCGTTTCTGCGCTAAAACTCAGCGCGAATCGTCTGCCAGAGGCTGCTCCATTGGTTGACTGGTATCAGCAGCGGATGGAAATGGCAGGAGCTTACATCGATTCGTATCGTCGCTACTGCTGGCAGGTGCGCTCGCTCCTGGACCTCAAACTTGCGCCCTTCCATTTACTGGCAAGCGAAGGTGCTGTGCACACCGGGAAGGATCACCAGTGGCATATGAATATCCTCGGCAGACTGGCGGATGCCGACCCTGAAATTCTGCTCGCCACGCCGCACAGAGTCGTCAATCTCCAGGTGCCCGACGAGGTGTCTGCTGCGGTCAAATGGTGGGAGGATCTGACAGGTTCCGGCGGCGAAGGAATGATCGTCAAGCCGCTGCAGTTTGTCGCCAGAAACAAGCGCGGACTGATCCAGCCCGCCGTGAAATGCCGTGGCAAGGAGTACCTGCGGATCATCTACGGACCGGAGTACACCGCGCCCCCAAACCTTGAGCGCCTGCGTTCGCGTGGCCTGAGCACCAAACGCTCGCTGGCTCTCCGCGAATTTGCACTCGGCATCGAATCATTGCAGCGGTTCGTCGAACGCGAGCCTCTGCGCCGCGTCCATGAATGCGCGTTTGCTGTTCTGGCGCTGGAAAGCGAGCCTGTAGACCCAAGGCTGTAGCCGATAATGCCGCCCCCCCAACGCTGCTTACGCAGCGGATGAACGTTGACACGTCATCCCCGGCTGGGTAAACCAGCCCTGATTTGGCTCCTCGAAACCAACACGAGCCGTCCCGTCATAGGCGATGTCGCTGTACACTGTGATAACACTAAAGACCTGATAGAAAAGGGCTTTCCACGATACCTTGTCCTCACGGATGCTAATCACCAGGGTCGTGGTTTCGCACAAGGTCCACGCGTTTGTCCATGGAAGCTATCGTTCTCTCGAAACGTATATGCCCACCGAGGGTGGTCGTGTGCTGCTACAGAATCTCGCGTTCCAAGCAGACGGCGCGCTGCACACGATGGACGTGGCGCTCCTAGCGCTTTGCATCACTATGAACCAGCTCGCGACTGACCGCCTCGACGATTGGCTTGCTGTGATCCAGAGCATCCTCGTGACCTACGCAGGACGGGTAAAGGTTTCGGCCCCTGCCACAGCTGCGGCTGAGGGCTTTTAGGATTTGCTCCATTTCTTCATTTTCCCATTGGAGTTTCTGCTTGACCATAGCAATGGACTGCATGTGAGGTCCCGAATAGTTCCGGGGCCTTACCCTATATTCGCAGGGCGAACAACGCCTGTGTCTGCTGTGGTTGTCTCCCTTAGTGGTGGCCTACCTACCGGAGTCAATCTGCTTTTGCGGAGCAAGCACCCATGCTGCTTGAACGCTCTTCTCCAACTGATCCTGGCGGGCGCGAACCCACGGTGAGTAGTGTTTTTCCGTGACGCGCACGCTGGCGTGGCCGAGAAGGATTGACACCTGATCGATGGGAACGCCGGCCAGTAGCATTTCGACGGCGAAGGTATCGCGGAACATGTGGCAGTGGCAACGCTTGGGTGTACCGTCCGGCTTGCGGAGGTCGGCAACGTTGAAGAGGCGGCGATAGGCGCGCTGCCAGTTGGCGACGTAAGTCTTGGCCAGTCCATTGCCGGACCAGAAGAAGTAATTCGGGTTTGGTTTGAGACCAGGCGGGATTGAGCGCAGGAGATCGGCAACGTGCGGCGGCAGCGGCACAAAGACCGGAATTCCGGTCTTGGCTTGGTAGAGCAGCAATTTGTTTTCGTCGAGCCTTGAGCACTCCAGCGTGACCGCATCCCGGATGCGCAGTCCGCTCCAGCGCATCAGTTCCGTCAGGGCACGGATGCGGATGCCGCGCTTTTCCGGTGCCCAAGACCGCTCGGCGTCTTCACCAAGCCGGTATGTAGCGGAGATAATGTGACGGTATTCGTGTGCGGGGAAGTAGTCCGTTGGAACGTGCTTGGCGACCACCCGGCCCATCGTCGCCGTGGGATTGTCTTTGATCCAGCCGTGGCGCACGCAGAACCAGAAGAAGCCGACGACCCGTTCGAACTTTTTCTTTCTCGCCAAGGGTTTGTCGCTCCAGGTGGAGCGCCATTCGGTCATATTGCGAACATTCACGTCGCGCAGAAAGACGATCCGATGCTGATCGGCAAAGCTCAGGAGTTGCTTTTTGAAGATGTGTTCGAGCTTTTGGATCGTGGCTGAGGCGAGCCCGCGCGCCTTGGCGTCCGCCAAATACCCATTGACGGCCTCTTTCAGAGTGGGCAGCGTCCGTGCTTCTTTGACTTCCTCTCCGCCAACTGCGGCGATCTCATATTTGCGAGCCAGACTTTCTGCTTGTTCCCAGGACCTCGTCTTCGCGGAGACGCGCATACTTCCAGGACGGCCCGGAAGCGAGCCGGTGATCCACTTCCAGCAACGGCAACGACGCCAGGCTGGATTGTCCTTCTTGGGGCATTTGGAGGAGTGGCGTGTGTAGACCGTAAGCATGATGCCAACAGGCTAGCACTTGTACAAAATTCGTACAAATTCTCACATCGCTAGTTTTTAACAGCTTAAATTGTTTATTACAAAGTACTTACATTTGGTGGAGGCGGCGGGAGTCGAACCCGCGTCCGAAATCGTTGTCAGCCAGGAGACTCCATGCTCAGTCGCGTTCGAAGGTTTCGCTTCCGGCGCTCAGAACGGACAAGAAACGCAGGAAACTAGTCCGATGATCTCGCCGACGCCACACGGACCGAGCGGCGCCAGCCAGCCTGCTGTGCGACGTCCTTCCGCAGCCCACAGGCGAAGCCGCGGAGAACGGCAACCTAATTAATTAGGCTGCGTATGCCAGCTGATTGGTGTTGGCAATTATGGTTTTCCAGGCGATTACGGGTGCCCAGCCCCCGGCATGCCTCCTTGCCGCAAGCGATCCCGTCGAAACCGTGACGCCCCCAAACGGCAGGGTGAGGATCCCCGTGGCAACTACTGGTCTTCATTATCGCACTGAACGGGGAGGTGTCGGCGACGCGCGCCGGGCGATCCGGGCTCATCCTGCAGGGGCTAGCTATTGGCGCGGATGTACTCGCGAAGGCTCTTGTTGATTTCGGCAGCCTGCTGGACGCCATTGTCGAGCATCGTGCGCCATTTTTTTGCGTCTTCCTCCAGGGGCACGGTGCCAAGCAGGAAGCTGGTCTGCAGGACGATTTCGAGAGCGTTGCTCAGGTCATGCGCCAGGCGGCGGATTTCTTTTGCCTGCTCTTCGGGGATGGGGCGCGGCGAGGATGCTGGGGTCATGAGGGCTCGTCTTTCTGTTCAAGGATACCGCGCCGGTGCGCGAGGCGGGGGGCGTTTGACAGGGGTGGATGGCTTTGTCAGACTAGGAGTTGCTGCCCATCCAGGCGCGCCCCAGCCCCGACGCATGCAGTTCGCCGGGGACCCCGGGTACCGCGCGGGAGTCTCCCGTGCCGAAGTGGCGGAATTGGCAGACGCGCATGGTTCAGGTCCATGTACCCGCAAGGGTGTGGGGGTTCGAGTCCCTTCTTCGGCACCAACTTTTCGAATCAATGGTTTAGGATTTCTTGCTAAGAGAGGCCAGCGGTAAAGCTCAGTTTTCCTCATTTTTTCGGTATCAGCGGAGAGGAGAACTTTGACACCAGTGGCAACGCCACACGTACCCTGCGGGCAGAAATGGGCGTCGCAGGTGTACGCGCACAGTTGGGGCATGCGGCGGGACCCAGCGCGGACGCCGGCGTTCAGACAGGGAACGAAGCCATCGAAGAACTAACCCAGCCAAAACGAGACACGGCCGAACCAATAAGAGACAGCCGAAGCCTGGCCACGCGGCAGCAGAGGTCCTGAGCGTGCTATGATCCATGGTTTCTCGGGCTGCGGCGATCTTCATCGCTGCTGATTGCTGCCCGCAGATTTCCCTCATGGAGATTTCCATCATGCATTGGTTTCGTCCCTCCTTCGTTCTTTTTGCTGCCCTGTATTTCGCGGCGCCCGCACTGCGTGCGCAAACCCAGGCAGGGACGCCGAAGCTGCCCGTTGTGCACGGCATTGCGGTGCGCAATATGGACCCGAGCGTGAAGCCGGGCGACAACTTCTTCCTCTATGCCAATGGAGGGTGGATTGCGCGGACCCAGATTCCGGCGGATCGGGCGGGCGTCGGGGTTTTTACGGCGTTGCTGGACAAGAGCAGGAAGAACGTGGCGGCGATCGTGAGAGAAGCGGCACAGTCGCAGGCGCCGGCCGGCTCGAACGAGCGCAAGATCGCCGACCTGTACGCATCGTTCATGAATACGGAGAGCATCGACTCGCTGGGGTTGAAGCCGCTGGAGGCGGAACTGGCGAAGGTAAAGGAGATCCGGAACCAAGAGGAACTGGCCACGGTGATGGGCAGCCTGATGCGGGCGGACGTGGATCCGCTGAACGATACGAACTTCCACACGATGAACCTGTTTGGTCTGTGGACTTCGCCAGGATTCAGGGATTCGAGCGTGTATGCGGTTTATCTGCTGCAGGGCGGACTGGCGCTGCCGAGCCGCGATTATTATTTGTCGGATTCGCAGCGCATGCAGGAGATTCGGCAGAAATACGTGCAGCACATTGCGGCGATGCTGCAGTTAGCGGGTTATAGCCAGCCGGCCGAACGAGCCGCGAGGATCCTGGCGCTGGAGCAGGCTATCGCAAAAGTGCAGGAGAGCCTGGCGGACTGCGAGATCGTTCAGAACGCGAACAACGTGTGGACGCCTGCGGATTTTGAGGCGAAGGCGCCGGGCCTGGACTGGAGCGCCTACTTTGCCGCGGCTGGGCTGGGACAGCAGCGGGAATTCTACGTGTGGCAGCCGTCGGCGTTTACCGGAGAATCGGCGCTGGTGGCCTCGACGGCGCTGGACACGTGGAAGGACTGGCTGGCGTTTCACCTGCTGGAGCAGTACGGGCCGTATCTTTCGCAGCCGTTCGAGCAGGAGGATTTCAACTTCGAGGGCAAGGTCCTGATCGGCGTGGAGCAGGAGCAGCCGCGCTGGCAGCGCGCGGTGGACCTGGTCAACGAAGATCTCGGCGATGCGGTGGGCCAGCTCTACACGAAGAGGTACTTTTCGCCGCAGGCGAAAGCCGAGGCCGAGGACATGGTGGAGCACCTGATCGCCGCGTATCACAAGCGGCTGGAGGCGCTGACGTGGCTGGCCCCCTCGACAAAGGCGGAAGCGCTGAAGAAGCTGGACGAGATCTATGTCGGGATTGGTTATCCGGAGACGTGGAGGAATTACTCGACTTATAAGGTCAGGTCGAGCGACTTATTCGGCAACGTGTGGCGCGCGCAGTTGTGGAAGTATCAGTACAACCTCTCGCGCGTGGGCAAGCCAATTAACCGGCACGAGTGGTGGATGGAACCGCAGACGGTGAACGCGGTGAATTTGCCGCTGCAGGATGCGCTGAACTTCCCGGCGGCGATTCTGCAGCCGCCGTTCTTCGATCCGAAGGCGCCGATCGCGGACAATTACGGGGCGATCGGAACGATTATCGGGCACGAGATCAGCCACACCTTCGACGCGGAAGGCAGCGCCTTCGACGCCGAGGGACGTCTGAGGAACTGGTGGACTCCGGCCGATCACCAGCACTTCGAGCAGGAAGCGAAGGCGCTCGAAGACCAGTACTCGAGCTATGAGGCTCTGCCGGGTCTGCACGTGAACGGGCCGCAGACGATCGACGAGGACATAGCCGATCTGGGCGGGGTGGCGGCGGCATTCGAGGCGTATCACGATGCACTGAACGGAAGAACCGCGCCGAAGATCGGGGGCTTTACGGGCGATCAGCAGTTCTTCATCGCGTTTGGGCAGAACTGGGGCTCGAAGGCGCGGACGGCGGCTCTGCGGCGGCAGGTGCTCACCGATCCTCACGCTCCCGCACAGTTCCGCGCGGACACGGTGCGGAATTCCGACGCCTGGTACGCGGCCTTCGACGTGACGCCCGGCGAAACGCTGTATCTGCCGACGGACCAGCGCGTGCGGATCTGGTAGCGATGCGCTGATTCCTGGCCTAAGGGGATGGGCGGGGTTGGACGCGCGGGCCGGCCCCGCTCAGTGCTCGCTCGTGAAATGGTAAAGGCGCTCGGCATTGCCGCGCAGCACCAGGCGCGCGATCTCGATGGCGCGATTGCGGCTGATCTCGCCATCGCGCACCATGCCGGTGAGCGCGATTCCCAGCGCCTGGCGCGCATCGCGAGTCGCCATCCAGACCGACTCCGCCCATCCCATTCCATCGGAGTAGGGATAGCCGTCGGTGCCGAAGAGCACCTTGTCCGGCTCAAACTCGAGCCATTCGCGCAGCCATTGCGCCTCGGTGTGCGGCGGAAACAGCAAATCCTGGCTTGAGATATCCAGATAGACGTTGGGCTTTTGCAGCAAGGCGCCGACTTCGCGGACATACGGCCAGCCGCCGTGGAGGAGGACGAAATTTGTGCGGCGCAGCCGCGGGTCGTTGAAAATGGGCTCCAGCAGGAGCGGATTTACGCCGGCGATCCCGAAGTAGCCGCCGGCCCCGGCCATGCCGTGCAGGTGAACCGGCATGCCCAGACGCCCACATTCGCCAGCGATGTAGCGAAACAAAAAATCCTGCAGAAGCTTGTACTGGGCGGGATCGGGCGTGCCGCCACGAGCCCAGCGGGCGTAAATCGCCGCTGCCTGCGCGTGCGGAGGATCGATGAAATCAAAGCCGCGCAGGTACGCGACTTCGAATTTTTCCGCGACGGCGCCGCCTGCCTTCTGCCGCTCCAGCGTCGGCGTGACCACGCGCTGCAGATAGGCATCGAGCGTGGCCGGCGGCGCGCTCAGGCCCGCGTCCTTCAAATAGCGGGCGCGCAGCTGATCTTCCAGCGCGAAAAACTGCTGCCGGTCGGGATTGGCGGCGGCGAGGCCGCGATTGTCGAGCGGAAACAGGAGCGCATCCACGTAGGGCACCCAGCGGAAGCGCGGAGGCTCGACGCCGCGGCCCATGAAGACGCGGTTGCCGAGCTCCGTTCCAATGTGCGCCTGATCGAGCACCCATGCGGGATACTGCTCCCCGTGCTCGGACTTCGCTTGCTCCTGAAGCGCGTGCAGGCGTGCCAGTCCTGCCGCATCCAGCGGCGGAGTTGCGTCGAGTCCGTACAGCGCCTTCCACGCCACTGCCAGCAGGGGGTAATCCGGCCGCAATGCAACCGGATCGGACTCCGGCGCCATGGACGAGACCGGGAGCGCGTCAAAGCCGCGATCTGTGGTGTCGAGAGGCGGCGCCAGCACGGGATGCGCGTGGTTATCAACCGCCCAGATGCCGCCGATGGCGTGAGCGATGGCGGGATCAATGTGAGGCCCGGGCGCTTCCGTGTGGCGCCGCGCGCAACCAAGGGTCGCCGCCAGCAAGGCGGCGCCGGCGGCCCCGGCCAGAATCCGCATAACGTTCATGACGCAATCTCCCGGAAACGGATCTGCGCAGCGACGCAGCCATTATCCATGAATTTCAGAATGCCGGGAGGGTGAAGTTCCAGGATCCGCGTTTTTGCGTTCTCGCCTCTCGCCGTTGCATTCTTTGTGTTGTCGAATACTTCGCATCGGAGTGGACGCATGAATCGCTGGTCATTCTTTCTGGGCGCAGTTGCTCTGGCTGCGTCCATGTCCTGCACTGGTCAGACGGGGGCGAAGGTGCCGGCTGGGCCCGTCGCGCTCACGGTGCGGCTGCCCAATCCGGAGCAACAGATCCTCTATGTGGATGAGGTGATGCCGGTGACGCCGGGACCGCTGACGCTCTACTACCCGAAATTCATTCCCGGGGATCATGCCCCGGACGGGCCCGTCGGCGCGATGATGGGCCTGGAAATTTCGGCCGGCGGCCAACGGATGGCGTGGCGCCGCGATGCCGTGGACATGTTCACGTTTCACCTGACGGTGCCGGCGGGTATAGACCGGATCGATATCCACTTCCAGTTCCCGGCGCCGGACCGGATCACGCCGAATCTGATGGGGCTGGAGTGGAACTGTGTGGCGCTGTACCAGGCCGGTTATCCGACCAGCGCAGAGATATATCAGCCGACGCTGATCATCCCCGCCGGTTGGGGTTACGCGAGTGCGCTGACCACTGAGGCAGACAGGGACGGGCACATCACGTTCAAACCCGTGCCGTTCAACACGCTGGTCGATTCACCGGCCATTGCGGGGAAATATTTTCGCGAGATCGATCTGACGCCGACCGGGACATCGGTGCGCCGGTATCTCGACATGGTGGGAGACGATGCGGCAGCGCTGGATATCTCCGATACGCAACTCGCCGGCTATCGCCATCTGGTGGAGCAGGCGCAGGCGCTGTTTCACTCCCATCACTACCAGAGCTATCACTTCCTTCTGACGCTGAGCGATTACGTCTCGACGGGCGGGCTGGAGCATCACCAGTCGAGCGACGACCGCGCTCGCAGCGGCGCGAAAATGTTTGCCGACCCCGATCGTTTCATGCTCGATGCTTCGCTGTTACCGCATGAGTACACGCATTCGTGGAACGGAAAATTCATGCGTCCTGCGGGACTGTGGCAGCCGAACTTCGAGGATCCGGAACATGCGCAGATGATCTGGGTCTATGAGGGGCTCACGGTTTATCTAGGCGACATGCTGACGGCGCGCAGCGGCTTGTGGTCGCCGCAGACGTGGCGACAGGTGGTGGCCTACCGGGCAGCGAATATGGTGTATCGGCCGGGCCGGGAGTGGCGGCCGCTGATCGACACCACTATCGCCGCGCCGCTAACGTACGGCTCGACGAGCGCGTGGGCGAACTGGCGGCGGCAAACCGATTTCTATCGCGAAGGCGAACTGCTGTGGCTCGCCGTCGACATGAAAATCCGGACGCTCAGCCACGATCAGCGGTCGATTGACGATTTCGCGCGACGCTTTTTCGGCGCCGACAACGGCAGCTTCGTCACCCACACCTATACTTTCGATGATCTGGTGAGCGCGCTCAATGCAGTCCAGCCATACGACTGGGCAGGTTTTCTGAATACCTGGCTGAACGGCGTGGGCGGCCAAGTTCCACTGCTGTCCGGCATCGATGCCAGCGGCTGGCGTCTGGCTTATTCTGATCGGCCTTCGCGGTATCAAAAGGCGCATGAAGACGTGGGTGAAGGCGAGCTCAGCAGGCAAGGCGTGGATGCGATGTTCTCGGTGGGATTATTTCTCGACAACCAGGGCAACGTCGTGGACGTATTGTGGAATGGGCCGGCATTCCAGGCCGGTCTGGCTCCGGGGATGAAGCTGGTAGCCATCGACGGCCAGCCGTACAGCACCGATGTATTGCGCAGCGCGATCGCCCAGGCAAAGGAGACGGAAAAGCCGCTGCGGGCGATGGCAACAGGCGACGGCGTGACCGAGGTCCATACCATCCGTTATGACGGAGGACTGAAGTTCCCGCATCTTGTTCGAGTGCCGGGCACGACAGACTACCTCGAGCAGATTCTTGCGCCGAAGCCACTGGACAATGGCTCGTAAGATCGGGCCGGGGAAGTGCCGGGAGCGGCGGCTGCGTGGCTATTGCGGGCGGAGATGCTCGTGGGTGGCGGCAACGAGCGAGATACTGTTGGAGAGGAGGGAATAGAAATGGCCAGGACGGGGAATTTGAGCCCTGACAATTAGCATTCAGCGTTCCAGCGCGGCGTGCGGCCAGCCGTGGCGCCAAACGAGCGTTGAAATCTGAAGCGCCGGCATGCCGGTATGCGCGTCATAGGCATGGAACACGATGATGTCCGGTCCGGGCGACTGCATCAGCACCGATTCGCCGCCGGGTCCCAGCCAGCGATCGTTGGCGGTGAGCAGCGGCGTGCCGCCGCCCTGCATCATCGGCACGCCATGATCGTCGACGTAAGGCCCGGTGATCTCTCTGGAACGCCCCACCATGGTCCGGTAGGTGCTGTGAACGCCGCGGCAGCACAGGTCCCAGGAGACAAAGAGGTAGTAGTAGCCACCGTGATGCACGATGAAGGGTGCCTCGATGGCTTCCCAGTCCGGCGGCAGGCCGGGGTGGGTGGGACCGGGATTGGCGGGTTCCCTGCGGGTGGCCAGCGAGTAGAGCTTCGCGGGGCCGGCGAGCCCCGTTCGGTCATCCAGGCGGCGCAGTTTGATGCCGCTCCAGAAGCTGCCGAAGACCAGCCACGCATGATGATGCGTGTCGAGGACGAAGTTCGGATCGATGGCGTTGTAGTCGTCCGCAGCCGTCGACCGCAGCACCAGCCCCCGGTCAACCCACTTATAGGAGGGGCTGGATTGATCCATCGTCTGATTGGTGGCCAGCGCGATCCCGGACGTATTCTTCCCAAACAGCGAGTAGGCGTAATAAAGCCGGTACTCTCCGTTCTCAAAGGAGATATCGGGCGCCCACAGTTCGGTCGTCCCGGGGCTCTCGCGGTGAATCCAGGCGGGAATCGCATCAAAGACGTGGCCGCAGAGCCGCCACGCGTGCAGATCGGTGGAGCAGCGAATCTGGAATTGCCCGCCATCCCTGGATTTCCCCGTCGCAAAGACGTACCAGGTGTTTCCGGCTTTGATGATAGAGGGGTCGTGCGTGCCCCAGTAAGCTCCGCTCAGATGCAATGCTTCGGGCTGCTGCGCATACAGCGGGGTAAGAGAGGCCGCCAGCATCAGGAGCGCAGTGCCGCCGGCGACGCGGGCCGCGACGCTTCGCACCA
>Ga0335075_10009738_pt1 | contig 14617 bp, 17 predicted proteins | sample Lox_Sample_24_FD_206723 | JGI IMG/M metagenome (GOLD analysis project Ga0335075, IMG submission 206723) | Soil microbial communities from Loxahatchee National Wildlife Refuge, Florida, United States - Lox_Sample_2.4 | ecosystem: Environmental > Terrestrial > Soil > Wetlands | place: USA...
CCGGCTCGCGAAGCGCGGCGGCGCGGCGGGCGACCTGCGGATTCCAAGCGAGCCGGATGCACAGCGCGAGATTGAGGCGCTCGCACGCATCGGCGCGCGTCTGTTTGTCTCCTGCGATCCTGATTTTCCCGCCGGCCTTGCCGCGCTCGATCCGCCGCCGCCGGTGATAATCGCGCTTGGCCGCACGGAAATCCTGGCGCATGAAATGATCGCCATTGTCGGCGCCCGCAATGCCTCCGCGCTCGGCCGCAAATTTGCGGGACACCTTGCGGGCGGACTGGGCAGTGCGGGCCTCGTAATTGTTTCCGGACTTGCGCGCGGCATCGATACGGCGGCCCACGAAGGCGCGCTCGCGACGGGTACGGTCGCCGTGCTCGCGGGCGGCGTCGACGACATCTATCCGCCGGAAAACGCGCGGCTCTATCAACGCATCGCCCAGGAAGGAGTAATTATCTCCGAAATGCCCTCCGGCCAGAAGCCGCAGGCCAAGCATTTTCCGCGGCGCAACCGGATTATTTCCGGGCTCGCCCGCGGCGTGGTGGTGGTGGAAGCGGCCGAGGGATCCGGTTCGCTGATTACGGCGAACTTCGCGCTGGAACAGGGCCGTGAAGTCTTTGCCGTTCCCGGCTCTCCGCTCGATCCGCGCGCCAAAGGCACCAATCGTCTGCTGCGCGACGGCGCGACCCTCACCGAAAATCCGGATGATGTTCTGGACGTGTTGCGGCCGCTGATCGGCCGTGGTTTCCGCGAGCCGGAGGAGACATCCCGTTTCCAGCCAATCGACGAACGCGAAGAAGCAGGCGACGACGCGCTTCGCCGCCACGTGGAGGAACTCCTGGGGCCTGCGCCGACGTCGGTGGACGAGCTGGTCCGGCAGTCCGGAGCGCCGGCGGGCGCGGTCCTGTCCGTTCTGTTGGAGCTGGAGCTGGCCGGACGCCTTTATCGCGAATCGGGCAACCGCGTCGTGCTTTGCTGACCGGCCTTGTGCCCAATTAGTACGGAATCTACAAGTATAAATTGCAAACACAGGGTAAATTGGGGAAATCGCAACCTTTGATATGCAGAACTCGTCGATATCGGATTGACACCCCAGACCTGCGTCCCTATCTGCGCCCCCATCACAATTTCCGGCTAAGGATTCGTTCCCCGGATCAACCCGCCAGGCAGCACCCCTTGAACGTCCTCGTCGTCGAGTCCCCGGCCAAGGCCAAGACCATCAACAAATATCTGGGCTCGGGCTACCGGGTGCTGGCGAGTTTCGGCCATGTGCGCGATCTCCCGCCCAAGGACGGCTCGGTGAAGCCCGACGAGGATTTCGCGATGACCTGGGAAGTGGATGCCCGGGCGCAAAAGCGCATCAAGGAGATCGCCGACGCCGTCAAGAAGGCGGACAAGCTGATCCTCGCCACCGACCCCGACCGCGAGGGCGAGGCGATTTCCTGGCATGTGCTGCAGGTGCTGAAACAGAAGCACGCACTGGGCGGCACGCATGTCGAACGGGTGGTTTTCAACGCCGTGACGCGCAGTGCGGTGCTCGATGCCATCGCAAACCCGCGCGCGATCAACGAAGAGCTGGTCGATTCCTATCTCGCACGGCGGGCACTCGATTATCTGGTCGGGTTTACGCTCTCGCCGGTTCTATGGCGCAAGCTGCCCGGCGCGCGTTCGGCCGGCCGCGTGCAATCCGTGGCGCTCCGCCTTGTCTGCGAGCGCGAAGATGAGATCGAAGCCTTCAAGGCGCAGGAATACTGGACGGTCGATGCCGATCTCAGCGCAGCAACAGGCACGTTCGTGGCGCGGCTCACCCATCTCGACGGCAAGAAGCTCGAGAAATTGTCGCTCGGCACCGAAGCCGACGCACGGCGTGCCGTCGAGGCGATCAGGGCCCGGCAATTTGCCGTCGGCGAGATCGAAATCAAGCCGGTCAGGCGCCACCCTGCCCCGCCCTTTATTACCTCCACGCTCCAGCAGGAAGCCGCGCGCAAGCTCGGCTTCGCCGCCAAGCGCACCATGCAGATCGCCCAGCAGCTTTATGAGGGCGTCGATGTCGGCGGCGAGACGGTCGGACTCATTACTTATATGCGCACCGACGGCGTACAGATGGCGGGCGAAGCGATCGGCGAAGCGCGCGACCTGATCGGCAGGAACTATGGTTCGCGCTACCTGCCCGGCGCGCCGCGTGCCTATACAAGCCGCGCCAAGAATGCGCAGGAAGCCCATGAAGCCATCCGTCCGACAAGCTTCGGGCGCCTGCCGGAGAATATCGGCCGCCATCTCGAAAGCGATCAGGCGCGCCTATACGAGCTGATCTGGAAACGCGCGCTGGCAAGCCAGATGGAGAGCGCGGAACTCGAACGCACGACCATCGATGCCGTCTCGGACGATGGAAAAATCACTCTGCGCGCGACGGGCACCGTCACGCTGTTTGACGGGTTTCTCACCCTCTACCAGGAAGGCAAGGACGACGAGACCGACGAGGACAGCGCGCGACTGCCGAAGCTCGCCGAAGGCGATGTGCTGAAGGTCGAAAAGATCGCGCCGACGCAGCATTTTACCGAACCGCCGCCGCGCTATTCCGAAGCGAGCCTGGTGCGAAAGCTAGAAGAGCTCGGCATCGGCCGGCCATCGACCTATGCGACGATCCTCTCGGTGCTGCGCGACCGCGCCTATGTGCGCATGGAGCGCGGGCGTTTCGTGCCGGAAGACAAGGGGCGCATCGTCACCACCTTCCTGAAAAGCTTTTTCAGCCGCTACGTTCAATATGACTTCACGGCCGATCTGGAAGAGAAGCTCGACGAAGTCGCGGAAGGCAGCCTCGCCTGGAAGCAGCTGTTGCGGGATTTCTGGCGGGATTTCTCCGTGGCGATCGACGAAGCGAAGGACCTGCGCGTCTCGCAAGTGATTACCGAGCTCGATGAAATGCTGGGGCCCCACATCTTTCCCGCGATCGGCAATGGCGAGGACCCGCGCCGCTGTCCCAATTGCGACAACGGAAAGCTCAGTCTCAAGCTCGGCCGCTTCGGCGCCTTCATCGGCTGCTCGAATTATCCCGAATGCCGCTACACGCGAAAGCTGGGGCAAAGCGAAAGCGAAGCTGCGAATGGCCAGCCGCAGGTGCTGGGCGATGACCCGGAAACCGGAGAGCCCGTCAGCCTGCGCAGTGGCCGTTTCGGCCCCTATGTGCAGCGCGGCGATGGCGAGAAGCCTCCGCGCGCCAGCATTCCCAAGGGGATGGATGCATCCGCCGTCGATCTCGAACTGGCATTGAAATTACTTTCGCTGCCGCGCGAGATCGGGAAACATCCCGAGACCGGCGAACCGATCACCACGAATTTCGGCCGCTACGGCCCCTACGTAGCCCATCAGGGACAGTATGCCTCGCTCGATGCACCCGATGAAGTGTTCACGGTGGGCATCAACCGCGCCGTCTCGCTGCTCGCCGAGAAGAAAGCGAAGTCGAAAAGCTTCCGCGGGCCGGAGCCATTGAAGGAACTGGGGACGGCGCCCTCTGGCGCGACAATCAAACTTATGCGCGGCCGTTACGGCCCCTATGTCACCGACGGCACAATCAACGCGACGATCCCGCGCGACACCGATCCTCTCGGCGTCACGTTCGAACAGGCGCTGACGCTGATCGCCAAGCGCGCCGCCAAAGGCGGAAGCAAGCCGGCGAAGAAAACAAAGAAGAAAGATTCTACCAATTTCGAAGCAACGAAGACAGCGGAGCGCGGCAAAGAAGCCGGCGCTCCCAAGAAAAACACTGCTCCTGCAAAGAAAGCAGTCGGCAGAAAACGAAAGCCCGACAAGGCGGAGAGCGGATAGCAACTTGCCGCGCAAACGCCCGGGCACGCCAACTCAACCGCTCGACAAGGCGCGCGTATTGGAAGCGTTGGCGAAGGAGCCGGCAGGCTCGAAGCGCGATCTCGCCCGCACGCTTCGCATCAAAGGTTCCGAACGCATCACGCTGAAGCGGATTCTCAAGGAACTGGAAAGCGAAGGCGCGATCGAACGGAGTGCACGCCGGCGTTACGCGCCGGCCGGTGGACTCCCGGAAGTCGGTGTTCTGGAAATCATCGGCCAGGATCCCGACGGCGAATTGTTGGCACGGCCGCAGCGCTGGGAACAGGAAGAGCCGCCACCGAGAATTCTCATCGTACCAGGCCGCGAAACCGAAGCGGGGCCTGCGATCGGCGTTGGCGAGCGCGTGCTGGCACGGCTGTCGCGAACCGACGAAGGTTACGAGGCGCGCATCGTCAAACGCATCGGCGCGGGCGTGCATCGCGTGCTCGGCGTCTATCGCGAGCATGCGGGCCAGGGACGCATCGAACCGATCGACCGTAAGACGCGGCACGAATTTGCTGTCGATCGTCACGACAGGGGCGGGGCGGAGTCGAACGAATTGGTCCTTGTCGAGCCGCTCGCCGGCCGTGCCCTGGGCCAGCCGCGCGCGCGCGTGATCGAGCGCCTCGGCAGCATGAGCGAGCCGCGCGCGATCAGCCTCATCGCGATCCATGAGCATGGAATTCCGACGGAATTTTCCCGCGAAGCGCTGGCCGAAGCAGAAAATGCTGCGCCGCCGCGGCTCGCCGGGCGCACGGACCTTCGCGGCATTCCGCTTGTTACCATCGATCCCGAAGATGCGCGCGATCACGACGATGCAGTGTGGGCAGGACCGGATCCCGATCCAACAAACAAAGGCGGCCATATCGCGATCGTGGCCATCGCTGATGTCGCGCATTACGTGCGGCCCGGCTCGGCGCTGGATCACGAAGCCCGCAAGCGCGGCAATTCCGCCTATTTTCCCGATCGCGTCGTGCCCATGCTGCCGGAGCGGCTGTCCGCAGACCTTTGTTCGCTGCGCGAAACCGAAGACCGTCCCTGCCTTGCAGTGCGCATGGTCTTCGACGCGAAAGGAAACAAACACCGTCACGAATTCCTGCGCGGCGCGATGCGCTCCGCGGCGCGGCTCACCTATGCAGAGGCGCAACGTGCCTTTGACGGCAAACCGGACCGCGATCACCGCGACATTGCCGCGCGCACGCTTGAGCCTCTGTGGAATGTGTATCGCACGCTCGCCGCAGCGCGCGAACGGCGCGCGCCGCTCGATCTCGACCTCCCGGAACGGCGCGTGGTGCTTGGCCCGGACGGCCGCGTCGCTTCGATCGCGTTTCGCGAGCGTCTGGAATCGATGCGGCTTATCGAGGAGTTCATGATTCTTGCGAATGTGGCGGCGGCGGAAACGCTCGAAAAGGCGCACACCCCGCTCATCTATCGCGTTCACGAGCAGCCCTCGCAGGAGAAGCTTTCGGCCTTTGCGGATTATCTGCGCTCGATCGGCATGAGCTTCGCGAAAGGCCAGGTGATAAAGCCGCAGACTTTCAATCGTATCCTCGCCGCAGCCAAAGGCGGCCTGCATGCGGAGGTGCTGAACGATGTCGTCCTGCGGACCCAGGCGCAAGCCATCTACGACACGCAGAACATCGGCCATTTCGGACTCAATCTGCAGCGCTATGCCCATTTCACCTCGCCGATCCGGCGCTATGCCGATCTGGTGGTACATCGCGCGCTCATCCGTGCACTGAATTTCGGTAGCGAAGGCCTATCCGATGGCGAAATCGCGAAACTGTCCGACACCGCCGAACACATCTCCATGTGCGAACGCCGCGCGATGGCCGCCGAACGCGATTCCACCGATCGCTATGTCGCGGCCTTCATGGAAGACCGCGTCGGCGCGGTGTTTGCCGGCCGCATCACCGGTGTCACGCGCTTCGGACTGTTTGTAAGGCTAAAGGAAACGGGCGCCGACGGCCTTGTTCCCATCCGCACCATCGGTGCCGAATTCTTCCGCCACGACGAACGCCGCCATGCGCTTGTCGGCGAAAAGAGCGGTATGGCCTACACACTTGGCGACACAGTCATGGTCCGCTTGCGCGAAGCCGCGCCGCTGACCGGCGGGCTGCGGTTCGAACTTGTGGGAGATACGCTCGCATCGGAGCGGCCGATCCCATCGAAAAGAAATCCATTCCGTTCGCGCAGGGCGCAGGCAAAATAGCCCCGGGAGTTTCGGGCAGAACCGGCAGGACAACCTCGAATGGCGTCTCATCTCGTCCATCTGGTTTGCGGCTCGACCGGTGCCGGAAAGACGAGCTATGCTTTGCGGCTCTGTAGTCAACTGAACGCGGTCCGGTTCTCGATTGACGAATGGATGGCTCGGCTGTTCTGGATGGACAGCCCGCAACCGATCGAGGCCGCATGGGCGACGGAGCGCGTGATCCGCTGCCAGGACCAGATATGGTCGGTGGCGACCCAGGTGGCGCAGCGGAATGTCCCCTGCGTGCTGGATCTCGGCTTCGGACAAAAGGCGCACCGCCGGAAGTTCTACAAGCTGGCGACAGACGCAGGACTGCCGCTGCAGCTTCATGTTCTTGACGTACCGGCTGAAGAGCGTTGGCGACGCGTGGTGGATCGCAACCGCGAAAAAGACCATCAGCTCTCATTCGCAGTGACACGCGAAATGTTCGACTTCGTCGAGAGCCTTTGGGAACCGCCGGACAAGGAGGAAATCGCCGCGTGCAACGGGGTGCGGGGCGAGTCTTCTCCAATACGACCTGACTAAGAGTGGCTACGCGGTCGGTATCGGCTTGTGGAGAATGCTCGCAATGCTAAGCAGTCGTGCCGCGGAAATGCAGCTTCGTCTGCACCTGGGAGAGCGTTTCGCAGACAGCCTGATGAATACGGTCATACGTAATTACCGTATTGACTCCCGAGGCATATTCTCCCGGCAGCACAGCACGGATTGAAAGCACCGCGCCTGGATCGATCAGAACTGGCAGTCCGTTCGGCCGCGTGAACCTGACCGGCTTGCCATGACCGGTCAAGAATTCCCTCCCCGCGACCGCCGCTGTCACGCGCGCGAGATACGAGCGGGTTTCTGCCGGTAATAGTCCTGCATCCAGCAAACGCGCTGCCAGGTTTCCCGGCCCGTCATTGTAGGCGGCAAACAACGCGGGATAGCCGTATTTCCCATCGAGCCAGTGCAGGTAAGCGGCACCCGCGAGAATGTTGTCGCGCGGAGAATATGGATTGGGACCAAGCCCGTGATCCGCCTGCATGTCGCGATATGTCGAAGGCATGATCTGCATCAGCCCCATCGCGCCGGCGCTCGACGTGATGGGCTGGTTCTCGCCCGACATGGTACGGCCGCCGCTTTCCACCTGCATCACGCTGCAAATCCAGATTTCGGGAATGTCGAACCGCTGCGATGCTTCGGCGATCAACGGATTCCACCTTTGCATCAGCTGCCGGTAGCTCATCTGCTGTTCGGATTGGAAAGCACTCGGCTGGGCGGCGGCGAGCGATGGCGCTGTCGCAGCAAGCACTGCGGTGAGCCCCAGAAGAAATGAGGTTCGGCGAAGAAGATCCATGGTTCCGTCCGGTGCATCTCCTACGGTGATCGCGCGGCCGCACCAAGGCGACCCCGAGGGAAAAGTAGGCAGGAAAAGCCGGATTGCCACTCCGCGGATGCAAATTGGCAAAAAGGCCCAATCCGCCAAGGGCTTAACGGACAGGTTTCGGGGCTGCCTTGACAATGGGTTCCCGCTGGCTAGTTTGGCCGCCGCTTTCAGCAATGGCCCGACAATGGCAAAGCCGACAACCGCGAAGATCCGCCTGAACAGCTCGGGCGACACGGGCTTCTTCTATGTGACCAAGAAGAACACCCGCACCATGACCGAGAAATTCTCGATCAAGAAATACGACCCGGTGCTGCGCAAGCATGTCGAGTTCAAGGAAGGCAAGATTAAGTAATCGGCCTTCCCGAGCCGATCTGAGCGCGCCCGGCCCTGCCCGGCGCGCTTTTTGTTTTCTTCCCCCGCATGCGGGGGAGAAAAACTTGTTCGCGGTATCGTTTTGGTGGTGGCGAAGGGATAAACTCGCGTCCGAGAAGTATTCGCAGGAGACGGATCATGGCGGCAGCAGTGGATTGGCATGCGCAGGCGAAGGGCCTGGAATTTCGCGCGCAGGCGTTTATCGGCGGCAAATATGTCGGCGCAGCGAGCGGCGAGACCTTTGAGGATGTTTCGCCGATTGACGGCAAGATGCTGGCGCGCGTCGCGGCCTGCGACAAGGAAGATGTCGACCGCGCCGTGAAAGCCGCGCGCGCCGCCTTCAACAAGGGCGCGTGGTCTGATGCGCCGCCCAAACAGCGCAAGCGCACGCTGCAGAAATTCGCCGATCTTATCGCCAGGCACGCCGACGAGCTCGCGCTGCTCGAAACGCTCGACATGGGCAAGCCGATCGGTTTCGCCCGCACCGTCGATATCAACGCGGTCGCCGAAACCGTGCGCTGGTATGCCGAAGCGATCGACAAGATCTATGACGAGGTCGCTCCGACGCCGAAGACCGCGCTCGGGCTCATCACCCGCGAACCACTGGGCGTGGTTGGCGCAGTGGTGCCGTGGAATTTCCCTCTGCTGATGGCGGCCTGGAAATTCGGACCGGCGCTCGCGGCCGGAAATTCGCTCGTTCTGAAACCCGCCGAGCAGTCGCCGCTGTCGGCCATTCGCGTGGCGGAGCTTGCCGCGGAAGCCGGCATTCCCGAAGGCGTATTCAACGTCGTACCGGGATTCGGCGAGACTGCCGGACAGGCGATCGGGCGCCACATGGACATCGATGCGGTGGCGTTCACCGGTTCGACGGAAGTCGGAAAATTCTTCCTGAAATATTCCGGCGAATCCAACATGAAGATCGTGAGCCTGGAATGCGGCGGCAAGACGCCCAACATCGTCTTTGCCGATACGCCCGATCTTGACGCCGCGGCGGAAGATGCTGCATCCGGCATTTTCTTCAATTCCGGTCAGGTCTGCGTCGCCGCATCGCGCCTTCTGGTCGAGGAGCGCATTCACGATGCCTTCGTCGAGAAGGTGAAGGCCATGGCCAGCACCTTCCAGCCGGGCGATCCCCTCGACACCAGGACCATGATGGGCTCGATGGTCGACAAGTCACAGATGGAGCGCGTGCTGTCCTATGTCGACAAGGGCAAGAAGGATGGTGCGGCGCTCGCGGCCGGCGGCAGGCAGGTCCGCACCGAGACGGGCGGTTATTACATCGAGCCGACCATCTTCGACGGCGTTGCCAACGACATGACCATCGCTCGCGAAGAGATATTCGGTCCGGTGCTCGCCACGCTCACGTTCAAGGATGCCGACGAGGCGATAAGGATCGCAAACGATTCGATCTACGGATTGCAGGCGAGTCTGTGGACGAACGATCTTTCGAAGGCCCATAGGGTGGCGCGCGCGCTGCGCGCCGGTACGGTCAACGTCAACAATGTCGATGGCGGCGGCATCGAAATGCCGTTCGGCGGCTACAAGCAATCCGGCTTCGGACGCGACAAGTCGCTGCACGCGCTCGACAAATACACCCAGCTGAAAGCGACCTACATCACCTTCGGCTGATTTGCCACAAAGCGCGCCAAGAGCGCGAAGACGCAGTGCGTAGTTTTGTGCTCTTCGCGCTCTTTGTGGTTACCCCGCAGCCTGCATCGCTTCGGCGTAGCGGTCGAGGATGGGCAGAATCTTGTCGCGGCCGGCGGGCGGCAGCGTTGTCACGATCCGCACCACTCCCAGATCCCGGAAGCGCTTGATTGCTTCAGCATCGGATCGCGGGTGCCAGGCTGAGATCGGCACATCGGCAATGTCTCGCCCCGCCTCTTTCGCCATGGCCTGATATTTCGGCACGAGTTCGGCGAGGTCTTTCGCGCCCATGATGGGCAGCCAGCCATCGCCGTAGCGGATGGCGCGGCGGGCGCCTTGCGGAAATCCACCGCCCACAAGGATCGGCGGATGCGGCTTCTGCACCGGCTTCGGCCAGGCAAAGATCGGATCGAATTTGACGATCTCGCCGTGATATTCCGCTTCCGGTCTGGTCCAGATTTCCTTCATCGCCTCAATGCCTTCGCGCACGCGCTGGAACCGCGTCGCGTAATCGGTGCCGTGATTTTCCATTTCTTCCCGGTTCCAGCCGCCCCCTATGCCGAACAGGAAACGGCCATTCGATATCTGGTCGATCGAAGCAACGAGCTTTGCGGTCTGAATCACGTCGCGCTGCTGCAGGAGACAAATTCCGGTTGCCACCTTCAAGGTCCGTGTCGCGGCGGCCGCGGCTGACAGGGTTACGAACGGATCCATGACGTCGTAATATTCCTTCGGCAGCTCGCCACCGCCCGGATAGGGCGATTTGCGCGAAACCGGGATGTGCGAATGCTCCGGCGCCCATAATGATTCGAATCCGCGCTCTTCCAGCGCCAGCGCAAGCGCGATGGGACCGATCGAATACTCCGTGAAGAAGATGGCTGCACCGAATTGCATCATTGCACCATGGATGGAATTGCCGGTTGCATTCTGCGCTGCTCGCAACGCTTCCGGCAATGCTTGCCAAATGGAAATTGCGGCAAATCTGCGTCACGGAACTACGCTTGGAACGATAACGTTTTCAGAACGACCAATGACGGTCCACGCTGCGGGCAATCGCAAGAGGAGTAAATACGAGTAAATACAATGAAAAAGGCTCTCCTGGCTGTTTCGACCGCGGCACTTCTGGCCGGCACCACAGCCATCTGGGCACAGGGCGTTCCCGCTGGAGGCGGCAATGCGCCCGAGTCGAACCAGACCCATTCCGTGCAACATCCATCCGCCAGGCCCGACGAAGGAAATACGGCACCGGGCGCTGTCCGGCCCGATGAAAACGGGCGCCAGGACCAGAACGGCCCGTTGCAGCACACGCAGCTGCAAGGCCAGGACCGCGACCAGACGCAAACCGGTCGCGACCGGCTGGAGGGCGGCGAAATGCTGCGCGGCGGCGACATGCGGCCGGAAGGTGGGCATCCCCTGACGATCCAGGAAAGAACAAATCTGCGCCAGACCGTGTTGCTGCGCGGCCCGCGCGTGACCCACGTCAATTTCCGGATCGGCGTCGGCGCTGTCGTGCCACGCACCGTTCGCCTTGTCCCCGTGCCGCAGCCAATTCTGGCGATTTATCCGGAATGGTCCGGCGACATGTTCTTCAGCTATGGCGACGAGATCGTGGTCGTCGCACCCGACACGATGCAGATTGTGGGTGTGCTCGCGGTCTGATGATCAGGGGCCGCAACTTACTTGGTGAGACCGAGCGGCCCCTCACCCGCAGCTGTGAAGTTGAAAGACCTGATATTGCGGCCCACTTCAAGGCGTTCAGCAATCCGGCGGCATCGGATTTCTCGGCGACAGTGATGTAATGATAACGCGGCTGAGCCGCTTGGCCGATACGACCATTGCCCACAATGAACACGTCGAGCGCAGGCCGCCCGGCGATACGCTCGACTCGTTCCTTGATGGGACAAGCATCGGCATTGAGGAATATCTGCAGCAAGCCGCGTAGACTATTCGTCTTGTGGTTTTGCGGCTTCATTTGCTACCGGCGTCCCGCTTTCATGATCTGCGGCAGCTTCGCTCTCGCGCAACGCCTTGCGCTTGACCGAAGCCTCTTCGCGGCGGGCCAGCTTTTCCTGCTGCTTCGCTTCCCTCACGCGCGTCCGTTGGGCGCGCTCCTGTCTGTAGTTTGTTCTGAAAGGCATCTTCCTTCCCTTTCCCGGTCGCAGATTTCGCGCGTGCATGTGCCTGCAACGTGGGGACGTTGCGATCGACGGAATCGAACGCTCCGAAAGACCCGAAGACGCCGGAACTCTCAAATTAGGCCGATAAATTTCTTTAGTCTTTGCATTTGCTGGGATCAATGGCTACAGTCGCTGGAGACCGCTCGGGGGACACCAGGCGGCTTTCGGAACTTCCAGCACTCGTGCAGGCCCTCAATTGTGCGAGGGCCGGACACCGGCTTCGAAAGTGCCCGAAATTGGCACGATTGCGAAGTCGTGATCCGGGAGGGTGATGATGGCCGATTTGGTGCGGCTTCCCCGGATAATATCGGTACGAGTCGTCTCGATCACCTTTGCCGAGGCGTTCCTGCTCCCCGCATCCGGCAGCAAGTGGCATCTACACGTTATTGAAACGAGTTACCGGGAAAAATGACCGGCGCCGGATCCGACTCTGAAATGCCGCAGCGGGTCTTGATCAGCTTCGAGATTTCGCCCCCAGCGGTGATTGCCAGAAACTATAAGCTGGGCAGATGGGGGCAAGAAGGCCGCCAACGGTGATTTTGGTCAAATGAAAAAACAGGAGAACGTGAGTATGAACCCCGCCCTCGACACGCGCCGCGTAAGGCGACTCGAAGCCCAACTCAGTTCATTATCGTCGGAAAGCGACAAGGCCGTGCAGAATCTCGAAAAGGCCGTTGCCGAATTGACGCTCCGGGTGGCAAATCTCGAATTAAAGGCACGCGGCTTCGATGATAAATTCGATATGACGAGCACAAAATTATAATTTTGCAGTCGGCTTGCAATTTTGTTTTCGCACCCCATTTCCAACTTCGGGGGTGTGCGCGTCACGCAGAAATATGGCTTCTGGGAGAGACCAGGGATGGAGATTACGATCTATCACAATCCGGCTTGTGGAACTTCCGTCAATGCGCTCGCTGCGATCCGCGCCGCGGGCCATGAGCCGCGCATTTTCGAGTATCTGACCACACCATTATCGCCGGGCGCCATTGCTTCGCTGATTGAGCACATGAATGTCCCCGTGCGGCGCGTGGTGCGAAGCAAGGAGCCGCTTTTCCAGGAACTCGGTCTGGACAAGAAAGACGTCACCGAACGCGAATTGCTCGACGCCATGTCCGAACATCCGATCCTCCTCAATCGTCCGATCGTGCTGGTTCGAGCTAACGGCAAGATTACCGCCCGGTTGTGCCGCCCAAGCGAAACCGTGAAGTCGTTGCTTGCCGCCGCAAGCGAAAACGCATGAATACAGATGGCAACTTTCGTCTCAGTCGCATCCATGCCGAAGGATGGAATGCGGCACGGCGCATTCCGGCATCGCATCTTGCGGATTTGAATGCGAATGCAATCGAGGCACTTAACCCTTATTCGAGCGATATCGAGCGAATTCGCTGGAGCACAGGTTTCAATAGCGCATTGGCGTCCTGGCAAAGGTGATCTGGATCGTCACAAGAAATAATTGCGACAAGCATCCGCTCGCACCTTCCGTGTTTCACGGGTGGATTTCTGCGCCTGAGGGGTTGCAATTGACCCAACAAGCGCCTATTCTGCTCTGGCGACGGCGTCCGTCATTTGAAGCGCACTGTTGTGAATCCGAACTCGCCTTTGGTGCGCGCCCGGGACCTGACAGCATAACTTCCGACCTGATGGTTTCCCAATCGCACCGCCCGGGCAGTTGTCTGGCGCGGAACCCCGATTTCATCAGGAGAAATTACATGACGATCGGAACAGTAAAGTTTTTCAACACCAGCAAGGGGTTTGGCTTCATTTCGCCGGAAGGTGGCGGGAAGGATGTCTTCGTTCATGCCTCGGCCGTCGAGATGGCAGGTCTCCGCAGCCTGAACGAGGGCCAGCGCGTGAAATTCGACATCCAGCCCGATCCCAAGGGCAGCAAGGCCGTCAATCTTCAGGCAGCTTAACAGCTTCGAGAGAGACGCGGCGGAGACGCCGCGCCTTCCTTGCAACCGGGACCCGGACAGCATGATCTACGAAGCACCCGAAATTTCAGATGCGGGGACGCAGGAGCTTTCGACGTGCGAATCGCGGCGAGCCGGCGAGGAGCAATCCTCCCTGCTCGACCTTGTGTGCATTCTGCTTCCCCGTCCGGCGGGATTGCGGCGGTGGTCGGTCATGCGGGCGATCCGCGCCCGACGCGAAAAGTCGGGCCGGGAAGTATCGCTCAAATTCGAGGACGAGATCGAACGCGTTTTCCGGCGACACTGCGCCGATGGCGCGTCGTCTGCCAGCGACGTCACAGGGAAGGCGGCGCTTTTCTACCTGCCAAAGGACAGAGCCGGCGAGGTCTGGGCAGTGCGCGCCGGGCGCGCAACCGACTGGCTGCGAGGGGATCGAGACGCGGGAGTATGAAGCTGTCCACCAACCGGCCCATGAGCGAACACGAAGCTGCGCTGCTTGGCGCAGTTTGCGTGCTGGCGGCTACGGTTCTGGAACTCGGGGCTGATCCAAAAATCCTTCGTGGCCGATTGTCCGAGGAAATGCGCCGCGTCGAGAACCTCGGCAACGTGCAGGGCGCATCGACGCTGGGATTCCTGATCAGTGCGCTCTTCGGTTCCTCCGATCCTGGACCCAAACCGTTCCTGCGGATTGTTTGAACCTGTGGAAAATCGGACCGGGCTTCGCGCCGCATCGCTGCTTGTGAGCGGAGCGGCGGATCAGAATCGACAGCCGGGCCCCGAGGGAATCGGGCACGGTGATCAGATACCGATTGAAATGCGGAGTGCCCTGCGCGCGGCCGTCGAACCCTTCGAATGCCCGAGTGTTGCGCGGGCCTGCTGGCAGCTCTTCTCCTCTCTCGGCTTCTACGTCGTGGCGCTCATCCTGATGTACCGGTCGCTTGAACTTTCCTATTGGCTTACGCTCGTGCTCGCGCTGCCGGCGAGTGGATTTCTGGTGCGCACTTTCATCGTGCAGCACGATTGCGGGCACTCTTCCTTCTTCGGTTCGCGGCGTGCG
>Ga0335075_10009739_pt1 | contig 14616 bp, 12 predicted proteins | sample Lox_Sample_24_FD_206723 | JGI IMG/M metagenome (GOLD analysis project Ga0335075, IMG submission 206723) | Soil microbial communities from Loxahatchee National Wildlife Refuge, Florida, United States - Lox_Sample_2.4 | ecosystem: Environmental > Terrestrial > Soil > Wetlands | place: USA...
ATCTCACGCTCAGCCCGCTGACCGTCAAGACGCACGCCAACCACGCGATGACCAAACTCGGCGCCCGCGATCGCGCCCAGCTGGTGGTCCTCGCCTACCAGGCGGGCCTGGCGGGCGGGCAGTAGGGCGGCTACCAGCGCAGCGGCTGGCCGTCGCGGAAGAAGCCGCCGGTCGGGCCGGAGTCGGGCAGGACCGCGGCCCACACCACGCTGGCGGCGCCGTCGGCGACCGGGCGGCCGCCTGGGCCGCCCATGTCGGTGTCCACCCAGCCGGGGCAGACCGCGTTGACCAGGATCCTGTCGCCGCGGAGTTCGGCGGCGAGCATCCGGGTCAGCGCGTTGAGAGCCACCTTGGAGGCGGTGTAGGCCGGGGTGCCGCCGCCCATGCTCGCCAGCGACGCGCCTTCGCTGGACACGTTCACGATCCGCGGATGATCGCCGCGCCGCAGCAGCGGCAGGAACTCCTCGACCATCAGCCACGGGCCGTACAGGTTGGTCTCCGCCGCCTCGCGGACGACGGCCAGGTCCGCCGTCGCGGCCCGCTGCCCAGTGTCGTAGGCGATCGCGGCGTTGTTGACCAGCACGTCCAGCTTGCCGTAGCGGTCGGCCACCCAGCTCGCGGCGGCGGTCACGCTGGCCGAGTCGGTCACGTCGAGGCGGAGCGGCACGGCCCCGGCGGCGCGGGCGGCCGCCGCGGCGGCGTCCGCCGACCGCGCGGTGAGCACCACGATGTGCCCGCGGCCGGCGAGCTGGCGGCACACCTCCCGGCCAATGCCCCGGTTGCCGCCGGTCACCAGCGATACGGTGTCCGGCGTCGGGCTGGTCACAGCCGGGGATCCACGTGGATCTTCGTGCCCGGGGCCGGGTCGAGGCGGCCGTCGAGCGCCTCGACGGCGCGGTCGAGGCCGACCACGACCTGGACCAGCGGGCCCGGGTCCACCCGGCCGTCCGCGTAGTGCTCGACCGCGGCCGCGAGGCCGGCGGACGCGCCGAGGATCCCGACCGTCGTCAGGTCGTTGAGCACGAGGTCACGGCTGTCGATGACGCTGGGCTTGCCGGACACGCCGATGAACACCACCCGGCCGGCCGGCTCGACATGCCGCAGGGCGAGGGCGGGGACCGCGTCGGAACCGGTGCAGTCGATGACCGCGTCGTAGCACTGCGACGGCGGGTCGCTCAGCGTCCAGTAGCGGCTGGCGCCAAAGCTGGCCGCCAGGCTCGCGGGACGCTCGTCGAGGCCGAGGACGTGCACCTCCGCGCCCGCGGCGCGCGCGAAGGCGGCGGCCAGCAGGCCGATCGTGCCCGGTCCCCAGACGAGCACGGTCGTGCCCGGCCCAGCGCCCGCGGCGGCCGCCGCGCGCCGCCCGTTCCCGCCCGGCTCGACCAGGGCCCCCGCGCGGTCATCGACCGTGGCCGGCAGCCGGTACAAGCTCCCGGCCGGGACGAGCACCTGGTCGGCGAGCGCGCCATGCCACCCCATGATCCCGATCTCGTGCCGGTCCGCGCACACGTGGTGGCGGCCGGACAGGCAGCGGCGGCAGTGACCGCAGCCCAGCATGGTGTCCCCGGTGACCCGCTCCCCCAGCCATGCCTCGTCGACGCCGGCGCCGACCGCGGAGACGACGCCGCACCACTCGTGCCCGGGACGCAGCGGGAAGCCGGTCTTGCCCTGGGCGAAGTAGGCCAGTTCACCCCTGAACAGCTCGACGTCGGTGCCGCAGATCCCCACCCGGTGCACGTCGACGACGACCTGCCCCGGGCCTGGCAGCGGCGCGTCGACGTCCTGTACCCCGGCCGACTCCGGGCCTTCGATCACGAGCGCACGCACGGATGCGACTGTAATGGATGACACGCACCGGCTGCGCGCCGAGCCCCGTTACTTGCTCGTGATTCGGGCATGCAGCCGGAGTATAACCGGCGTCAATTTTGTTCGCAAGGATTCTATACTTTTGCTTTCCGCAATAGCCGAAAGTGTCCTGTCGTCCATCTGGCATTCTCGGAACAGGCAGAGCATGACGAGCATGAAGACCGATTCGGTAAGGAGGTACAGGTCGCCTGGCTCGAACGGCATCGCACGGCTCTCGTCGCGATGAGTAAGGCGATTTCTGCTTTCTGTTACCACCCTAACCCACAGTTCGGGTTCGTCGCAAACGGCAGTAAACGCATCACCAGCGTATGTTGCCATTTTGGTCAGGCGGTCTCGGAGCCTGGGTTCGTTCGCATGCTGGGTCTGGATGTTGAGCCATTCTTTGTGTTCCTGAGGAACTGCCTCGATCAATTCGCGACGGAACTCCTTAAACTCTTCCTTGGGCCGGATCCGGTTCGGGAACCGCAGCCGATGAAAAGTCTCGGCGGCTGAGATGACGTTGTTAAACTGGCTCTCGATATACAATCCCGATGCGTAGCGTATGGAAAGGAGCGAGCCCACCACGATCTGGTACCCGCGAGCTATGTTCACCCACCGGGCGATCGTGGGCAACCCGCCTATGTCGGAAAACTTGAACAGGATACGGCCCTCGGACTGCGGAGCATCCAATCTCACCCGTTCGGCGAGTTGACCAGCGTAATACTTCATCTCTTTGGCTGCCTGCCACAGAGTTATCTCCAGCGGCGCGGTCGGGGCGTTCGTTGCGAGCGTGAGCAAGTCCTGCAGATACCCCACGTCGCCGAGGATGTTGTCCAGTGGCCGCGACCCCGGGTACCTGAGTTCGAGATAGGTGCGTTGGTGCAGACACGCCGTGGTAATGTTGTCGCCACCCAACGACCACCGAGAGGTGAGCCTCAGCTCCTCCTGGTCATGGATTGTGGCGGTCTCATCTCGAGGGGGCTCGAATTCGATCGTGACCCGGTCGGGCGGGAAAGCCAGCTGTGGCACCTGACGCACCTTAATGCCCGAACGGTCAATCCAATGTGCAAGCTGATCGAAAGTCACCAAGCATTTGTCGAAGGCTAGATCTGCGTTCTCATCGAACAGGGCGTCCGCAATAACACGGCTCACGTGATAAATGTCGTGCGGCACCCCGGACGCCTCGAAACCGCTGTCAGCATGGCTACACCCGTCCAGGGTAAGATTACGTCTTCCGGCGATGCCGTGAATGCGACGCAGGCGCGTATGATCTTTGGACTGCTCATGGATCTCGCCGAAGCCGCCGATAATTTTGAGCGTCGCTCCTTCGGCGGGATCAAACGTTAGACGACCTGTCCGCTGGTCCGCGTTCCTGCCGGGTAGCCAGAAGACTCCCTCATCATCGAAAGCCTCCACGAGAAGCAGTCTACTCGCCGATACGCATAACGCTAGATCGATTAACCACCAATCAACGACAACGACCAATTAGCGCCTTCGTTGGTATCTGATTTAACGTGAACGGCCGGTCATCGTATGCTGCGAGACGTGAACTCCGTGAGCGAGGGCGCCGCTGACCTTCTTGTCCGTGACGCGAAGCTGCTCGTTACCTGCGACGGCGACGGGCGGGAACTGCCCGGCGGGTGGGTGGCGATCACCGGCGGGCTGATCACCGGCGTGGGCGCGTCGACGGACCCGCCGCCGGCGGCGGCGAGCACGCTCGACGCCTCCGGATGCCTCGTGACGCCCGGGCTGATCAACACCCACCACCACCTGTACCAGAACCTGACCAGGTCCTACGGCCCGGCGACCAACGAGTCGCTGTTCTCGTGGCTGGCCGTGCTGTACCCGCTGTGGGCGCGGATCGACGAGGAGGCGGCCTACCTGTCGGCCTGGGTGGGGCTGGCCGAACTCGCGCTCGGCGGCTGCACCACGACCACCGATCACCTGTACATCGCGCCGCGCGGCGGCGGCGACCTGTGGTCCGCCGAGATCACGGCCGCTCGCGAGCTCGGCATGCGGTTCCACCCGGCCCGCGGCTCGCTGACCGTGTCGGAGAAGGACGGCGGGCTGGCTCCCGACTCGGTGGCGCAGGACGACGAGGAGGTCCTCGCGGACAGCGAACGCCTGGTCAAGCTGCACCACGACCCGTCGTTCGCGTCGATGATCAAGGTGGCGCTGGCGCCGTGCACGCTGCTCTCGGTCTCCCCCGGCCTGATGCGCCGCACCGCTGAGCTGGCCGAGAAGCTCGACGTGCGGCTGCACACGCACCTCGCCGAGGACCCGGACGAGGACAAGTACTGCCTGGAGCGGTACGGCCGGCGGCCCGTCGAGCAGCTCGAGGAGGTCGGCTGGCTGACCGCCCGCTCCTGGGTAGCGCACTGCATTTATCCGAACGAACGCGAGGTGACTCGGCTCGGCACCGCCGGGACCGGGGTCGCGCACTGCCCCAGCTCCCACATGCTCATCGGCGGCGGCGGCTTCGCCCCGGTCCGGGAGTTGCGCGCGGCGGGCGCGCCGGTCGGCCTCGGCTGCGACGGGGCGTCCTGTACGGACAGCGCCTCGCTGTGGATCGAGTCACGGGCGGCGCTGCTGCTCGGCCAGCAGCGCCTCGGGCCGGCCGGGATGACGGCCCGCGACGTGCTCGACATCGGCACCCGCGGCAGCGCGGCCTGCCTGGGCCGCGCCGGGGAGATCGGCGAGCTGTCCGTCGGCGCCGCCGGCGACGTCGTGTGCTGGCCCCAGGAAGGCGTGCGGTACGCCGGCGCCCTGACCGACCCGGTCGCGGCGTGGCTGCGCTGCGGCCCGGTCAGCGCGAAGCACACCGTCGTCGCCGGGAACGTCCTCGTCCGCGACGGCGCGCTGACCGCCGGCGGGACCGAGGAGAAGCTGCGGCAGCACACCGCGGCGGCCGCGCGCGTGCAGGGGCTGGCCGCGTGATCACCGTCGGCAGGCTCGCCCCGGCGGACCGCGACGCCTGGGAGGCGCTGTTCCGCGAGTACATCGCCTTCTATGAGCAAGATCATCCGCAGTCGATGTACGACCGGGCGTGGGCCGAATTCCAGGCTGACACCCGCATGCACGCCCTGGGAGCGCGGGTCGACGGATCTCTGGCGGGCATCACGCACTTCCTGACGCACCCGAGCACCACGGCACTCGACCACTGCTATCTGGAAGACCTCTACACCGCGCCGGAACACCGCGGCCAGGGCGTCGCCCGCGCGCTGATCGGCGCGGTAGGCGAGTGGGCCGCCGCGCACGGCTGCGGAGACGTCTACTGGCAAACTCGCCAGGACAACGCGACCGCCCGGCGGCTCTACGACCAGGTAGCCGCGTACGAGGGCTTCATTGTGTACACGATGGAGCTGCCCCGCTAGTGCGCGGAGAACTGGAGCACCTGGCCCGCTGAGCCGTCCGCGGCCGTCGTCGCGGCGTGGCTGGCCAGCAGGAACAGGGCGTCGGCGGCGCGGGTGCCGGGCTCGGCGTGGTAGACGATCAGCGACTGGCCCGGGCTGGCGGTCACGGAGAACGTCTCGTAGCTGAGCGTGAACTCGCCGGCGACCGGGTGCCGGAAGCGCTTGCTGCCTGGCAGCTTGGAGCGGACATCGTGGCGTGCCCAGAGCCTGGCGAAGTCGTCGCTCTTGAGGACGAGCTCGCCGACCAGTTCGGTGAGCCGGGGATGATCCAGGTCCGCCCCCGCTCCCGCGCGCACCGACGCGACCGAGTCCCGCGCGATCGTCTCCCAGTCGGGGTACAGGTCCCGTTCGGCGGGGTCGAGGAACAGCATCCGCATCAGGTTCTGGTCGCGGGCCAGCCCGGGCTGCAGCGCGGCGAACACGGTGTTACACGCGAGCACGTCCCGGAACCGGCTGACGACGCAGACGGGATGGTCAGGCCACTGGCGCAGCAGCTGGAGGAGGCCCGGGCTCACCCGCTCCGGTTTCCCCGCGGCCTTGCGGCGCCGCGGCCGCGCCGCGGCCAGCTGGCGCATGTGCGCGAGCGCGTCCTCGTCCAGGCCGAGAACGCGGGCCAGCGCCACCAGGACCTCCTCTGACGGGTGGCGGTCCCGCCCCTGCTCCAGGCGGACGTAGTAGTCGGTGCTGACCCCGGCCAGCATCGCCAGCTCTTCGCGCCGCAGCCCGCGGACCCGCCGCCGCCCCGTCTCCGGCAGCCCGAAGTCGGCGGGCCGCGCCAGTTCGCGCCGCGCGCGCAGGAAATCCGCGAGCCGGGTGTCACCGTCCATCCCTCCACGGTACGGCCCGATCGCGCCGGGAAGGTGGCCGCGGGAGTCCCATAATCCGCGCTACCAGGAACGAGCCAGCCTGGTACCCGTCCGCCACCTCGCCCCAGGATGAGTAAGTGACGACAGTCAGGAGAGGACGTTCGGAATGAAAGAAGTTCAGCTAGGAACTCTGCCGGTGTCGCGGCTCGGGCTCGGGACGATGGGCATGTCGCACGCCTACACCCACGCGGCCAGTGACGACGCTGAATCGGTCAGGACCATCCAGCGCGCGCTCGACCTGGGCGTCACGCTGATCGACACCGCCGAGGTCTACGGGCCGTTCGTGAACGAGGAACTCGTCGGGCGGGCGATCGCCGGGCGCCGGGATCAGGTCGTGCTGGCGACCAAGTTCGGCATGATGACGCACCGCGGCGGAAGCCCGCGCCATGGCATCGACAGCAACCCGGACAACATCGCGGCCGCCATCGACGGGTCGCTGAAGCGGCTCGGCACCGACTACATCGACCTGTACTACCAGCACCGCGTCGACCCGGCCACGCCGATCGAGGACGTCATCGGCACGCTGACCGAGTTCATCGCCGCCGGGAAAATCCGCCACATCGGGATGTCGGAGGCGTCGGTGGCGACGATCCGGCGGGCGCACGCCGTCCATCCGGTCACCGCGCTGCAGACCGAGTACTCGCTGTGGACCCGGGACCCGGAGGCGGAGATCCTGGCGGCCGTCCGGGAGCTTGGCATCGGCTTCGTGGCCTACTCGCCGCTCGGCCGCGGCTTCCTGACCGGGCAGTTCCGCTCGGCCAGCCAGCTCGACGCCGGCGACTGGCGGGCCAGCAACCCCCGGTTCACGGCCGCCAACCTCTCCGGCAACCTGCGGATCGTCGACGAGGTGGAGGCCGTCGCGCGCGAGACCGGTGCGACGCCGGCGCAGGTGGCGCTCGCGTGGGTGCTCAGCCGCGGCGACGACATCGTGCCGATCCCGGGGACGAAGCGGGTGGCGCGGCTCGAGGAGAACCTCAGTGCCGCGGACCTCGTGCTGAGCGACGCCCAGCTAGCCCGGCTGGACGCGATTCGCCCGCCGGCCGGCGACCGGTACGCGGACATGTCGCCGCTCAACGGGTAGCTGTTCACGCCGACCAGGAGGTGGATGGCTTACGGGCCTATTCGGCCTAACTTCTGTCAGGCCCGCCAGGCTAATGGATTTGCCCCGCGGCGGCCGCGGGGCAAATCAGGAATATGGGGTTTGACCTGTGCCATCTGCGATTTCGCGGCTAATCTAGAAAGATGGGTGGGGGACCTTTTGAACAAGCTGAACTTCGCGCCGCCCGGATCCGGGAGGGGCTCCGTCGCATCCGCGAGGCCATTCCGCGGCTGTCTCAACTCGATCCTGAGCTCGGGCGCCGGCTGCAGGCCAGGGTAGGGCCGCTGGACGATCTGGAGAAACGCCTTTCCGGCCATGACGGGGACACCCCTGACAGCGTGAGAAAGGCAATCGCGGACGGAGAGGCGCTGGTCGGCGAGGCGCTGGCTTTTGTCACGGCCGCGGCCGCCAGCTGGCTTGGGCTCGGGGGACAGACGATCTCGCTGGCACAGGCGTGGCTTGACCGCCTCAGCCGGGACGCCGGACTCCCGCTCGTGGGTCTCGTGGTACCGGCCAGCACCGAGTACACGGGCATGCACGATCAAGTGGTCAGGCTGCTGATGCCGGACGACGGAGTCTGGGGGCTGCCGGTGGCGGTCCACGAGTACGGCCATTTCGCCGCGTCAGTGCTCGCCCGCCGCGAAAGCGAGGGCGGAATCCCGCAGGACGCGAAGCCGGTCGAGAAACTGCTGTATGAAACGGCCGTCGCCGAAGAGCGACCGAAACCGTACTGGCACGGGCACGAACTGTTCGCCGACGCATTCGCGGCAGCCGTCGCCGGCCCCGCATACACGCGTTACTGCGTCGAGTACCGGTTCGACCCAGCGCGCGCTTATGACGAGAATGACACCCATCCGTGCTTCATTCGGCGCATGAACGTGCAATTGCAGGTGCTCGAGGCTCTCGGTCGGCGCCCGCAGGAATGGGGCGGCTACCTCGCAGCCGAGGTAGCTGACATCCGGAGATCCTGGGAGGCAATGATCGCCACCCGGGAACCTGGGACCGTACCCGCGAACCCGGCTCTCGACAGTGTGCGGGAACGACTGGTTGATATCGTCCTCAACGACCCGAGGATCAGGCAAATCCATTATGGTGGCCACACCACCGCCAATGAGCTGGGCAAGAAACTTCCGCAGTCGTGCCCGGCGTCGGTAACGCCAGCTGTCATCATCAACGCGGCATGGATCACGCGGATGAGTCTCGCCGCCGATCCCGGCGACGATCGAGCCGCCGCGGCTCTGGAAGATCTCGCCACACGCACGGAACTGTTGCTAAGAAAGGCATGCACCAGTGGGTGATCTTGTCCTGCGCACCCGCATCGATACCGCGCGCCGCAACCTGGAGCGCGTGTCCGCTCTCGAGCACGTGGTCGCTCGCGGTCAGCGCGCCTTCGCTGACCTGACCGGGTCGATCGATGACATGGTCAATAAGACGAAGGACACGCTCAAGGTAATTGGCGACGTGAACAACGACGCGTATGAGCTCGCCGACGCGGGACCCGACTTTACCGGCTTCGACGGAAACGGACTCGTCCTAGAGATACGAAAGATCGCGACAAGCCTCAGCCAGGCGCAACAACAACTCCGCGACGCGAGAAACGAGCTTATCGGCCGGCTGAACGATGCCAAGAAGAACCGGGTCGCGCTGCTGCAGGCACAGGCTCAGTTCAACGACCTGGGCATGCTGAGCATCCGGGCCAGTGAACTGGCAGGGAGACTGGCCAAGCTGGACAAGGGAAGCTACTGGGCCACTCCCGCGGGGCAACGGCCGCTGCGGGAGGAGTGCGACCGCCTTTTCGACGAATACGTCGAGTTGCTGCGCGGGATGGCCCTCCGGGAGGTCGGTTACGGGGACGACGACGTCGACATCGGGCACGTGTTCGCGATCGCGGACCAGATGCCCAGGCTATGGGCGCCAGTCGGCGGGTGGGCGTGGAGCTCGCTGGCTCTGCCGTCGCGCATGGAGCAAAACGCGCTCACAAGCAGCGGCGTGCTTAGGATCGGTTTCCCCGAGTGGACCATCTGGGCGCTCCCGCTTGTCCAGCACGACTTCGGCCGCATGTTCGTCAACCGGTGCGTGCCAAGCAGCGACGATGAAGGGCTGCTGGCGGACGCGTGTGCCACGATCGTCACCGGCCCCGCCTACGCGTGCGCGGCGCTGCTGCTCCGGCTCGATCCTCAGCAGGTGAAAGCGCGAGCGCCTGAGACGGAGACCCTGAGGTCGGCGACGATCATCCGGGCTCTGTCCGAGGTGACGTCGAAGGGCACCGACAAAGTCCTCCCCGCACTGACGAGGCGCCTCAAAGACGAATGGCGGGACGCGATCAGCGCGGCGGGCTCCCAGCCGGAGCTGTTCGATCGGGCCATCGGTTCGCCAGCCGTCGAGGAGGCCGTGAAGCGTGCCGTCGAGATGCTGACCGAGACCTCCACCGTGGAGGACGCGGGGCCGCCGTGGGCGACGTCCTGGGCGAGCGTAACGACGATGGCCAGGCAACTGAAGGCCGGCAAAGCCGCCGAGATCAATCTTCCGGCACCCGGCGACGGCGGAAAAAGGCCAGTGATCCTCACGTTCCTGCTCAACGCCGCGTGGTTCGCCCGTGTCGGGCCGGCACCTGACGAGGAGGCCAGCGCGAGCGAGATCACGGCGATCGCCAAGGGCACGCTGAACCGGCTCAGGGACCTGCCCCTGCCAAAGCCAGCCTCGCCGCAGCCGTCAAGCGGGCCCTTCAGTTTTGGCGGTGGATCGTGACAGAGGCGGGCGCGATCAACCAGCCCGCCACGGCAGGCGTGACCGACGAACGCACCGCTCCGGCACCTGCCGTCGAGGATGAGCTCAAGGCGCTGCGGATCGCCGTGCGGCGACGTGAGCCGGGCGTCGCGGTCCGCGTCGAAGCCCTCCGCGCGCGCATCGCCGACTTGTCGGCCGACGTGGAGATCCTCGAGGTGATCGACGGTTATCAGCGCGACCCGGCGAAGGCCGGGCCGGTCACCGCGGCAATCGCTGGCCGCGCCGCCGGGCGCGAGCCCGAAGACGCCGACACGGCTCGCGACCAGAGCACCCTGCTGCTCTACGCCGGACAGCGGGAACAGGCGCTCGCCGTGGCGCGAGCCGCGCTGAGCGGAGACCCGGGTGACATCGGCTTGCGCCTGGTCATCGTCGAGGCCGTCATCCCCGACGGCCCGGCCGCCGTCATCGGTGCCGTCCACGATCTGGTCCGCGACCCCGCGCTGGTCAACGCGCTGCTCGCCGAACTCGACAAGAGCTCGCTGAACGCCGACGTGAGCTACTGGCTGGCGGTCGGCGCGACCAACGTCGGACGCCCCGCCCTCGCGCTTGAAATAGCCGACAGGGCTATCGCCGCGCGGCCCGACGATCTTCGTATCAGGGCCGTGCGACTGCGCTGCCTCATCATCCTCGACCGGCCCGGTGAAGCGCTTGATGAAGCGAGCGCCCTGCTCGAGCGAGACCCGTCGCTGCTGCCTGCCCGTCTCGACAAGGTCAGGGCGCTCGCGCGGCTCGGGCGCATGGAAGACGCCGTCGCCGCCCTGGGTGAGCTGGACGACAACGAACTCAGCGGTGCCGCGCTCAGCGAAGTGGCCGCGTTGCGGATCGACGTACTGGCGGGCGAGGACCGGGTAGGGGACGCGCTCGAGCTTGGGGACCGCATGGTGGCCGAGCACCCCGGCGATCCGCTCATCGCCATGGCCCTCGCGCGGGTACTCACCGCCGACCGCGTCAACGAATGGGAGAAAGCCCTCGCTGTCGTCATCGAGGCACGCCACAGCAGCGAGGAGAACCCTGAACTCCGGTACGCCCACGCCTTCATCCTCCAGCACCTGGGCCAGCGCGAGCAGGCTCTCGAGGTCCTCGGGCCGCCGACCGCCACCGACCCCCTGGACTTCCGGGCACAGCTATTGCGAGCAGAGCTGCTCGACCAGGTGGGACGCGGGGACGAAGCGATAGCCGTCCTCAACGAGGCCGCCGTCCGCGACCCCGGTCATGTCACCATCGCCGAACGCCGGGTGACCCTCCTGTTCTCAAAGGCCCGGTACGCCGAGGCCCTGGACGCGCTGGAGCAGGCGCGCATGGTCGGGATGGTGACGCCCGGCCTGCTCCTCCTCCGGGCGCGGGTTCTCATGTCCCTGCAACGCTACGACGAGGCATTCCCCTGCTTCGAAGAGGTGCTCAGCACATCCTCGGGCGTGGATCAGTCCACCCTGCGGACGATGGAGGACGGCGCCCGTCAGCTGAGCTTCGCGGGCAGGTCGCCCGCTGCCCTCACGCTGCTCCAGGACATCGATGGCCGTTACGCGCTGACGCCTACGGGGCGTTCCCTCATGGCTGAGCTGCTGAGGATGGAGAACAAACCCGAGGAGGCCGTGGCTCAGGCCGATCGGGTGCTCGCTTCGACCGACGACCCGGAAACCCGGCTGGCGACGCTCGGCACGAAGAGCATGGCCCTCCTCTGGCTGTCCAGATCCGCGGAAGCCCTTGGCGTGATAGACGAGGCGCTGCGCGCCGACGACGGATACCTGTTCGGCTGGATGGCTCGTGCGCTCGGCGTCTACTCAATGGAGTGCCCGGGCGAGTCGTTGCGGCTGATCGAGGAGCACTTCCCTGACGACGCGATCCCCGAGGGCTGGGGTGAGTGGGTGCTGACCGCGAAGACCTCCGCCCTCGGGGCAGCGGGCCGCCCCGAGGATGCGATCGCGGTGCTGACTTCGGCGCTCGATGCCTCCCGTGCCGCAAGCGGCGGAGGGGACGGCTCCACGGTGCTCAGGACCGGCCTCGGCTATTTCTACATCCGCGTCGGGCGCTACGCCGACGCCATCGACGCGCTCGATCCGGCCCGTCACGAGGGCGCGGAGGGCTGGGATTCCTGGGCCCTGAACAACCTGGCAATCGCCCTCCAGATGACCGGTGACGGCGACGAGGATGAGTTGCGCCGCATCTTTGAGCGCGAGTTCGAGCTGGCCGGCGCCCCGCCTGTTCCCATGAACAAGGCCGTCGCCAGTTGGGCCAAGTTCTGGCTCGGACGCCATGACGAATCGATCGCCTTGATCGACGCGTCCCTGGCGGCGCGGAAGGAGCCGTTCCTGCAAGCCAGGATCGGGCTGAGCCTGCTCCTGTTCGGGATGCGGCGCGCCGAGCGCGCGGAAGCCGAATTGCGACAGGCCCTCGCCGAGGCCGGCCAGCTGGAAGACGAGGCGAGAGGGGCCGAGCTCGTAGCGTACGGCCGATGGCTTTCCGACATCCTCGTGCGGACCGGCCACCTGCCCGAGATCCCGGCTGCGCTTCAGCATCAGTACGGGCTTCCCACGTTGCAGCTAAGGGGTAAAGACCATGTCTTTTTTCAACAGGACAGTGGCTCAGACCTATATCCGGGAGCTCAAGGTACACCTTGACCGGAAATACGTGCCCGTGTTCACCCCGGACACGGCCATCGAGGTGGGCGATTTCGGAGCCCTCGAGAACGGCCGCTTCGTAAGGAAGGGAAACGTGACCGACCGCGGCCTCACGCTGGACATCCTCGAGGCCCCGGTCGCCGCGCAGACGTTCGCGTCGACGGGCAAGGTCACGATCAGTGCTTCGGCAACGGTGGAGGTTGCCGGCCAGAAGCTGCTCGGGGCCACGCTGACGTTCAAGAAGTCGAAGGCGATCGTCACGGCCTTCCGGAGCGGGGTCGACCAAGGGGTCCGTGACGCCGACCGTTTCGCGGACCAGCTCACCGCGCTCTGGACCTCGAAAGAGCTGCGCACCGACCGGGCTGTCGTGTGGCACGTCCGGCGCGCCCACGGAGGCACCGTCATCGTGTCCCAGGACGGGAACAACAGCGTCGCGCTCACCGCCGACCCGACGAAGCTGGCGGCGCCCGCGATCAATTTCGGGAACCTCTCACTCCACGTCGAGCTGGGAACGGCCAAAAAGGCGGTGTGGACCATTCCGCCCCAGGACGGCGACCTCCTCGTTTCCATGGGCTTGTACCGTTGGGGCGGCAGCGAGGCCCAAGACGCGTTCGGCTTCACCGCCGCCCCCGAGGCCACCAACGGTCGCACGGCGCTCGTGGGAGCCGACGATCTGCTCGTGCAACTGACAGAAGAGCCGGCCACGTGACGCTCGCGCGCCCGACGGCGGACGGACCCGTCAGCCGCCCTGGCCGCCTAGCGCGTCGATGTCGGCGCGTAGCGCCGCGAGGTTGACGTTGGCCGCGTTCGCGTCCTCCTGGGTGATGACCACCCAGGCCTCGTCCAGGCAGGCCGCCGTCCACTGCAACGTGGACTGCTGGACGGCACCCCAGGTCACCCAGCCGTCGTACTGGCTGCCGTCGGCCTTCACCTTCACGATGCAGTGTCCCTCGCTCGGGTCGGGCTGCTCGCCGTTGGCGGTGGTCCACGGCTGCTGGTCATTGAACAACTGGTCGGCGTCGTCGGTCAGGTTCACGCCGACGTACGCGCCGTGGAAGGCGGCCATGGCCGAATCCACCTCGGCCGGGCTCGTGTGGTCGACCGGGGCGAAGGCGAGGATCGTGCCCGCCTTGTACCAGTACAGGAGAAGGTCCGCGATCTGCGCGCCCTGGTCCTTGCCGTGGTCATAGGCGAGGTACTCCGCGACCAGGGCGTTGGAGGTCTCCCACTGCTCGGTCTCATCCGCCGCTGCGGCCTTCGCCATCCGGTAGTGCTGGCGTCCCGCGAACGTGCAGTCCCCCACTCCGTTCGGATGCGTCGTGCAGGTGGGGTCGGGGCCGTTGCCGAGCATCCCCCAGTCGGTGATCCCGGCGGTGACGTCGACCGGGTACGCCGGCGGCGGCAACGGCGCGGTCAGGTAGGCGGACAGGTACTGGATGTTGAACCGCTGCGCCGGCGGCTTCTTGGGCAGCCGTCCCCGCAGGCCGGCCTGTCGTGTCTGTGGCATGAGCCATCTCCCCCTCGTTCTCCGCGCGGGCGCCGCACCCGTGGGCTTCACGGTTCCGGCGGCACGCGCCCCATGCCGACAGATCCTCCTACCGCCTTATTGAGGATCGGTTGAGTGATTCACTAGCGCGCTCAGAACGAGGGGACCGGGCCGACCGGGCCGGTCAGCGGCAGGACCGGCAGGCACGGCACCGTCACCGGGCTGGCCGGGTCCAGCGCGTTGAGCATGTCCGCCAGCGCCACCGGGTCGGCGGCGATCTCGAGGTGATCGCTGCGGTCCAGCGGGCACTGGGCGTTGACGAGGATGTTGGTGACGTTCGGCGCCGCGGGCAGGAACGCGTTGGTGTACGGCGTCACCACCTCGTCGCCGTTGCTTTCGATCACGGTGTAGCGGACGCCGGGGACGGTGGGGGTGGCGTTGAGGTGGGCCAGGAAGGCGGAGCCTTGCTCTTGCTCCACGCAGGCTTCGCAGCTGGCGCTGA
>Ga0335075_10009740_pt1 | contig 14616 bp, 12 predicted proteins | sample Lox_Sample_24_FD_206723 | JGI IMG/M metagenome (GOLD analysis project Ga0335075, IMG submission 206723) | Soil microbial communities from Loxahatchee National Wildlife Refuge, Florida, United States - Lox_Sample_2.4 | ecosystem: Environmental > Terrestrial > Soil > Wetlands | place: USA...
GAAGACGGTCTTCATCAAGTACTCGCAGGCGTTCGTGGTGCTGCCGGGCGGCTTCGGCACGATGGACGAGCTGTTCGAGGCGCTGACCCTGGTCGCGACCGGCAAGATCACCAAGTTCCCGATCGTCCTGGTGGGCAGCGCCTACTGGTCGGGCCTGCTTGACTGGCTGAAGACGACAATGCTCGCCGAGGGCAAGATCGGGCCGGAGGAACTGGCCCTGCTGCACGTCGCGGATGAGCCCGCCGAGGTCGTCCGGATCATTAAGGATGCCCACACGGACCTCTCCTTCCGGTAGGAGTCCGCTGTATTACCGTGGCTGGGAACGCCGTCCCCCGGGCGTAATTCAGCGGGCTCCCGGCCGCGGGGCCCGCCGACGCGCGGTTCATGGCACCATTGCTCTGTGCTTGTTGTCATCGTGATCGCCTTCGTCGTCATCCTCGCGGCGGTGGCCTTCGTGGCCATGGGGCGCGGAGGCGAGCTGTCCGCCGAGCGCGGCGACTACCAGCCGCTCGACCTCGGACCGGTATCCGCCACGGATGTCGCGCTGCTGCGCCCGCCGTCAGGGGTGTGGGGATACAACATGCAAGCGACCGACGAGGCGCTTGAGCAGATCGCGGAGTCGATCAGGGAGCGTGACGTGCGGATCGTCGCGCTTGAGCAACTTGTCACGGACCTGAGCAGGGACCACTCCCCGATGGCGCCGGCCGGCAGCCCGTACGCGGGGGCGCGGCACCGGCGGTCGCCCGGCGAGGCCGACGAGCGGCCGCTGCTGCCGCGCAGGCCGGCCTCCCAAGCCGGGACAGACCCGATCAGCCTGGCGGGCTTGCGGACAACGGGCGGCTTCGAGGCCGGCGGCGCGGACCCGTTCCGGACCGCGCCCGGCGAAGCCGTCGGGGGAGACCCGCCCCGGACAGCTACCGCCGAGGGCGCCGAGCCGGAACCGCCCAGGGCGACTCCAGGCCAGGCCGGCGGGACGGAACCGCCCGGGGCGACTCCCGGCGAGGCCGGCGGGACGGACCCGTTCGGGACGGCGGCCTTTGACATTGTCGCGACGGAGTCGGTCCGGTTGCCTGCCGATCCCGGCCGGCCCGGCGGAGCCGTTTCCGGCCCGCCGCCAGAGCAGTCGCATGACTGACCAGGGAGACGACCCGGCCGCGCCTGCCGGGGCGGCCGCCCCGTTCGACACGGCCGGGTCCGCGCAGACGGCGGAAGAAGCCGGGCCGCCGCCCCCCAGAGGACCGGTCGCCGGGCCGGACGGCAGGCTGCGCTGCCCGTGGGGGCTCAGCACGCCCGAGTACGTCGCGTACCACGACGACGAGTGGGGCCGTCCGGTGCACGGCGACCAGGCGATCTACGAGCGGCTGTGCCTTGAGGCCTTCCAGTCGGGCCTGTCCTGGCTGACCATCCTGCGCAAGCGGGAGAACTTCAGGAGCGCGTTCGCCGGCTTCGGCATCGAGGCCGTCGCCGCGTTCACCGACGCGGACGTGACCCGGCTGCTCGCCGACACGGGCATCGTGCGCAACCGAGCCAAGATCAACGCCGCGATCAAGAACGCCCGCGCCGCCCTCGAGCTGGCCGACGGGCTCAGCGACCTGTTCTGGGGTTACGCCGACAGCGCGCCGCGTCCGGCGCCGCGCACGGTCGCGGATATCCCGCCGCAGACGCCCGCCTCGGCGGCGCTGGCCAAGGACCTGCGCAAGCGCGGCTTCGTCTTCACCGGCCCGGTCACGGTCTACGCCTCGATGCAGGCCTGCGGCCTGGTCAACGATCACCTGGAAGGTTGCTTCGCCCGGGAGACCAGCCAGTCGGCTCCATGAAACCGGCCGCACTGCCGGCCCCCTCTCTCGCACCTGGGAAATGGCCACCAATTGTCTCCAGGTGCACACAATTCCGGGCAGCCAAGTGGCGGGCGTGTCAAAATACCCCGCATGGCTGATTCCGAACCTGACATCGCCGAGCTCTTCGCGCCGCTGCGGCCTGCCCAGGCGTCCGATGTAGTGCTGAGTGAGGCACGGCAGGTGCTGGCCCATATCCGCCAGCCGATCGATGCGGAGCTGTGGGGATCGGACATGATCGGTGCGCTGAGCGGTCACGCGGCCGGTGACGCCAGGGCGGGGGAGCAGAGCGAGGACGTGATGGCGGAGATCGCCACGTCCCTGGTGCCCGCGGCGGAGAAGGAGGCGACGCCCGAGGCGCTCGCGCTGCTGCGGATCCTCGGGGCGATCGGCACGCCGGCGGTCAAGTCGGCGGCGACCGAGGCGGCTGAGCGGGTGACCGGTCACGGCGTGCCCGATCCGGACTGGGCGGCGGCGATCGGCTCACCCAGGATCGGCCGGTGCTGGCACTACAGCGACGTCGGGGGACGCCAGGAGTCGGTCACGGTGAGCTTCGGCTACGGCACCGCGGAGCACGCGCTGTCGGTCCTGATCGATCACGGCAGGGGCGGCGGGATCAAGGACGCCTGGGTCGACGACGCCGAGGGCCTGCTTGACAAGACCTGGCTGGCCGCGGAGAACGACCCGCTGGTCGTCTTCGAGCCGATCCCGCCCAGGGACGCCGGCGAGCGCCTGATGAAGGCCGTCGCCGCCGGCGAGTGCCCGACCAAGCCCGACGAGGTCGACGACCTGACCGCCCACCGCGCGCTGCTGCGCGCGCGCGTCCGCTACCTCGCGACAAACGAGGGGTTACGGGGTCCGAGGGGTTACGGGGTCAGGGCCACGGTCGCGGCCGACGGGGTGAGCAGCCGGTGGTACCCGGGGGCGCCGGGCAGGCGCACCAGGTCGCCGGCTACCCGGCAGCGTGGCCCCTCGGGCCCGGCCAGCACCAGGCCGTCCGCCCCCACCGCGATAAGCGAGTCGGAATCCCGGAGCAGCACCGCTCCGTCGCGCGAGGCAGAGATCGCCACCCGCCCTGCCCGCAGGCCCGCGAGCACGCCGTTAACGCTCGCGTCCGGGCACAGGACCCACGTCGTCGGCGTGCCCAGGGGAGCGTCGGATCCCGGCCGGTGCCAGTCGCTGCCCCCGACCGGGATTGCCCCGGGGTCCCACGCCTGCCACCAGGACAGCGGTGTCGTCCATGAGAGGTCGAGCCACGACCAGTGCCAGACCTCGAGCAGCGGCGGCCGCCTCGGCATCGGGTGCACCCACGAGACCGCGCCGCCGAACGGATGGTTGACCGACATCAGACCGCCCGCCGCTTCGGTTGCCGTCAGCCAGGCCAGGGCCGGCTCCCGGAAGTCGATCCACCCGGTGTCGCCGAGCACCCCGGCGTGCCCGAGCGTGGTGGTCACCTCCTGACCGGGCAGCAGTGTCACGCCGTACCTGGCCGACAAGCGGTCAAGGCAGGCGTGGTGGCTGACCGTGTTGTGATCGGTCACCGCCGTGAAGTCCAGTCCGCGCTCCACCGCGTGCACGGCGAGTTCCGCCACGCTCATCACCCCGTCCGAGTGCACGGTGTGCGCGTGCAAGTCGCCGGCCAGCCAGGCAAGTCCGTCCGGGGCGGGCAGCGGCCGCCGCGCGGGCCGGCCGGCCGGTGCCGGAGGCAGCGGTGCGGTCGCCGGCTCGGCCGCGGCGCCGAAGAGCACCCCGTTGCCGCCCGTCTCGTCCGCCACCAGCGCCCCGCCCGCGGTCATCGTCACGGCACCCGCCGCGGTCAGCGCCCTGACCAGCGCCCCGCCCGACGCGTCGATCGCCTCCGCGGCGACAGTGAACGGCACGCCCTCCGCCGGAACCAGGTGCAGCCCGATCACCACCTGCCACAGGCCGGCCGTCACCGGCCCGGGCAGGTACCCGGGCGTGGCCCCGAGCTCCGACACCACGAAGGAGTCCCGCGCGCCCCCCGACCAGCCCCGGAACCCGGAAGGCCCGAAGCAGCCAAGGTCAAGCACCCACCCGCCGTCCCGCGGATAAGACCGCGGATAAGACAGCCTCACCCGCAGCGCGGCCGTGCCCGGCGGGACCTCCACGGGCAGGTAGTGCCACGGCGCGGCGATCCGGTCATCGAGCGAGAACGTCCCCGTGTGCGTGATGAGTGACCCCATGGTCACATCTGATCACGACTCCGCGGCGGAAACACCACACGGTGCCGGCACCGGGAAGAAAATCAGGTGACGCCCGGCTAACCCACGGCTAACCCCGCGAACCCTATTCTCTTGACGCTCCCGGATTGTCGGGCCTTTTAAAGGATGGCAAGAGAACAGGGTTCGCTGCTAGGGTCTTGTGCTTCGCGCCCATCGCGCGCCGATACCGCCACCAGAGGTCAAGGGGGTTAGCCATGCCCGCCGACGCCGGGTCAGCGGCCGCAGAGACGGCCACCGCGGACAGAGCAGCGGACTTGCCAGACGCAAGCGAGAAAAACGGCGACGAGGACAGCGTCATCGCGGCCGAGCGGGCCCACCTCATCCGCTCCCGCGAGTTCCTTCACCTGATGCGCGAGAACGTGCTGATGCTCGCGCAGAACCCGATGGCCGGGGACCGGGTCAGCCTCGAGTACCTGAAGGCCGACCTCTACCGCCGCGCCGAGGCGCTGAAAGACCTGCCGGATGCTCCCTTGTTCTTCGGCCGCCTCGACTACTCAGAACTCGCCAGGGCAGACGAAGACTTCGCGGGTGCCGACTTCCATATCGGCAGGCGGCACGTGCACGACAAGGACGGGACTCCGGTCGTCCTCGACTGGCGCGCTCCGGTGTCCCGGCCCTTCTACCGGGCCAGCCAGTCCGACCCGATGGGCCTCACGCTCAGGCGGCGGTTCGGCTTCGCCGGGGGAGCGCTCACCGCCTACGAAGACGAGCGGTTCTCGCTGCGCGGTGAAACACGGAACCGTTCCTCGGCGGGGGATAGCCTTGCCAGCCCCAGCAAGCTGCTGATCACGGAAATCGAGCGGCCGAGATCCGGCCCGATGCGGGACATCGTGGCCACGATCCAGCCGGAGCAGGACGACATCGTCCGCGCCGACGTCGCCGCCACCGTGTGCGTGCAGGGTGCGCCCGGCACCGGGAAGACCGCGGTCGGCCTGCACCGGGTCGCGTACCTGCTGTATGCGCACAAGGAGCAGGTCACCCGGCGCGGCGTCATCGTCGTCGGCCCGAACCTGGCATTTCTCTCCTACATCAGGAACGTCCTCCCCGCGCTCGGCGAACTGGACGTCACCCAGACCACGGTGGCCGACCTGGTCGCCTCGACTCCCGTCAAAGGCACGGACACCGACGAGGCCGCGACCGTCAAGGGCGACGCCCGGATGGCGGAGGTGCTGCGCGGCGCGTTGTGGGCCCGCATCAGGGCGCCCAGGGAAGCGCTCGTCGTCAGCCGCGGCTCGCGCCGGCTGCGCCTGCCCGCGTACGAGGTCGAGGCCCTGGCGACCGAACTCCGCGGCCGCGGCGTCCGCTACGGTACGGGCCGCGAACTGCTGGCGCACCGGATCGCGCACGTGCTGCTCACCCAGCTCGAGGCGGCCGGCGAGACGTGCGACGACCGCACCCACGACGCGGTCCGCCGTTCCGTGCCGGTGCGCAAGTGCGTGGACGAGGTCTGGCCGAAGGTCGACCAGAAGAAGCTGGTTTTCACGCTTCTTTCAGATGCGAACCAGCTGACGAAGAACGGTTCCGGATTGCTGTCCGAAGCCGAAATGGCGGCCATCACCTGGCCGAAGCCACCGCGCGGCATCGGCTCCGCCCCGTGGACCCGCGCCGACCAGGTGCTGATCGACGAGGCGGCCGATCTCATCGAGCGCACGCCGTCGATCGCGCACATCGTGGTGGACGAGGCCCAGGACCTGTCCCCGATGGAGGTGCGGGCGATCGGGCGGCGCTGCGCCACCGGGGCCGCGACCGTGCTCGGCGACATCGCGCAGGGGACCACCCCGTGGGCCGCGACCTCATGGCCGGCCCTCCTCGCCCACCTCGGCAAGCCGGACGCGGCGGTCAGCGAGCTTGACGTCGGCTACCGGGTGCCCAGGCAGATCCTTGACTTCGCCTCCCGCCTGCTGCCGTCAATCGCGCCCGGGCTGTCGCCTGCGAAGTCGCTGCGCGCCGACCCGAACGCACTGCACGTGCGACCGGTCTCGCCGGACGTGCTCGGGCAGCGGGTGGCCGCGGAGTGCGTGGCCGCCCTTGAGCGGCCCGGCTCCGTCGCGGTGATCTGCGCGGACGCCGAGATAGCGAAGGCGGGGGCGGCGCTGCGGGCCGCGGGTCTCGCGTTCGGCGTGCTCGGCGCGGAGAGCGGGACCGTTTCCGTCAGCGCACCCGCGGGCGACGGGCGATCCTCGGGTGACAGCGGATCCGGAATACCGGACACGAACGGGTCGGAAACCGACATTCCGGATATATCGACTATGGCTAATGATGCCGCCCGGCTGACGCTCGTTCCGGTCACGCTGGCCAAGGGCCTGGAGTTCGACCACGTCGTCCTCGTCGAGCCGGGCAAGATCGCGACGGGTGAGGCATATGGGCTCAGGCGGCTTTATGTAGCGCTCACCCGAGCGGTTTCCCGACTTACCGTATTTCACACTGAACCGCTCCCAGTCGAGCTTTCGTTACATACCATGAGAGACAGGCCACACTTTTTGGCCTGTCCCGGCATTGTCGCCGTGGCGCATTGCGCGGGTCCCACGATGGGGGCATCCTGGGACGATCCCGGACGCTTGGTCCCGGCAAAACTACGATCAGTAACGATGGTGATGTTCTGATGGAAGCCAAGGGAAATCATGCAGCGGCACTTGTCTACCTCGACAAGCTGGCGGAAGAGCTGACCAACCGGGGCCTTGAGGCCTGGCTTATGGCTCCGCCAGGGCGTGTACCCAGCGTTTACATCACGAATCCAGGTGCCCGCGCCCTTGAGGAGAACGTCTACGTTGACAGGGGCAGGGACGGCCTTTGGTGGTTCTGGTGGTCATGGGCGGAGCGCATCTCCATGGCGGATGACCTGAACGCGTCCGCGTCAGCGATCAGCCGCGTCCTTGCGCTGCCCCGCGGCCGGGACTAGCCCGGTACGGTCAGGCGGGCATTCCGGGGAAGGCCACCGTGGCGCCGCTCCATGCCGTAGCACGGTTGGCTGAGGTCTGCATGGACAGGGCGCCGAACGAGCGCAGCGCCGGGTCGCTGACCGCGACGAGGCCGAGATACGCCCGGGTGACGCCGTTCTCGAGGGCGGCGGCTAGCTGCCCCGCGGATTTCGCGCTGGTGACGGGGAACGGGAGCCGGTAGGCGGGGCTCGCGGCCACGGGCGTCGCGCCCAGCCTGGTCAGCATCGCCTCGAGGCTGTCCCTGGCTACCTGGTGCGCGGTCCAGTCGGCGCGGGCGTCGGCCTCCGCGGTGCCCGCGAGCACGGCACCGACGACGCCGTAGCCGTAGACCGCCGCGTGCTCGGCGGCGAGGGCGCCCTGCAGCGCGGCGATCGCGGCGCGGGAGGCGGCCATCAGCCGCCGATCCTGGCGTTGAGCACGCTCACGTGCGTCGACTCGGAGGCGGCGATCGACGCGTAAAGCTGCGCCAGCGACGGTGACGCACCGGCCAGGCGGCTCATCTGGGTCTTGACCGCGGCCTGCTCGGCGGCGCGGAGCTGGACCAGGGCGGCGGCCTGGGTGGCGCCGACCTCGGGCCTGGCGGTCACCGTACCGGGAAGCCGCTGACCTGGCGGCTCGGTGACCCGGGCGCGCAGTTGTCCCAGGTGCGCCTCGTGCTCCGCGCGCAGCGGCGCCAGCACGGGCGTGAGCCCGGAATAAGCGGCGATGACTTTGCTGTATACCCAGATCAGGTTCAGCTCGGCGGTCACCGCGTGCAGCAGAGTCTGTGTCTGGGGGGACACGGCAGGCGGTGCGCTCAGCACGGCCGGACCCCTGCAGGCGCTCAGCGCGAGAAACAGAGGCAACGTCGTGGGCGACGCGGCAAGCAACTGGCGCCTTGACAGCATAGGCTCTAAGCATGCCACGCGTGATTAGGCACCGGGACAACACCCGTATCACCGTCACCGCTGGTCACGCCTGACGAGGTAAACCGGCTCGCCATCGCCTCGCGGCGGTGGCGGCGCTTTGCCTGGACACCCTATACGCTGGGACCTGGGAAAATAAATATTAGCCTTGGAGGCAGCAGACTCTGCGGACGCAGAGGAGGAGGTCGAGATGCCCGGTGGCCTTCGCTCCACCGCCGGCCCGGTGGACGACAGGAAGCTGGCTGGCCTGATCGAGCCTGCGGTCACCGCCGCCGGGATGGACCTGGAGTCGGTGCGGATGACCGTCGCCGGGCGGCGGCGGCTGCTTCGCATCGTGGTAGACAGCGACCACGGGGTTAGCCTCGACGACGCGGCCGACGTCAGCCGCGATATCTCCGCCCTGCTCGATGCCGGCAACGTCCTCGGCGACGTCCCGTATACGCTGGAAGTTTCCTCGCCAGGGGTGGACCGGCCGCTGACCGAGCCGCGGCACTGGCGGCGGGCCCGGGGCAGGCTCGTCCGGGTGAAGGTCACGGGGGAGGGTTCCGTCGAGGGACGGGTACTGGCGGCGGACGCCGACGGCGTCACGCTCGGCCTTGCAGGCGGTGAGCGCAGGTTCGCGTACGCCGACATGGGCGCCGGCAGCGTCCAAGTGGAGTTCGGCCGGATTCCGGACGCCGAACTCGACGACTTTAGTGATCCGGAGCTTGACGACGCGGTGCCCACCGAAGACACCGAGGACCTTGGAGCTGGCGGCCATGGACATTGACCTGAGCGTGCTGCGCAGTCTCGAGAACGAGAAGGACATCTCGTCCGAAACGGCGATCAAGGCGATCGAGGACGCGCTGCTGATGGCGTACCACAAGACGGAGGGCGCCAACCCGACGGCGCGCGTCGAAGTGGACAGGAAGACGGGACACGTCACGGTCTGGGCCAAGGAAACGGGCCCGGACGGCAGCGCCGGCCGGGAGTACGACGACACCCCGGCCGGGTTCGGGCGTATCGCCGCGACCACCGCACGTCAGGTGATCCTCCAGCGGCTGCGGGACGTCGAGGACGAGATGACGTTCGGCGAGTACGCCGGGCACGAGGGCGACATCGTCGCTGGCGTCATACAGCAGGGCAAGGACCCGCGCACTGTGCTCGTCGACCTCGGCAAGATCGAGGCGGTGCTGCCGCTGGCCGAGCAGGTGCCCGGCGAGCGCTACGTGCACGGCGAGCGGATCCGCTGCTACGTGTGGCGCGTCCGCAAGGGGCACCGCGGCCCGTCGGTGACGCTCTCGCGGACCCACCCGGACCTGGTACGCAAGCTTTTCGCGCTTGAGGTTCCCGAGATCGCGAGCGGGGCGGTGGAGATCGTCAAGATCGCCCGCGAGGCCGGGCACCGGACGAAGATCGCGGTGCAGTCCCACCAGCAGGGCGTGAACGCCAAGGGCGCGTGCATCGGGCCGGTCGGTGCCCGGGTACGGAACGTGATGGCCGAGCTGCACGGCGAGAAGATCGACATCGTCGACTACTCCGACGATCCAGCCGAGTTCGTGGCGAACGCGCTGTCGCCTGCCAGGGTCACGCGCGTCGACGTGATTGACCGCGAGGCGATGGAGGCGCGGGTCACCGTGCCGGACTACCAGCTCTCGCTGGCCATCGGCAAAGAGGGGCAGAACGCCCGGCTGGCCGCCCGGCTCACGGGCTGGCGGATCGACATCCGCTCCGACGGAGCGGTCGGCGCCACGGCACCCGCGCCGCGGGCATCCGCGTCCGCTTCCGAGCCGGCCCCGCAGTTATCGCCCGGGGGGACGACCCCCCGTACCCCCCGTACCCCCCGGTGTGCGCGCGGCCAGGCCTGATCGCGGAAACCGCGATCGTATCAGGCCCGCTCGCGCGCACCACAGCTCCGGCTGACTCCGGGCCGCCCGGGGGGACGACCTCCCGTACCCCCCGGTGTGCGCGGCCAGGCCTGATCGCGCGCCCGCGCGCCACAGCTCCGGCTGACTCCGGGCCGTCCCGGGAGGGGACCCCGTGCCCCGGTGGGTGCGATGCGGTGGGTCCGGCGGGTGCCCGGATCACCGTGACGGGGTAGACTTGATGTGCAATGACCGCGCAAGCCGAGCAGCCTGAGCCGGGGAAGAAACCCCTGCGCTCCTGTGTTGGTTGCAAAGCGCGCGCGGCGAAGTCCAGCTTGCTTCGCCTGGTGGCGGCCGGGGACCATATCGTGCCCGACCCCCAAGCGCGGCAGCCGGGCCGGGGCGCATACGTGCACCCCTGTCTGGCATGCTTCGAACTGGCACAGCGGCGGAGGGCGTTCTCGCGCGCACTGCGCGTTCCGGGTTCGCTCGACGTCGCCCCGCTAGCTTCTTACCTTTCCGGGGCTCGCGCCGGGCCATTAGCATGGCTGACGGCAACGGCGAGGAACGGTCTGTGGCGACGGGAAAGCACGCTGGATAAGACGGAGAACCTGTACGGAAAGCAGGTCGAGAAGCTATGAGCGCTCGATGAGCACAAGGCGATGAACGGCATGAACTGACGCCGACCCGGAGCACTATGCACCGGATCGGCTGATGATCCGGTTTTAAGGCCCGTGGCAGGGCCGAGCAGAGGAGCATAGTGGCGAAGGTCCGGGTTTACGAACTCGCGAAGGAGTTCGGGGTAGAGAGCAAGGCCGTCATGGCCAAGCTCGAAGAAATGGGCGAGTTCGTGCGGTCCGCGTCCTCGACAATCGAGGCGCCTGTAGTCCGCAGGCTCAAGGAAGCATTCAACGGCGGCGCCGGCAAGGCTGGCGGCGGCGACCGGGCAGCATCCGGTCCCGGCGTTCGTGACCAGCGCCGCGAGCAGGGCGGCCCTGGCGAGCGCCCGCGTGGTGATCGCCCGGCGCGGCTGCCCGAGGGCGGTCAGCCTGCCCCCAGCGTCGGCCAGGCTGGCGGAACGGCCCTGCCGAGCGCGCCCGCGTCGGCTGGCGGCCAGGGAAGCAGGCCGGTTCCGCGGCCTGTTCCGCGTCCAGTGCCGCAAGTTCCCGGGGTTGGCGCTCCCGCGGCCAGCGCTCAGGCTGCTCCGGCCGCGCCCGCGGCATCAGCCGCGCCGGCCGCGCCCGCGGCATCAGCCGCGCCGGCCGCGCCCGCGGCGCGTCCCGCACCGGGGCCGCGCCCCGCCGCGCCCGCCCAGGGCGGTCAGGCTGGAGCCGCCCCGGCGCCAGGCCCGCGTCCCGCGACGCCGCGCCCCGGCGCCCCGCGCCCCGCTGGTCCGCAGGGCGGTGCACCGGGTACGCAGAGCCCGCAGGGTGGCAGCGGCTCGCAGGGCGCGCCGCGCCCCGGCGCGCCGCGTCCCGCAGGCCCGCGGCCAGCCGCTCCCGGGCAGCGCGGGCCGCGTCCCGGCAACAACCCGTTCAGCTCGACGGCGACCGGCATGGGCTCCGCGCCCGCTGCCCGTCCCGGCTACACCGACCGGCCCGAGCGCGGCGACCGTCCAGAGCGTGGCGACCGTCCAGAGCGTGGCGATCGCGACCGCGGTCCGCGTCCCGGTGGCTTCGCCGGCGACCGCGGCCCGCGTCCCGGCGGCTTCGCCGGCGACCGCGGCCCGCGTCCTGGCGGCGACCGCGGGCCGCGTCCCGGCGGCGACCGCGGCCCGCGTCCTGGCGGCTACGGCGACCGTCCCGGCGGTTACGCGGACCGTTCCGGCGCAGGTACCGCCGACGGCGGTCCGCGTCCCGGCGGTCCCCGTCCGGCCGGTCCGCGTCCTGGTGGCCCGCGTCCGAGCCCGATGAACATGCCGTCGCGCCCGATGGGCGGCGGCGCGGGCGGCCCCGGTGGCCCGCGTCCCGGCGGCGACCGTGGTCCGCGTCCAGGTGGCGGCGGCCCGCGTCCCGGCGGCGGGGGCGGCTTCAGCGGCCCGCGTCCCGGCGGCGGCGGCGGCCGTCCGGCCGGCGTCGGCGGCGGCGCGCGTCCCGGTGGCGGCGGCGGCTTCAGCGGCCCGCGCCCCGGTGGCGGCGGCCCGGGCACCGGCGGTCCTGGTGCCGGCGGTGCGGCCCGTCCTGGTGGCGGTGGCGGCGGCGGCCGTGGCCGCCCCGGCGGCGGTACCGCGGGCGCGTTCGGCCGCCCGGGCGGCAAGCCCCCGCGTAGCCGCAGGTCGAGGAAGCAGCGCAGGCAAGAGTTCGACAACATGCAGGCCCCGACGATCGGCGGCGTGCAGGTTCCGCGCGGCCAGGGCCAGGTCATCCGGCTGAGCCGGGGCGCAAGCCTCAGCGACTTCGCTGACAAGATCGGCGCCAACCCGGCGAGCCTGGTGCAGGTGCTGTTCCACCTCGGCGAAATGGTCACCGCGACCCAGTCGGTGAACGACGAGACGCTGCAGTTGCTCGGTGCCGAGCTGAACTACAACGTCCAGGTCGTGTCCCCCGAGGAAGAGGACCGCGAGCTGCTCGAGTCGTTCGACATCGACTTCGGCGACGACGAGGGCGGCGAGGAAGACCTCGTGCCGCGACCCCCGGTGGTCACCGTCATGGGCCACGTCGACCACGGTAAGACCAAGCTCCTCGACGCGATCAGGCACACCAACGTCGTCTCGAAAGAGGCAGGCGGCATCACCCAGCACATCGGTGCGTACCAGGTGCAGACCGAGGTCGACGGCGAAGAGCGCAAGATCACCTTCATCGACACCCCGGGTCACGAGGCCTTCACGGCCATGCGGGCCCGTGGCGCGCAGACCACTGACCTCGCGGTCCTGGTCGTCGCCGCGGACGACGGCGTGAAGCCGCAGACCACCGAGGCGCTTAACCACGCCCAGGCGGCCGGCGTGCCGATCGTGGTCGCCGTGAACAAGGTCGACAAGGAGGGCGCCGACCCGAGCCGGGTCCGTGCTCAGCTCACCGAGTACGGTCTGGTGGCCGAGGAGTTCGGTGGCGACACCCAGTTCGTGGACGTGTCCGCGACCAAGCTGATCGGCATCGACCAGCTGCTCGAGGCGATCGTCCTGACCGCCGACGCCACGCTCGACCTGCGGGCCAACCCGGACCAGGACGCGCAGGGCGTCGCTATCGAGGCTCAGCTCGACAAGGGCCGCGGCCCGGTGGCGACCGTGCTCGTGCAGCGCGGCACTCTGCACGTCGGTGACTCGATCGTGGCGGGCGAGGCCTACGGCCGCGTCCGGGCCATGCTCGACGAGGATGGCGTGCAACTTGCCGAGGCGCCTCCGTCGCGCCCGGTGCAGGTGCTCGGCCTCACCGCGGTGCCGAAGGCAGGCGACAACTTCCTCGTCGTCTCCGACGACCGGATGGCCAGGCAGATCGCCGAGCGCCGCGAGGCGCGCGAGCGGACCGCCCAGTTCGCCCAGCGCCGCCGCCGCGTGACGCTGGAAGACCTGGAGTCGGTGCTGAAGGCCGGCGAGCGCGAGGAACTGCTGCTGATCATCAAGGGCGACGTGTCCGGCTCGGTGGAAGCGCTGGAGGACGCGCTGCTCAAGCTCGACGTCGGCGAGGAGGTCCAGCTCCGGGTCATCGGCCGCGGTGTTGGCGCCATCACGCAGGACGACGTGAACCTGGCCATCGCCTCCGACGCGATCATCATCGGCTTCAACGTCCGGCCGGCCGGCCGGGCGGGCGAGCTGGCGCAGCGCGAGGGCGTCGACATCCGCTACTACTCGATCATCTACCAGGCGATCGAGGAAGTGGAGGCCGCGCTCAAGGGCATGCTCAAGCCCGAGTTCGAGGAGGTCCAGCTCGGCACGGCGGAGGTCCGCGAGGTCTTCCGGGTGCCTCGCGTCGGCAACGTCGCGGGCTGCCTTGTCCGCTCCGGCACGATCACCCGCAACAGCAAGGCGCGGGTCATCAGGGACGGTGTGGTCATCTCCGACAACCTCACGGTCGAGAGCCTGCGCAGGTTCAAGGACGACGCGACCGAGGTCCGCGAGGGCTACGAGTGCGGTATCGGCATCGGCTACAACGACATCAGGATCGAGGACGTCATCGAGACGTTCGAGATGCGGGAGAAGCCGCGCGCGTGACGCGCGGCCGCCGGCGCGGCTGGTCGCAGGACCGCCGCGCCGGCCACCCCGAACGTTAATCCGACATGTACGTAGCCGCGCTCACCCTTGACGTGCTGCTCGGCGATGTCCGCTCACTCAAGCAGAAGCGGTCCGTCGTCCGGCCGCTCGTCGCTGAGCTGCGCCACCGCTACCCCGGCGTCGCGGTCGCCGAGACGGGTCACCTCGACCTGCACCGGCGGGCCGAAATCGGGGTAGCTGTGGTGTCCGCCACGGCGGGGAACGCCACCAAGTTGCTAGACGAGTGCGAGCGGATCGTCGCCTCGCACCCAGAAATCGAGCTGCTGTCCGCGCGGCAGCGGCTCTATAACGAAGAGGAGTGACCGGCTGGAGACGGGGTGCCCCGTCCCGGCCGGCCTTCCCGTGACAAGAGGAACGACCGCCCGGCGGCCGGGACCGCTGCCCGGCCGCACCTCCTCGGCAGCGCCGTTGCTCTGACAACCGAAGGAGTGACCGACCATGGACGACCCTCGCACCCGGCGCCTCGCTGAACGGATCGCAAAGATCGTCGCCGAGCTGCTTGAGCGCCGGATCAAGGATCCGAGGCTGGGCTTCGTCACCGTGACGGAGGCGCGCATCACGCAGGACCTGCGCGAGGCCAAGGTCTTCTACACGGTATTCGGCTCGCCGGAGGAACGTGCGGACACCGCCGCCGCGCTGCGCA
>Ga0335075_10009741_pt1 | contig 14615 bp, 12 predicted proteins | sample Lox_Sample_24_FD_206723 | JGI IMG/M metagenome (GOLD analysis project Ga0335075, IMG submission 206723) | Soil microbial communities from Loxahatchee National Wildlife Refuge, Florida, United States - Lox_Sample_2.4 | ecosystem: Environmental > Terrestrial > Soil > Wetlands | place: USA...
CGATGATGCGGGACCGCAAGCTGGACTGGGAAACGTACGCCAGCGCGCGGATGATCAGCGAGCCGCTGCGGCTGTTCGACCTGTGCCTGGAGAACGACGGGGCCTGCGCGTTCGTGGTCACCAGCGCGGAACGGGCGCGCCGCCTGCGCGACGACCCGGTGTACGTGCTCGCCGCCACCCAGACGCTGGCGCCGTACCGGGAACCGATGGGCATCTACGTCCCCGGCGACCTGCTCGAGCTGTACCCGCCGGGCGCCGCCGAGCGGCTGTTCGACCAGGCCGGCGTGGGCCGCGGGGACATCGACGTGGCCGAGTTCTACGACGCGACGTCCTACATGCCGCTGCGCTCGCTTGAGTCCTACGGCTTCGTGCCCGACGGCCAGGGCTGGCGGTACGTCCTCGAGGCCGGCACCGGGCCGGACAGCCCGCTGCCGGTCAACACCCACGGCGGGCACCTGTCCGAGGCGTACCTGCACGGGATGAACGGCATCGTGGAGGCGGTCCGCCAGCTGCGCGGCACCGCGTGCAACCAGGTGGCGGACGCGGCGGTGGCCCTGGTGGGCGCGCCGGCGGGCAGCGCCACGATCCTGGCGAGGTGACATGGTCATGGCGATCATCCCCGGCATGACCGACCTGAGCCGGCCGTACTGGGAGGCGGCCCGCGAGGGACGGCTGGTCGTGCAGGAGTGCCGGGAGTGCCACGAGCTGTGGCACCCGCCGCTGCCCGCGTGCCCGAACTGCCACTGCTCCTGCCACGGCAGCGATCGCGGCTGGCGGGAAGTGTCCGGCGCCGGCACCGTCTACACGTACACGGTCGTGCGGCACCCCACGCACTTCGCGTTCGCCGGCCAGATCCCCTACGTGATCGCGCTCGTCGAACTGGCCGAGGGCCCGCGCCTGATCACCGGCATCACCGGCTGCCCCCCCGACGAGGTGCGCGTGGGCATGCCGGTCCGCGCGGTCTTCCGCGAGGTAGCCGACGGCGTAACCCTCCCGTACTTCGAGCCGGCCCCATGACCGGTGCCCCGGCTGTATGGCCCATGCAGCCGCCTATAACCGGCTCTGTGGGCCATACAGCCGGGCGTGTTCCTGATAACAGCAAGAAGCCGTCGGCAGACTGGAGGGCACCGTTATGGGAGTGCTTGACGGGAAGGTGGCGTTCGTCACCGGGGCGGCGCGCGGGCAGGGTAGGTCGCACGCGCGGCGGCTCGCGGAGGAAGGTGCCGACATCATCGCGATCGACGCCTGCGCGACGCCGGAGTGGCTGAGTTATCCGCTCGGCAGCGAGAACGACCTGGCGCAGACCGTCAAGGAGGTCGAGGCGGTCGGCCGGCGGATCATCGCCCGGCGCGCTGACGTGCGCGATCTCGGGGCGGTCGAGGCCGCGCTCGACGAGGGCGTCGCCGAGTTCGGCGGCCGGCTGGATATCGTCTGCGCCAACGCGGCGATCATCTCGCAGCCCGCGCCGACCTGGGAGATCGACCTCGATCAGTGGCGCGAGCTGATCGACGTCACGCTGACCGGCGTGTTCGTCACGATCAAGGCCGCCGTCCCGCGCATGATCGCGGCGGGCAACGGCGGGTCGATCGCGCTGACCAGCTCCGGGGCCGCGCTCATCTCCGGCCCGGGCCTCGGCGACTACAAAGCGGCCAAGGCCGGGGTGCTGTCGCTGACCAGGACCCTGGCGTGTGAGCTAGCCGAGCACTTCATCCGGGTGAACGCGATCTGTCCCACCGCGGTGGACACGCCCATGATCCAGAACGAGACGCTGTACCGGTCGTTCCGCCCGGACCTGCCGAACCCGGGCCGGGAGGACGTGAAGGCCGGCTTCCAGACCATGAACCTGCTGCCGATCCCGTGGGTGGACCCGGTCGACGTCTCCAACGCGATCGTGTGGCTGGCCTCGGACGCCGCCCGGTACGTCACGGGCGTGACGCTGCCCGTCGACGCGGGAAACCAGCACAAATGATCACCACGCAGGCGGCCGTCTTGTGGGAGAGCGGCACGGACTGGAAGGTCGAGGAGATCACGCTCGACGAGCCGCGCCAGGGCGAGTTGCTGGTCCGGGTGGCGGCCGCGGGACTGTGCCACTCTGAGGAGCACCACGTCACCGGCGACGTGCCGTTCGCCGCGCCGATGGTCGGCGGCCACGAGGGGGCGGGCTACGTCGAGGCGGTCGGGCCCGGCGTGACGGTCGCCAAGCCGGGGGACTACGTCGTCTTCTCCTCGATCCCGAACTGCGGCCGCTGCCCGTCCTGCGCCCGGGGCCGGCAGAACCTCTGCGACCTCGCCGCCACCATCGGCGACGGGCTGCAGATCCTCGACCACACGTCACGCCATCACGCCGGCGACACGGACCTGACGATCACCTGCATGGTGGGCTGCTACGCGCGGCACACCGTGGTGAACGAGGCGTCCGTGATCCCGGTGGACCCGGCGGTGCCGCCCGAGGTCGCCTGCCTCACCGGCTGCGGCGTCGCGACCGGCTGGGGCAGCGCGGTGTACGCCGGCGGCGTCCGGGCCGGGGACGCCGTGGCGGTCGTGGGCGTGGGCGGCCTCGGGTCGGCGGCCGTCCAGGGCGCCCGGCTCGCGGGCGCGCGGCACATCTTCGCGATCGACCCGGTGCCGTTCAAGCGGCAGATGGCGGGGCAGTTCGGCGCGACGCACACGGCGCCGGACGCCGGAACCGCGCTCGGCCTGATCCGCGAGGTCACCTGGGGCCGGATGTGCGACGTGGTGGTGCTGACCATGGGGGTCGGGCGCGGCGACCTGATGGACGACTTCATCGCGCTGACCGCCAAGCGCGGCCGGATCGTGGTGACGAACATCCACCCGGTCGCGGACACCCACCCGCGATTGAGCCTGCTCGGCCTGGCCCAGTGGGAGAAGCAGGTCACCGGCTGCATCTTCGGCTCGGTCAACTCCCGCGCCGACATTCCCAGGCTGCTCGGCCTGTACCGGGACGGATTGCTCGACCTTGACTCGATGGTTACCAGTACCTATCCGCTCGAGGGCATCAATCAGGGGTATCAAGATCTGCGCGACGGCAAGAACATCCGCGGTGTCCTGGTGATGTAATGACCCTTTCCGATAGTGCCGGGTTCGTTGAAGCCACCGAGCCGTTCCGGCGTGAGCTGCTCGCCCACTGCTACCGCATGCTCGGCTCGGTCCAGGATGCGGAGGACCTGGTCCAGGAGACGTACATTCGTGCCTGGCGGTCCTACGGCCAGTTCGAGGGACGGTCCTCGGTACGTACCTGGCTGTACCAGATCGCCACCAACAGGTGCCTGACCGAGTTGGGCAAGCGCGGCAGGCGGACGCTGCCATCCGGCATGTACGAGCCGGAACCGGATCCCGGGGTGTACCCGGAGCAGGCCGGGGCGGAGGTGAGCTGGCTGCAGCCTGTGCCGGATGCGATGGTGACCCCGGAGTCGGCTGATCCCGCCGCGATCGTCGCGGCCCGCGAGGGGCTGCGGCTAGCGCTCATCGCCAGCCTGCAGTACCTGCCGCCGAGGCAGCGGGCCGCGCTGGTCCTGCGTGACGTCCTCGCGTTCCCCGCCGCCGATGTCGCCGTCATGCTCGACACCACGACGGCGTCGGTCAAGAGCGCACTGCAGCGCGCCCGTGCCCGGCTGGAGGAAGTGGCCCCGGTCGCCGACCAGATCAGCGAGCCGGCCGCGCCGCAGGCCCGGGCGCTCCTCGACCAGTACATCGCGGCGTTTGAGAATGCCGACGCGGCCGCGCTGGAGCGGCTCCTGACGCAGGACGCCGTCATAGAGGCGACGCCGCTGCGTACCTGGTTCGCCGGCCGCAAGACCTGCATGCCGTTCCTGCGCGACCGGCTCCTGGGATCACCCGGTCACTGGCGCATGCTGGCCACCAGCGCCAACGGGCAGCCCGCCGCGGCGGCCTACACCCGTGACTCCGGCGGGAGCTACCAGCCGTACGGAATCTGCGTGCTGACCGTCACCGGCGGGGGCATCCGCCGGATCTCCTCCTTCGGCGACCCGGGCCTGGTCACCGTGTTCGGCTTCTGAGCGATTCCTTTCCCGTTCCCACGGGGTCTCCCTGGATGTAGGCAGGCTGCCCCGAGTACCCAAGCCAGGAAAGGAAACCGATGACGATGAGCATCCCCGCTACTACCTGGACCACGGCCTATGCCAGCGCGCTGGCAGACCCCGCTGACACGCCGCCGTTCCTGCCCCAGCCGCAGTCCTTCCGCGACCAGACGATACGGCAGGCCGTGCGCCTGCGGCGCGGCGGCAGCAGGCTGCGACTGGTGCTGAGCAACGAGTTCGGGCAAACTCCGCTGGTGATCGACACGGCAACGGTCAGTGCGGAAGGAAAGCCGCCCCGGACCACGACGCTCCGCGGGAGCGCCCGCTGGGAGATCCCGCCCGGCCAGACCGCGACCAGCGACCCGGTCCAGCTGCCGGTGGCGGCCGGCGAAGAGATCGCGGTGACCTGCTACGTCGCCGGCACCGCCGGCCCAGCCGCGTTCCAGGTCGCCGCCCAGCGCACCGGCTACGCCGCGCCCGGCAACCGGGCCGACCGGGACCAGCTCGACGGCCCCGACGGCCCGCAGTCCTTTTCCTCCCTGTACTGGATCACGCGGGTCCTGACCGACGCGCCGGCCGACGGCCCGGTGATCGTGGCCTTCGGCGACTCGATCACCAGAGGCGACGGCACCACCATCGACGGAGAACAGCGCTACCCGGACCAGCTGCAGGCCAGGATGCTCACCGCCGGGTTGGGCAGCGCGGTCGTCCTGAACACCGGGCTCAGCGCCAACCGGCTGCTGCTGCCCCGGGTAGGACCGCCGATGACCGAGCGGTTCACCCGCGACGTGCTCAGCATCGGCGAAGCCACCCACGTCATCATCACGGGCGGCCTCAACGACATCATCCTGCCCGCCGTCTTCGGCGGCCCGCAGCCGGCCGCCGGGGCAATCAGCGACGCCCTGTTCGGCCTCGCCCGCCGAGCGTCCCAGCAAGGCATCCAGCCGGTCCTCGGCACCCTCACCCCGATCCTCGCGGCCCGCGTCGACGCCATCCGCGCCGACGGCAACGAGGACATCCGCCAGGCGGTGAACCGCGCCATCACCAGCCAGCGCGAATGGCCGGTCGCCGACTTCGCCGCCGCGCTCGCCGACCCGGGCGACCCCACCCGCATAGCCCCCGGCTACGACTCCGGAGACGGCCTGCACCCCTCCGACGCCGGCGCCGGCGCACTCGCCGACACGATCGACCTGGCCATCTTCCGCCAAGACCGGCTACGCGAAGCATAACCAGCATGGAACAGGCTCAATGAGTGCCTTTTATCCGCGAGGCAAGAAATTCGCCGGCTTACCGCGCTAAAAGCTCTCGCGGTCCTTATCCGTGACTTGACCGCACCCCGGCGGCTCTGGGAACCTGTTTGCGGCGGCTTGGGACCAGGAAAGCTGATTCAGCATGAGCCTGTGGGGGGCGGCGCCGCTTATGGCGGCGGCTGGCACGGGGACGAGCACCCCGTCGTACCGCGTTCTTCCCGTGACCGATTACCTTGGCATTCCGGCCGGCGCCGGATTGGTCATTACCGTGCTGTCGCTTTGGCTGTCCGTGCGGCTCGTCCGCCGCCAGGACCGGCGGCGCGACAGCGATTACAAGGCCATGCCTACCCATGATTGGCTGGACCGCCCAATCCTGGGTTCCGGCGCCTGGACGGCCAATGACAGCTGGGCGACCAACATATCGACCGGGCTGGTGGTGGTCGGCAGTTTTATCGCGGTGATCGCGGCGCCCAGCGGGATGTTCCCGAATATAGCGCTCGACCGCTTCGCGCTCGCGAACGTCGCGGCCGGGTTTTTCGTCGCGGCGGCCCCGGTGCTCTTCGGCATCTTGTATTCACAATTCACCGCCGCGAACCCTGGCCTGACAGCCGACGCTACCGTTGAATTGCTGGGCCTGAGCGTCGCGACCATCGCCGTTCCGTCGGGCGCGACCGTCACGATCGCCGCCGACACGGCCGTCCAGGACGACACCCCGCGCTGGGTGGTGCTGCGCGCCGGCGGCGCGTACCAGATCCCGGTGGCCGCCACGATCCAGGTAGTGGCTGGCGTGCACGCGGCCGCGGAACGCGCCGTCACGGCGGCCGAGGCCGCGATCACCGCCGCGGCGCCGCGCGCGAGCGAGGCGGCCCTCCAGGCGGCCACCGAGGGCCTGCGGCTGGCCGTCGAGCGGGCCCTCGCGACAGCGGTCGCGCGGGCTGACGCCCCAGCCGGGACCCTGCGGGCCGGCGACATCGCGGGACTCGTCAGCGACGCGATCAACGGGGACAGCGTCGGGGCGGCGGCGAAGGAAGCCGTCCTGGCAGCGAACGGGCACGACGTGCGCGGGCGCGTCACGGACGTCGTCAACGCGCTGACCGGGAAAACCGTCGCGGCGCGGGTCGCTTGTGTCGTCAGCGCGCTGAACCAGGCGGCCGGGGTGTTCGCGATAGAAACGGCCCAGAGTTACGCCGCGAAACCCGCGGACCAGAAGACCTATCCGGCACTGGCGTATTCGGGCGCCGCTGATATCGGCGTGCTGCCGGACAGCGTCGTCCTGCTGAGCGGTTGCGCGGGACAGTGGACGGTCGCGCAAGCCGATGTGCTGCGGCCGGCCCCGCCGGCCGACACGCCGCTCAAGCATCCAGTGCTCATCCACGCGGACGGCGGGGCGAAGGTGACCGTGACCGGGGCGGCCGACATCACCCTGGGGACGGGCGCGGTGATCTGCGCGCCCCAGCGTGCGGCGTACTCCCTGCCGAAGCTCAGGCGGCTCATGGCGCCGCAGGGCACGAACCTCATCGTCGCCAACTTGAGGATGATCCTCACGGTCAACGTCCTCACGATGTTCGGGATCGGCGCGGAGCTCGGCCTCGCTGGCGTCCTGGCCGCCCTGTCGAGCGCCACCGCATTCGGGAAGGGCTGGATCTACGCCGCCCTGGCGGCGGTCGCCGTCCTCGCGATCTGGTACGCGGCGACCGCGACCCGCGCGGTGACCGATCCCCAGCCCGGGTCGTCCCTGAGCGCCGAGGCGGGAACCTCATTCACGCTATAGGTCGCCGACCTGGTAGGTCTTCAGGCCGTATTTTTTGGCCAGCGGGTTCCAGAGCTGGACGAACGCCTGCTTGTCGGTGGTCGCCTGGCCGTCGGGGCCGTAGGACGCCTTCAAGTTGGGGTCGTTGGCCGTCTTGCCCTTGTGGCAGCCGCCGCTGAGCTCGTCCTGGGCCCACTTGGCCAGGTCGGAGTCCGCCTGGGCGGACGCCTGCCAGGCGCCGGACAGGGCGGTGACCAGCGCGGGGGGCAGCGCGGAACGGTCCGGCAGGCTGTCGAGCCTGGACAGCAGCGTCTGGCGGTTGGACGCCGACTTGTTGAACGTGCTCACGTCCTGGGACAGGTTGTTCCCGCAGTTCGACACGTCGACGTCCGCGTCGATGACCGCGCCGCGGTCGGCGCCGCTCTGCGGCAGCAGCGCGTTCAGCTGGGTGGCCGCCTGCTGTTCCGCCTGCGAGTTAGCGGCCGCGCTGGTCGTCGGCGTCGGGTTGGTCATGGTGCCGGCCGTCGGCGAGCCGGAACCCGAACTGCCGTGCATCGCCAGGATGACGACCCCGGCCACCACGAGCACCAGGACCACGGCGATGATCGCGGGGGTCGGGCCCTTCGGCAGCCGCGACCACGGACGCTGGCCGCCTCCCCGCGGCGGGCCACCCGGGGGGTACGGGCCAGGCGGGTAGGGGCCGCCGGGAGGATACGGGCCGGGGGGATAGGGACCGCCGGGCGGGTACTGCCCGCCAGGAGGCACGGGCTGCATGCCGCGCGGGAGCGTGGCGTCGGGCTCGTTCTCGTTGCCGGGCAGCGGGGGCGCGAACAGCGAGGCGGACCCGCCGGACCCCGGCCACGGCTGCGGCTCGAACGGCCGCTGTGCGGAGAACAGGCCCTGGGGCTGCAGCATCCGCTGCGTGTCCGACAGCTGCTCGTCCGGTGGCACGGGCGCGCCGTAGGGCATCATCTGGCCCGGCGGCGCTTGGCCACCGGGCGGCAGGCTCGGCGGCGGCTGGCTTCCGGGCGGCGGCGGCCACGGCAGGCGGGACTCGATGGTCGGCGGCGGCGCGGCCGGCGGAGGTGACGGCGGCCCGTACGCGGGGGGGACCTGGGGGGCGGGCGCCTGCGGAGCGGTGGGAGGCGGCGACGGCGGTCCCGGGTAGGGCGCGCCGGGGTACTGACCCCCGGGATGCTGGCCCCCGGGATGCTGGGGCCCCGGATACGGCGCCCCGGGATGCTGAGCACCCGGATGCTGCGCCCCCGGGGGCGGCATGCCCGGTGACGGGGCGGTAACCCTGGGTGGACCCATCGGGCCGGCCCCGGCCGCCGCGGGGATCGGCTCGCCGCAGCTCGCGCAATGCTGAGTGCCTGGTTCTACGGAGTATCCGCACCCCGGACACCAGGAACCGCCTATTCCGGCCATCCCTAGCAGGCTAGACCAGCCGGCCAGGAATCGGCAGCGAAATCGGCGCACTGGCGTGCCGGCGCGTCGGGTCCTGACTGCGAAACGGCTGGTCAGGCCGCGGCGCGCGCGGCCAGGGGACGGCGGCGCAGGCTCGGGTCCTGCAGGGCCGGGGGCTGGTAGGCCTGGTCGAGGGTGCCGACGTCGGTGCCGGGCGGGACGATCTCGTCGATGCGGTCGAGGACGTCGTCGGTGAGGGTGACGTCCAGGCCGGCGAGCAGGTCGTCGAGCTGGTCCATCGTGCGGGCGCCGAGCAGCGCGCTGGTGACGCCGGGGTGGGCGATGGTGAACGCCATCGCGAGGTGGGTCATCGGCAGCCCGGCCTCCGCCGCGAGCGGAATGAGTTGTTCGACGACGTCGAGGCGGCGTTCGTCGGTGACGCTGCGGAGCAGGCCCGCGCGGCGCAGGTCATTCTGCTGGTTCTTGCGCACCCGGCCGGTGAGCAGGCCCTGGCCGAGCGGGCCCCAGACCAGGATGCCCATGCGGAAACGCTGGGCAGCGGGCAGGATCTCACGCTCGATCCCGCGGTTGAGGAGGGAGTAGGCCGGCTGCTCGGTGCTGAACCGCGCCAGGCCGCGCCGCTCGGCGACCCACTGGGCCTCGACGATGCCGGACGCGGGGGTTTGCGACGCGCCGATCGCGCGGACCTTGCCGTCGCGGATCAGGTCGCTCAGCGCGGACAGGGTCTCCTCGATGTCGGTGCCCGGGTCGGGGCGGTGCAGCTGGTAAAGGTCGATGTGGTCGGTCTGCAGCCGGCGCAGCGAGTTCTCCACGGCGGTGACGATCCAGCGCCGCGAGGCACCCTGCTGGTTCGGGTCCTGGCCGGCCGGGCGGCCGAACTTGGTGGCGAGCACGACGTTGTCCCGGCGCCCGGTCAGGGCCTTGCCGACGACCTCCTCGGAGTCGCCGTAGGCGTCGGCGGTGTCGATGACGTTGATGCCGGCGTCCAGCGCCTTGTGGATGATGCGGGCCGAGTCCTCGGGGGCGTTGCCCATCGCGGTCGCGAGCGGGATGGCGCCGAGGGCGTAGGGGCTGACCTGGATGCCGGTCCGGCCGAGGGTGCGGTACTGCATGGGTCCTCTTCCTGTCGTTGCCGGCACCAGGCGGATGCCGTCGGTTTGCTAACCGGAAAGTCATTCCGTATTATATGGAAAGATTTTCCGGTTAAGCAAGCGGAGGTGCTGTGGTGGTCACCCGGGAGGGGACGCGGGAAGGCGAACCGGCGCCGCGTCCGCGCCGCGCCGACGCGCGGCGCAACGTCGACGCGCTGATCGAGGCCGCGAGGACCGTCTTCGCCACCTCCGGCGTGGACGCGCCGGCGAAGGAGATCACCGACCTGGCCGGCGTCGGGGTCGGCACGCTCTACCGGCACTTCCCGCAGCGCTCGGACCTGGTTAAGGCCGTCGTGGAAAGCGGGATCGACGCTGTCGCCGACGCGGGCCCGGCGCTGAGCGCCGCGTATGAGCCGGCGGAGGCGCTGACCCAGTGGATCAGCCGGTTCACCGAACTGCTCGCGACCAAACGCGGACTCGCCTCGGCCCTGCACTCGGGCGATCCGGCCTTCTCGGGGCTGCCCGCTTACTTCCGGCGGCGACTCGGTCCCACCCTCGCCGCGCTGCTCGACGCCGCGGTGGCCGACGGCACGGTTCGCGATGACATCAGCGCCGAGGATCTCCTGGACGCCCTCACCCAGCTATCCAGTCCCGTTCCCGGGCGAGGCCCCGAGCACAACCAGCGCGTCGTCGCGGTCTTCGTCGACGGCCTGCGCAGCGGGAGACACGACGGGTCCGTTCGGAAGAAAAAAATCTTGTAAGCGTATCGGAGCCGGCCGGTCACTGCGAGAATGCGGGTGTCTTCGTCCTGACGTGCTGGGGAGGGCCGATGAGGGTAGCGTTCCGGCTGCTGAGCGGTGTCGCCGTACCGGGGCTGCTGGCGGCCGGCCTGCTGGTGGCCGCGCCGGCCGCGAGCGCCGCCACCGGGGCCGCCGCCGTCACCGCCACCACCGGGGCCGCCAGGCCCGCCGGGGTGCAGGCGCCGTGGGCCGAGCTGGCGAACGCCGCCACCGGCGCCGACCTGTGGAGCCGCTCGTCGGTGACCGAGCGGCCGATGGGCAGCATCACGAAGGTCATGACCGCGTACGTGGTGATCGAGGCCGGCGGCCTGAACCGGGTGATCACCGTGCCCAAGGGCATCGTCGCCTACGACAAGAAGTACGACGCGTCGACCGCGGGCCTGGTGCCGGGGGAGCAGCTGACCGCGCTCCAGTTGCTGTACGCGCTGATGCTGCCGTCCGGGTGTGACGCCGCCTACGCGCTGGCGTCCGCGTACGGGCCGGGGATGACCGCGTTCATCGCGGAGATGAACGCGACCGCCAGGGCGCTCGGACTGACCAAGACGCATTTCTCCGACCCCAGCGGGCTGCCGGACCCGGGGGAGTACTCCACCTACTCGACGGCCCGCGACCTGGTGAGCCTGGGGCGGGACGCGATGAGGCTGGCGTTGTTCCGGCAGGTGGTGGCGACGCGCCAGTACCGGGTGGCGGCCGGCGCCGGGCACCGGGCGCACACCTGGAACAACCTGAACGTGCTGCTCACCCGCTACTCCGGGGCGATCGGCATCAAGACCGGGTTCACCGCCGCGGCCGGGGAATGCTTCCTGTTCGAGGCGCGGCGCGGCGGCGTGACGCTGATCGGCGTCGTGCTGCACTCCTCGGCGGACGACCAGGCCGCGGTGTTCAGCGACGCGACCGCGATGCTCAACTGGGGTTTCAGCCGCTGACGGGCTGTCACTCAGCGGGCGGCCCGGCGTCCTCGGCGGCGCCGCCGAGGTAGCTCGCGGCGAGCAGCGCGCTGTCCTTGGACAGGCTGTCGGCGGTGCCGCTCGCGGTGAGCTCGCCGTGCGACAGGACGTAGCCGCGGTCGGCGATCTTCAGCGCCATGTGCACGTGCTGCTCGACGAGCAGCACGCCGGTCCCGCTGGACGTCGCGTAGTCCCGCACCACCGGCAGCAGCCGCGCCACGATGACGGGGGCCAGGCCGAGGCTCATCTCGTCCAGCATCAGCAGCCTGGGCGTGCGGCTGAGCGCGCGGGCCAGCGCGAGCATCTGCTGCTCGCCGCCTGACAGCAGGCCCGCCTTCCGGTCGCGCAGGTCCCGCAGCGCCGGGAAGTGGCTGAACGCGGTGTCCATCTGCGCGGGAGAGCTGAGCCCGTCGAGCCGGAAGTGCTCGGCCACCGTCAGCCCGAAGAAGATGCCGCGGTCGAACGGCACGTGCGCGATGCCGAGCCGCGCCCGCGCGGTCGGCGTGACCCCGGCGAGGTCCGTGCCCGCGAACCGGATCGTCCCGGCCGGGTGCTTCAGCAGGCCGGAGATCGCCCGCAGCGTGGTCGTCTTCCCGGCGCCGTTGGCGCCGAGCAGCGCCACGACCTCGCCGGGCCCCACGGTGAGGGACAGGTCGCGCACGACCGGCGAGCGGTCGTAGCCGACGCTCAGCTTGTCGAGCTGGAGTACCGGGTCGGTGCCCGCCATGTCGTCTAACCCACCTTCACCGGCTGCCCCGGCGGGGCAGTCCTGCCGCTGCCAACACCCGCCAACACCTGTTGTGTACAGGACGAAGATCGCCGTGACCAGCTTGTACCCCGGATCGTTATCGCTGCATTGGGGTGGTCGCCAAGTTGCCAGGCGGCGATATGTGCTCTCCAGACACGTGACTCGATTGTGACCGCGAAGATCATCGAGTCGTGTTGACGCGCGTCACAGTGCGGGCCTTTCCTTGATGGAGTATTTCGCCTGGGTTTCCCCCGACACGCCACTCGGAGAATGCAAATGGAGCGAATCCTTGTCACGCATGCCGGAAGCCTGATCCGCCCGGCGGAACTCCTTTCGTTTCTGTCCGCGATAGATCAGGGGAAAGCGTACGACGAGGCCGCGTATCGCGCCGAGCTGAGCAAGGCCGTGGCCGACGTGGTGGCCAGGCAGGTCGAGACCGGCATCGACATCGTCGACGACGGCGAGATGGGCAAGTCGAACTGGATCACCTACCTGTACGAGCGGACGACCGGGCTTGAGTCCCGGCCGATCGAGGGCGGGATCGCCAGCATCATGCCGGCCAGCAGGGACCGGCAGCACTTCCCCGGCGCGTACGCCGAGCTGGACGGGATCGACGAGCGGGCGGCGCGCACCAGCACCCGGATCACGGCGGAGCAGGGCGAGGCCGCCGCGCCGGCCGGCGCCGCGGACGAGGAAGCCGCGAGCGGCGGCGCGGCCCAGTGGGTGTGCGTCGGGCCGATGACCTACGACCGGGCGGCGCTCGACCGCGACATCGCCAACTTCACGACGGCGCTCGACGCCGCGGGCAAGCCGATCACGGAGGCGTTCCTGCCGGTCGTGGCCCCGGCCAGCGCCTACTGGCTCAAGAACGAGTACTACCCCTCGGACGAGGAGTTCGTCTACGCGCTCGCCGACGCGCTGCACGAGGAGTACGCGGGGATCGTCGAGTCCGGGCTGCTGCTGCAGGTCGACGACGCGGTGCTCATGCACGAGGCGGACACGATGCTGTCCCGCGGCCAGTCCTGGGAGGACTACCGGCGCTGGGCGCAGCTGCGGGTGGACGCGCTCAACCACGCGCTGCGCGGGCTGCCCGAGGACCGGATCCGGTACCACGTCTGCTTCGGCAGCTGGCACGGGCCGCACGCCTACGACCCGCCGCTGCGCGACTCGATCGACCTCGTGCTGCAGGTGCGGGCGAAGTACTACCTGATGGAGCAGGCCAACCCGCGGCACGAGCACGAATGGACAATCTGGGAGGACGTCCCGCTGCCGGCGGACAAGGTCCTCGTGCCCGGCGTGGTGACGCACCACACGAACGTCGTCGAGCACCCCGACCTGGTCGCGCAGCGGCTGGTGCGGCTGGCGAACGTGGTCGGCCGGGACCGGGTCATGGGCGGCACCGACTGCGGATTCGCGCAAGGCGCTTTCGTGCACCGGGTGCACGAGGAAATCCAGTGGGCCAAACTCGCCTCCCTCGCCGAAGGCGCCCGGATAGCATCCCGAGAGCTATGGGGCGCAAAAGCAGAAGTGTGACAAGAGTGACAAACGTCGATGAAAGCGTCGTAAGTGCTTTTAGAGAAAGAATTACCCGCGTGGGAGGAAAAGCAACGTGCATAGACATAGAAGACGCAGCCTGACGGCGCTGTCCGCGGTCGCGGTCATCGCCGTCCTGGCGGCGGTGGGCTGCAGCTCGAGCTCAAGCTCGAGTTCGAGCAGCGCCGCGGCCAGCTCGCCGACCGCCTCGGCGAGCTCCCCGGCCCAGGGCGCCGGCACCGGCGGCCAGGGCGCCCAGTCGGTGACGAACTACCTGACCTACGTCGGCGGCAAGGCCGGCCCCGCGAACGCCTCGCTGCCGCCGGTCTACATCGGCTTCGTCAACCAGCAGGGCGGCCCGACGTCCGTCGGCCCGCTCGCCACCAACGGCGCGCAGATGGCGGTCAACTACGCCAACGCCGACCTCGGCGGCGTGGACGGCCACCCGATCAAGCTGGTGACCTGCTTCATCGCCTCCGCCGAAGAAGAGGGCACGACCTGCGCCCAGAAGTTCCTCGCCGACAAGAACGTCGACGTGGTCAACATGGGCGGCGTGGCGATCGGCGTCCAGTCGTTCTACAGCACGCTGCACGGCGCCCTGCCGGTGATCGACGGCGTGGCCGCGACCACGATCGACGCCACGCAGCCGAACGCGGTGATCTTGTTCGGCGACGTCACGCACGTGCTCGGACCGTTCGGCACCTACGCGTCGCAGGTCCTGCACGCCAAGACCGCGGCGCTGGTGTACCCGTCGGACAACGCGGGCATCGCGCTGGGCGCCGCGGCGGTCAAGGCCGCCCTCATCCAGGCCGGCGTGAGCGTCAAGGCGGTCGGCTACTCCGAGAGCCAGACCGACCTGACCTCGGTGCTCACCGCGGCGGGTGCGCAGACGGCCGACATGGTGATCCCGTACACCGACTCCGCCGGCTGCGTGAACGTCGCCAAGTCCCTCATCCAGCTGGGCATCACGAACGCCAAGAAGATCGTTTCCGCGCCGCTGTGCCTCAACG
>Ga0335075_10009742_pt1 | contig 14614 bp, 9 predicted proteins | sample Lox_Sample_24_FD_206723 | JGI IMG/M metagenome (GOLD analysis project Ga0335075, IMG submission 206723) | Soil microbial communities from Loxahatchee National Wildlife Refuge, Florida, United States - Lox_Sample_2.4 | ecosystem: Environmental > Terrestrial > Soil > Wetlands | place: USA: Florida...
AGGTCGAATCGGATCCGTTGCCCGGCAGCGGAGCGCTTATCTCGGCCACGTTCGAGGAGTCGAAGACCTGTACCTGGATGGGCTGGCGGATATCGCCGCTGGCCAGCGCGGCGCGTTCGAAGGCCGCAATCTCCTGGCTGACCTTCGCGGCGCGGATGTCAGGCGCCTTGATAACGACCTGCACCGGGGACGGCGCTCCGGGGAACTCGCTGGCGATCTGGTCGGCGGTGGTCACCAGCGGACTGTTGTGGGGCAGGAGCTGCTCGATGCTCAGTGTCTCCGTGTGCATGTGCAAGGCGGGTACCGCCAGCACGAGCATCCCGGCGGCTGCCAGGACCGCGAAGACCCCGGGTCGGGCCACCACCCTGCTCAGCACCGCGTTCCAGGCGCGGCCTCCGCTCGGCAACCGCTGACGGCGCTTGGCGATGAACGGCACCCGGAGGGCGAACACCTTGTCTCCGAGCAGCGACAGCACCGCGGGAAGAACGGTCACCGAGCCCAGCATCGCCACGAACACGACGAGCATGGTGGCCAGCGCGAACCCTTCGAAGATGTTCATGCCGGAGAAGAACATGCCCGCCATGCCGGCCATGACGATGAGGCCCGAGACCAGCACCGAGCGGCCAGAAGTTGCCGCCGCGATGCTGAGCGCATCGGCGGAGCTGCGCCCCGCGGCGCGCTCCTGACGCGCCCGCCGCAGGTAGAACAGGGAGTAGTCGACGCCGACGGCAAGCCCCATGAGCAGCATCACGGCCGTGGTGGTGTCACTTATATGGACGACATGGCTGATCACGTCGAGAAGACCCAGCGCCCCGAGGAAGGCGGTCAGCGCCAGCAGGACCGGGATCACGGCAGCCACGAGCGCGCCAAAGGCGATGAGCAGGATGCCCAGCGCGACCGGCACAGCGGTCCATTCCGCGCGCGCGAAGTTGGCTCCCAAGCTGTTATTGATCGCCTGCTGGCCGCTGGCGTCACCGAATTCTTGCATCGTGAAACCGGGACTGGCGGCCTGGGCCTTGGCGACCGCGTTGAGAACCGGCTGTATACGGTTGACCGCGGTGTCGGGATCACCGGTCATGTTGAACTGGATCAGGGCCGAATGCCCATCGCGAGAGATCAGGCCCTCTGTGAGCGGGTTCTGCAGCCCTTGGATAAGGCCGGTGTGCTGTACGTCCGCGAGTGCGGTCTGCACAGCACGGTGAAAGGCGATGGTGGTAGCGGTTGCCGAGGAGCTGTGTACCAGCACCATCTCTGCGGCCGGCTGAGCATGACCCGCATTGGCCAGGATCTGCGCGGCAAGGGCAGAATCGCCCGCGCCCTCCTGGGCATCGGTCAGATTAACCTGGCCAAGCGCACTCCCGGCGAAGCTGGCAACCACCACGAACAGCAACCAGGCGAAAATCGCCAGCATACGGTGGCGTGTGCTCCAGCCACCGAGCCTGGCGGCGAGGTTTCGTCGGACGTTCATCAGGAACTCCCTGGGCTTTGCATCCGGTGTAGTTCTCCGGTCAGCCTCAGACAGTACCGGGGAGCACGCTCAATCAACAGGGTGCTACTGTGCGTCTTTCGGGTAGAACTTTGTACACCTTTTTAGGGTGGAACCTTGTACACCTAAGACCCCTGGAATTAGTCTCACCGCGCGTCCAGCGGGCTCAGTCACCAGGCAGTCAGGTTTTTGTCAGCGGCATCAGTCAGACTGGCTACTGGCCGCACCTCCGGCAGCCGTTCACGACATGAGCGTGAGTTCACGACATGTTCAGGCGCCGGAGGGCTTCAGTCACGATTGCCAGGAGGCAGCATGGATTATGTGGTCCAGGCCATCGGTCTGAAGAAACGATACAAGGAGCACGAGGCGCTTCGCGGCATAGACCTAGCGGTACCGGCGGGGACAGTCCTCGGACTCCTGGGACCTAACGGCGCCGGGAAGACGACCACGGTTCGCATACTCACCACTTTGGTGACGGCAGACGAAGGCCAGGCCATCATCGCCGGACTCGATGTGAGAAAGCAGCCAAAGGAAGTGCGGCGGCTTATCGGACTCGCCGGGCAGTACGTCTCAGTGGACGAGACGCTGACCGGCCGGGAGAATCTCGTGTTGCTCGGGACACTGCTGCACCTAGGGCGACGCCGCGCCAAGCAGCGTGCCGACGAGATGCTCGATCGGTTCGGGCTTGTCAGCGCCGCGGACCGGCCGGTCAGAACGTATTCGGGAGGAATGCGCCGCCGACTGGACCTCGCCACGAGCATATTGGGATCACCACCGGTACTGTTCTTGGATGAGCCGACGGTGGGGCTGGATCCGAATAGCCGGCTCGCGGTATGGGAGACGGTACGTGAGCTGGTGGCACAGGGGGTCACCCTCTTGCTTACCACGCAGTACCTTGAGGAAGCCGACCAACTCGCCGACCAGATCGTCGTCATCGATGCCGGGATCGTGATCGCCGAGGGGACGGCGGATCAGCTCAAGCGCAAGGTAGGCAGCGACCGCCTTGAGATCTCTCTCCCGCGACCGGACCATATCCCGGATGCCGTGGCTGTGCTCACGTCGGTCAGTCCTGTCGCACCGACTGTCGAAGCTCATCGCAATAGCATTTCCTTCCCGTTGGAGAATGGGATGACCACGCTGACGGCCGCGGCAAGCGCGCTGCAGTCGGCCGGGATAGAGGTGGTGGACTTCGCATTGCGGCGGCCATCACTCGACGATGTCTTCTTCAGTCTCACCGGACGCTCTGACGAAAACGGCAAGAACCCAGCCGTTACCTCGAGCGAGCTGCCGGACGCGGAACTCGCAGGTTCGATGCGGGTTTCTGACGTGCGCTAAGATCGCCTTATCTAGGCTTGATCGTTTCCTTCTGGGCCATTTGCTTCCGAAGCACTTCCTTGCGGCACACCTACGTCGTGCACGTTCACTCGAATTTCGCATTTTTGCCATGTCCCGTGTCGGGCGCGGTGAGCGTCGCCAGTTCCCGTTCCGGGGTCGGCGTAGAGGATAAAGGTATCGCTGCCGTTAAAACGCGAAAATCGAGCAATCGGCAGATACGTTCAAGTGCTGCGCACATTCAGTTGAACCACAGGGGTTACTGCCGAACATAGGCGCCGTGCACGAAGCCGATCATGCTGACGTTGACAACGATGCTCCGGAAAAACCAGGCGTGCGTGTTCGCAGCCACGCGCCCGAGTCGGGTCACCCCGAGTCATGGGGTCACCCCGAGTCATGGGGTCACTCAGTGCTTCAGCTCGGGCGTTGCATAGCCGCTGACCAGCCAGTTTTCTCGTTCAGTAACAGTATCCAGATGACGGCAATCGGATCGATATCGCAGGTGGATAGCGGCCCGATAGCACAATCGCCTGACACCAGTCCGCGCATTGAGTTGGCAGCATTAGCCGATAGGCCTAACATCAATTTGTGCAGCCTTCGCACCTTACCGGAATGGCCGCGATATTAATTCTATTGCTTTGCTCAGTCAATTAACGGCGATCAGGCCCAGCGGGCGTTATCGTCAAACCGACAAAGGAGAGACGGGATGAGCTTCAGTTCTGTGGAGAAGTACATGGGGGCCGGCGCGACGCTCCAAGTGGAGAACTTGCTCGCTAGCGATGCCGGTATCCACAAGCTCGTTGACCTGTCATTGCTGCCCGACGACACCGGCGAGCAGCGGACAGTACGAGCGGCGCATCGCTGGTATGAGCACCTGATCGCGCTTTGGGCACCGGGGGTGATTGAGGCGGCCCACGACCTCGGTGTCTTCCGTGTCCTGTCCGAGGGACCGCTGACGAGTGCGGAGGTAGCCACCGCTTGCGGCACCGATGCCCGCGCGACCCGGGTCCTGCTTGACGCGTTGTATGCATATGAGTTGATTGACCGCACATCAGGCTTGGACGACACTGCGATCTATATTTTTCCTGAGTACGCGCATGAGTGCCTGCTGCCAGGAGGCATCTACAGCCTGAGCGGGAAGATTGCCTACGACCGGCGCCTCGCTTGGGCCGCATGGCGTGATCTGGCCCAAGCCGTGCGCACCGGTTCCTACACCGAGAGCGGCTCCGACCGGCTCAACCAGATCTCCGAAAAGGAATATGAGCAGCTGGTGCGGGGAATCAATTTCTGGGCGCCGCCTGTGGTCAGCATCCTGGCAGACGCACTGGAGCGCCGGGGCTGGTCAGCGGCGAAGAAAACCTACCGGGTACTCGACGTCGGATGCGGAACCGGCCTGTACGGGCAGTTGCTCGCTCGCCAGATCTCTTCCGTGTCGGTGACCGGGATCGACGTCGAGCGCATCCTGTCAATCGCGAACGCCCAAGCGGAAAGCCTAGGAGTCGGGAAACGCTTCCGCGGGGTCGCACTCGACTTCCAGAACGAGGACTTGGGGGAGGGCTATGACCTGGTGTTCCTAGCCAACATCTTCCATCTCCAGACACCAGATAGCGCGGCGCATCTCGCCGTTAAATGCGCGGCGGCGCTGGCGCCTGACGGCATCGTTGCGATCGCCGACCACATCGTCACCGACGATTTCGGAGGACAGTCGACCCAGGACCGTTTCTTCCGGCTCTTCGCAGCCTCAATGCTCGCTTCCGGCGGTGGTGACGCCTACCCGATACAAGACTACGACGCGTGGCTGACGCGGGCCGGCCTGAAGCGGATCGCGTTGCTCGACGCGCCGATGCACCGCATCCTGCTTGCCGCGCGAGCCACCGGGGAGCTCTAGATGTTCCCGTCGGACAAGGCACCGACGCTGTCGGTCATATCAGGAGCACAGGTACACGATGTGCTTGACGGGCGGCAGCGGCAAGTTGTCGAGATAGTGGAAAGAACCTACCGTGTTCATGGAAAGGGCGCGACAGTTAATCCGCCATCGTATTTTCTATCATTCCCGGACAAACCCGAGGCGAGGATTATAGCGCTTCCGGCGTCCCTCGGCGGCGAGCAGGGCCTGCACGGATTGAAGTGGATTTCCAGTTTTCCCAAAAATGTCACATCCGGGCTGCCGAGGGCGTCGGCGGTGCTCGTGCTCAATGACCAGGAGACCGGGTATCCCTTTGCCTGCCTTGAGAGTTCCATCATCAGCGCGACAAGGACGGCGGCATCCGCAGCCCTGGCCGCCGATGTTCTCAGCCGGGATCGCGTCCGGCCGATCCGGGCTGGATTCGTGGGAGCCGGGCTGATCGCCCGGTATATCCACACCTACCTGGCGGGCACCGGCTGGTCCTTCGATGAGATAGATGTCTACGACATCCGCGCCGAGAATGCCGTCGCGTTCGCCGGCTGCCTGGAACGCTCCGGCGTACCGAGGGTCGTCATCATCCGCGACCGTGTCGAGGACCTGATCCGCCACTGTGATCTCATCGTCTTCGCTACGACCGCGGGCACTCCCTATGTGCACGAGACGAGCTGGTTCAGCCACAACCCGCTAGTGCTGCATGTGTCACTGCGCGACCTATCCCCTGATGTCATACTCGCGGCGGCGAACGTGGTCGACGACGTGGATCACTGCCTGCGGGCTAACACCTCGGTGCACCTCACCGAGCGGCGCGAGGGTAACCGGAATTTCCTGAACGGCACCCTGTACGACGTGATGACGGGAACATGCCTGCCGCCGGCCGACCGCCCGCTTGTCTTCTCACCTTTCGGCCTCGGCGTCCTCGACCTGGCAGTCGGGAAGTTCGTCTACGACGAGGCACGTCGGCAGGGTCAGGATGCGGTTATCGACAACTTCTTTTTCGAGCTGGATCGATACGGCCAGGCCGGCAAGAGGTCGGCATGATCTACGAGAAGGTCTCGGATATCGTCACAGATGACATCTTCCTGCTACTGCCTGACTTCGTACCAGGCAGGCAGGTATACCTCAAGCTGGAGGGACTCAATCCGGCTGGGTCGATCAAGCTCAAGACAGCCAACAGCCTGATCGAGTCGCTGGAGGAGGTCGGCGCGCTGCGCCCGGGTGTCCGGGTCATTGAGTCGTCGTCAGGGAACCTGGGTGTCGCCCTGTCCGTGGTGTGCGCGGCCAAAGGCTATCCGCTGACCGTGGTGACCGATCCCAACGCCACCCGACACGCGATCCGGGTGATGGAATGCCTGGGTACGGAGGTGGTGGAGGTCTGCGTCCGGGATGTTAACGGCGGATACCTCCAGACCAGGCTCGCCTACATCCGCCAGCGGCTTGACCTGGAACCGGATCTGCTCTGGGTCAACCAGTACGCGAACCCCGCCAACGTCCGGGCCCACCGCGAGCAGACCGCCAGGGCCGTCCACCGTGGCCTGGGAGCAGTGGACGCGCTCTTCGTGGGAGCGGGCACGACCGGGACTCTGATGGGCTGTGTCCAGTACTTCGCCAGGTACAGTCCCGGCACCCGGGTGATCGGGGTGGATGCCGCCGGGTCGGTGACCTTCGGCACCCCGGCGGCTCCACGGTTCATCCCCGGCCTAGGCAGCAGCCGCCGGCCCGAGATCTACACCGACGACGGCCGGTTCGAGAAGGTGCTGATCCAGGAGGCCGACACGGTAGCCACCTGCCGCCTGGTCGCCGCGAGATACGGACTGCTGGCAGGCGGATCCACAGGGACGGTGCTGGCCGCGGTGAGCAAGCTTGCCCCGGAACTGCCGCCCGGTTCCCGCATAGCGGCGATATCGCCGGACATGGGCGATAAATACGTCGACACGGTCTACTCAGATACCTGGGTGGCCGAGCGTTACACCGAGGTCGACGCGGCTCTTCTTGGGTAATGCAGCGCTGCGGGCGGGCAGCGGCCGGGCACGAGGGAAGCCTCCGCGGGATCACCTGCTAACCTCGCGTGCCCATCTGGCAAGTCTTTGCGCTTCGCCGAGGCTTCATCCCAGGTGACCGGCAGTTCGTACAGGCTGTTAATCACCATCCGCTCCTTGTACCGTAGTTCTTCGACTGGGACCGCAAGCCGTAGCCCCGGCAGCCGGGTGAGCAGGCCGCGGAACGCCTCCTGCAGCTCCGCCCTCGCCAGCTGAGCACCAAGGCAGTGATGCGCGCCGTCACCGAAGGCGAAATGTGCCCGCACTGGTCTACCCACGTCGAGCCGGTCCGGGTTGGAAAACACCGCTGGATCACGATTCGCGATATCAAGCAACGGCCACACGAGATCCCCAGCCATGACAGTGACATCGCTGAACCGCACGTCCTCGGTGGCGACCCTACCTGGAGGCAGGTCGCCGCTGCCGATCAGCACGTAGCGAAGTAGCTCTTCGACCGCGCCAGGGATTAGATCCAGGTCGGCGCGCAGCCTGGCCAATTCCTCCGGGTGAGTCAACAGAGCGAGCAGCGACAGGCTTATCTGATTCGCAGTCGTCTCGTGTCCGCCGACGAGGATAGTGACACATAGCTGGATGAGTTCTAGCTCAGTCAGCTTCTCGTCGCCATCGCGGGCGGCGAGCAAGGCTGTTATGAGATCCTCCGAAGGCTGAAGGCGCTTGAGATTAATCAGCTCGGCGACGTAAGCGCCCATCGCCATCCAGGCGTTCATCATCTGCGCCTGATCATGCTCCCAAACTCCCATAGCCTCACTTGACCAGGTGTGAAACCGGCCGACGTCAGACGCGGGCACTCCGAGCAGTTCACAGATGACCTCGACTGGAAGCGCTAACGAGAATCCGCGAACCAGATCGCCGGGGGTGCTCTGCCCGACGAACTCGTCGAGCAACCGTGCGACGGTAGCCGCGATCGCTGGCCGCAGGGACTTTACCCGCCGGTTGGTGAATGCTGACATGACCAGCTTCCGCAACCTCGTGTGGTCAGGCGGGTCCATGCCTAGCAGAGACGCCGCCGCGGCGACCTCGATCCCGCGCCTCGCGCGCGCAGGGCTAACCGCCAAGGCACGCGAGAACTGGAGGCTCGTAAGCACCTGGCGGACCTCCGCGAATCCCGTGACCAGCCAGCCGCTTGTGCCGTCGGGTAGCACGCCGCGCTGCAACGGGGCACGACGGAGCATGGCCAGTGTGTCCGGGTCCGGCACGAACCGCAACGGCGATCGTGGGACGGGGAGCTTGATAACCTGTTCTTCGGGTGGTGTAAGCATGTGTCTGTTTCCACTTCTTCCCTGCGGATCAGGCGCTTGGTAAATACTATACAACCGCCCGCTATCGAAGCCCATGGATGGCTTAGATTAATATGTGATCGAAAGCCATTCGTAAAGCAGCTTACTTGAGAAACGACTTTGCTCTCACCTCGTGCGTTACTCATTCTCGACAGGACGGCTGAGGGCGTGGTGTAATAATAGTCGTGAATATCGTGACCGACCTCGACCTGCCAGTCTTCGACTACCAGGCTCCTGGCTTTTCGGCCGACAGCTACCACCGGCAACTCGCCGAGATAGGTCAGCTGAGCTGGCTGGCCAAGATACCGTTTGGATATATCGTACTGATACGCGAGGCAGCCGAGTTTTTCCTGCGCTCTAAGGATACTGCTTTCCCCGGCAGACAGATCGCGGAAGCCTTCGGGGTCACCGACGGTCCTCTAGCCGATCACATCGAGGCGACCATAAACAACCTCCCCGACGACCGGCACCGTCGGCTCCGGGCGCTGGTAGGCCGCGCATTCAGTCCTCGTGCCGCCGACCGGTGGCGGCCAGCGATGCGCGTGTTCCTAGGGAAGCTGTGGCGTGAGATCCCCGCGGCGGGCACGTGTGAGTTCGTTTCCGCGGTGGCCAAGCCGTACCCGGCAATGGCTATCGCGGCAATCCTCGGTGCGCCAGAGCAGGACGCGGCGCAATTGCAAGAGTGGTCGGATTGGATAATGCGGCAGTACGACGTCCGTGCTATGGAAACCCAGCTTCCAGCTATCGAACGGGCAGTGGTCGACGTCCAAGAGTACGTGGCGGCACTGCTGGAGCTCCGCCGCAAGGACCCGGCCGGGGACCTGATCAGTGACGTGCTCACGGCGCAGGTGGATGGTGAGCGGCTTTCGTCAGCCGAGTGCGTGAACCTTGTGACCAACCTGCTGGCAGGCGGGATACACACGACACAGAACCAGCTCGCGCACGCGATGCGGTTGTTCGCCATCCATCCCGGCCAGTGGGCGCTGCTAGAGCGCCAACCGGAGATGATATTCCGCGCGGTCACTGAGGTGCTCCGGTTTGAACCGGTCACCCCTTTCGCGGCACGAATCTGTACGCGGGAGGTGACCTATCGCGACGTGATTTTCCCAGCCGGCACGATCGTAGTGGCCTGCTCCGAGCGGGCTAACCGGGAGACAGGCGAGCAATTCGACATCACCATCGATCTGGAGGAGCAGCCGCTGACGTTCGGTGCTGGAGCGCACTATTGCCTCGGCGCCAATCTGGCCCGCGCGGAACTCGAGGAAGCGCTCGCGTTCCTCATCCCGCGAATGCCAGGCCTCGAACTTGCCGGGAGCGTTCAGTTCGGTGGCGTAGAGGGAGTCTACGGGATCGACGAACTTCCGCTCCGTTGGCGGACGGAGACGGTGTGAGAATTAAAGAACTCGGGCAACCCTCCACGTTCACATCGCATGATTCGATGCTCTTGTAGTTCTCCAGGCGGACGCGACTGATGAATGGAACCGGTCGTTCCATCACACCTCCCGCACGTTCGTCGATCGGATCCGCAGCGGTGATCATCGCGAGCGGTTCGTCCTTGTCAGCCTAGCGAACTCACGGCGCGCAGACCTCCCGCGCGGACTGGTTGCACTGGCTTCGCCGCCATAGCGACACTATCTCCAGCCGGCCGATTCCAAGCACCGGCAAGCTAACTGCCCGTTCTTGCACCTGGGTGACCCGGTGGGCAAGCCGCGTTGGGCGCCGGCTCCGGGCACCACCGGGATCGTCGCGGCAACCGGACATTCTCCTGCTCGACGTGGAGATGATCCGGAAGGCGGCCGACGGCAAACTCATCAGCCGATACGCGAGTTATACGCCGGCGACCACTCCATACTTGCTTTTTCGCGTATGCCATCAGATGTCAACTAATGCAGGTATCGAAAGTTATCGGGATTTGCCATCTTGACGGACTGGAATGGCCGCTCATAGACTCAATTTCGGAATTAGGCGAATTGTTTCGCGGCTTCGCCGAAGGCGGCATCCGACGAAGGGAACCGGATGTTCCTCCATACCCAGATCTCGCCAGGCGGCTTGCTGACGTCGTACTTGCACTCCGCGCTTCACAGGAGCCGGCGGTCATGACTCCCGTGGCTCCCGCGATCGTGGTCGACATGGGCGGCACCACCACACGCATCGCGCTGTTCGGTGACGAGCGCATCCTGGACGTGATCCGCTTCGCTACCCCCAAGCACCCGGCCGGCGCACCCGCGATAGAGCGGCACCTGGACCGGATCGCGGCTGAGGTGAGCCAACTCCGCCACGCGCACCCCGACTGCGGAGCCGATGAGGTCGGAGTCGCGGTCGGCGCCACCATCGACACGGCCGGATGCGTCCGCAACGCGTCGACGCTGTGGGGCGAGGCACACGCCGGCTTTGATCTCCGGTCCGCCCTGCGGGCCCGGCTGCCCTGGGCCGACCTGGTGCTGTGTAACGACATCGCCGCCGCCGCCTGGAGATACCAGGAGCTGGGCAGGTTCGCCCTGATAACCGTCAGCACCGGCGTCGCGGTCAAGGTCTTCGACGACGCCCTTCCATTCGCGGCCAAGCTGCTCGCCGGCACCGACGGACTCGGCGGTGAGATCGGGCACGTCCGCGTTGACACCGGCCGCCGCGCGGACATGGCCGCCCCGTCCTCGGGAGCGGACGACGACGACGGGTGGTGCGAGTGCGGCAACGAGGGAGACCTCTGTTCGTACTGCTCAGGTCCGGCCACGGTCCGGGCAGCGGTCAGGCGGGCCCGCAGATTCCCAGCCCAGTGGCGCGACTCGGTGCTGCACTCGTTGTGTGATGGGCGGCCAGAGCGGATCACCTCGCATCTGCTCTCGGACGCCTCACGCTCCGGTGACGCCTTCACCATGCAGATCCTGAACGAGGCTACCCGTCCGCTGGCCGGCATGATCCTGCAGACATCCGCCCTGCTCGGACTGCGCCAGTTCGTGATCATGGGCGGCTTCGCTCATGGCGTCGGCCAGCCGTGGTTCGCCTCGCTGCGAGCAAACCTCCGCGACCTGCTGCCCGGCGGCGGCTGGTTCACCGGCTGGACCGGCACCGATGCGGAAGCTCTGATGCTGCCCTCGGCTGCCGACGACAACGACAGCCTCATCGGGATGGCGAGGTTCCTGACCGCCCGGCGCCTACAGGTCCGCGAACTCCGCAAGCCGACAGGCCAGAGCCGCGCTGTGGTCCGGCAGGTCAGCCGCCCGTCCTGCGGTCGCGAGCAGTTCGCCGCGCGGGTCATATACGCCGGCATCTGCGGGACCGACCTCCAGATCTTGCGCGGCGAACGCGGCTGCGAACCCGGCGTGCTTGGCCATGAGTGCGTGGCCGAGGTGGTGGAAGTCGGCCAGGACATCCACGGGCTGACCGCGGGGCAGCTGATCACCGTGAACCCCAATCATCCGCACGACGAACACGACAAGATCGGCCATAACCAGCCAGGCATCATGCGTGACGTCGCGATCTGGGATCAGCACATGATCGACCGCGGTCAGGTCATCAGCCTGCCTGGCGAGCGTTCCGCCGAGTGGGTGCTGGCTGAGCCGCTGGCGTGCGCGGTGCGCTCGCTGCGCGGCGGTCACGAGGACTGGACCGGCCGGCGGGTGCTGGTGATCGGAGCGGGCGTGTCCGGGTTGCTGCATGTGCTGCTGGCACGCCGATGGCGGGCGCGTCGCGTGCTGCTGGCGAACCGCGGTGCCGCGCGGCTGAGCGCCGCGTCAGCACGTGGCCTGCTGGCGGACCGCGATTGCGTGGTGCTCGACGCGGGCTGGCGGGCGTCGCTAGAGACCGCCACCGCAGGCTCGCCCGTTGACGATGTCATCGTGGCCGTGTCCGGGACCGCCGGGTCGTCGCTCGTTGAGTCGCTGTGGCCGTTCCTCGCCGACGGCGCCACGGTTTACCTGTACGGCGGGTTCCCGCCTGACGCCGTGATTCACGCACCCGGCGCGCAGCTGCCGGTGCAGCCCATCCGGAGCCGCGGCGAGCGGCGCACGGTGGACCTGCCTGGCGGTCGTTCCTGCACCCTGACAGGCTCGCGCGGCACCGGAGCCGACGAATTCCGTACCGCGTGCGAGCTGCTCAGTGAGGGGGTGCCAGGTGAGCCGCGGTTCGGGACCCTGATCAGCCACATCGTGTCGCTCGACGCCGCACCCGCGGTGCTCGACGAGCTGTCGGTGACTGGCTGCGTGGACGGGCATCCCGCCCTGCGCGTGATCGTGGACCTGACGCTGCGCGACCGGAGTATCCGCCGGATCCAGCCGGCGGACCTGGCGGGGGCGGGAGCATCGGGATGAGCCGGACACGTCTGGCCCTGGCCGATCTCAGCGCGCTGCTCTTCGACGTCGACGGCGTCCTGCTTGAGACGGGCGCGTTCTTCGAGGAGATCTGGGCGGACTGGGCGAGGCTTCGCGGGCTGGATCCGGATGTCGTCGTGACGCGCACCCGCGGCCGGCGCACGGACGATGTCTTGCGCGATGTCGCCCCGCGGCTAGATCCTGCCGACGAGCATCGAGTACTCGACGACCTGGTGCTCGGCCGGCTCGGTGAGATCAGGGCGGCCGAAGGCGCGGCCGAACTGCTGGCGGCCATCCAGCACGGACCCTGGGCCGTCGTCACCTCTGGCACCCGCTGGTTCATACAGCAATGCTTCGCCCAGGTCGGCCTGCCCTTTCCCGCCGTCGCGGTCTGCGGGGAGGACGTGCGCCACGGCAAGCCAGCGGCCGACGGGTACCGCGCCGCGTCACGGCTGCTGCGGGTGGAGCCGACCGCATGCCTGGTGGTCGAGGATTCCCCGGCTGGCGTCACGGCGGGCAAGAACGCTGGATGCACCGTGATCGCGCTGGCCACCACGGTCCCGGCGGAACAGCTGCGAGAGGCGGATATGTGCTTCCCCGACCTCGCGACCGCGGCCGGCCCGTTGCTGGCCGCCGTCAGGAAGCCACGATGACCCGGACCATCGGTGATTACCTGCACGCACCGCGCTCGGCCGCGGTTCCATCGCGAACCGCGGCCGCCAACGGGGTAACCGTCCTCATCCCGACCTACACACCGGCCGAAGGGGACCGGACGGCAAGCCTGCGGACATGCATCAGCAGCGTCGCCGCCGCTGCCCGCCGAGGCGGTGACATTCCGCTGGCCTTCCTGGCCGTCGATAACGGGCTCTCCCAGTCCGCGGCGCGCAACGCGGGCGAGCTGCTGAGGGCATCAGGGCGACCGTACGCCATCGTCCGCGCGGCCAGCAGCAGGACAGGCATCCGGTACACGGCGGCACAGGCGCGGAATGCCGGGCTGGCTTTCCTCAGCAGCCTGCCGGCCAGTTCACCGTTGGTCCAGGGGTATCTGCTCTTCCTCGACGACGACACAGCCCTCGCCCAGGACAGCCTCGCCAGGCTCCAGGGGACGCTTGCCGCCAAGCCCGGGGCGATCGGAGCGTGCCCTCGCGTCGTGGCGATGCCCGACCCGGCACGGTGGCTCGCCACCTCCGCGAAGACCGCCGAGGCGACGGCCGAGGAGCCTCAACGGCTGGCGAGCCCGTTTCGCGAGGCCTCCTACGACCTGCTGTCGGTTACCTCCCACGGCAGCCTGGTGAGCGGCCGGATCGTCGGACTGCTGGTACGGACCGATCCCGTGCTGAACTGCATGAGGGTATACGGATCGCTGTTCTACGAGGACACCCCGTACGGCAGCAGTGAGGACATCCTGGTCATGGCGGTCCTGTCGCGGCTCGGCGAGCTCTGGCGGGTGCCCGGTGCCGTGGTAGCCGACGAGGCCCGGAAGACCCCAGGGGCTACGCTGATGCAGCAGTTCGCGTGGGGCTATGACCACGCATGGCTCGCCAGGGCACTCGGTGAAGCGAACCTGCTCGATCCAGGTATCCATGTACTCAGCTGGCAGCGGACGCGATGGCAGCACATCCATGCCGACTGGGGTCCGCACACGGGATTCCTCATCAATCCCCCCGAACTGTGGCTCGGCTACCGCCTGCTGCACGCACTCGGTACGGACCCGGACGCATCCGCCGCGGTGTTCGGCGGCCTGTCGCATCAGGTAGCGTCCGGAACCCAGCTACTTGGCAGGGTGCTGACGCACTGGCAGGCAGGCATTGGCCTGACCCGCTCCCGGCACCGCCCGGACCTGCCCCCTCTCGCTAGCCGCGACTGGACTGCCGTTCGCAGCGGCATGGACTCCCTCATGGGCCACCTAGCCGGCAACGCGGCGGGCAGCCTCGACAACTGCGTCGATCACGAGAAACTCCCGCCGTTCTTCCTCTACGGCGCACGTCAGCCCTCGGCATCAGGATGGTCCGCACCTGATCATGCCGTGGCGGACCTGGCACAGCTCTCGCCGAGCGAGCCATTAAGAGATGTCGTGGGTAACTATTCGCCCGCAGGCCCCGGCACTGCTTGGCGGCTCCGGGCGCGGCCGGTGCCGGCGGCCAGGGGCGCGGGCCAGGCGGCAGGGTCGGCCGGGTCGGCCGGCGCGGCGCGGCAGATGACGTAGAAGCGCGGGGTGATGGCGGTCGGGTGGTCCGCGAGGGCGGCCA